>Ga0316209_1003518_pt1 | contig 10531 bp, 10 predicted proteins | sample 6monopyrite_MG_FD_204945 | JGI IMG/M metagenome (GOLD analysis project Ga0316209, IMG submission 204945) | Microbial mat bacterial communities from mineral coupon in-situ incubated in ocean water Damariscotta River, Maine, United States -... | ecosystem: Environmental > Aquatic > Marine >...
ACCGCTGTTCCATTCGGGCGAAAAGCCCTTGCCGAAAGGCCCATGCGCGGTTGTAGCTCAGTTGGTTAGAGTACCGGCCTGTCACGCCGGGGGTCGCGGGTTCGAGCCCCGTCAACCGCGCCACTTTTCCTTGATCATGGATGGTCGTTGCCCTGACGGGCGGCGGCGGCGCGCCGCCTCAGGCCCCTTTGGGGCCATCGCCCGCGCGCGGTCCGCTAAAGCGGACGGATGCGATCGGCGGGTATGGCGGGATGGATTTGCGAGGCTGGCGCGCTCGGCGCGGTTTGGGCCCCTGCCGAGAGGCGCTTGAGGGGGATTGCTGCCCCTCAAGGCACCCTGTCAACGGTCTGTGCGTGGCCGCGGCCGCGTCAATCCCGGGCCGCCTTGCGGCGGTCGCTGGCGCGAGGATTGACCCGGGTCCGGCTCATGGGTCGGACGGGTGTCAGGTGCTGCGGCGGCGGTTTTCGAACCGGGGCAGCATGGCCGAGAAATCGCGGCCCAGACCATCTTCGGCCTCGACGAAGGTTTCATAGAGCGCGGTGGCGGCCTGACCCATCGGCGTATCGGCATCGGCCGCAGTGGCGGCGGCCTGGGACAGGCGCAGATCCTTGAGCATCAGTTCCGCCGCGAAGCCGGGTTTGTAGTCATTATCGGCGGGGCTGGCCGGGCCCACGCCCGGTGCCGGGCAATAGGCGTTCATGGTCCAGCTATAGCCCGAGGAGGTGCTGACCACATCGAACATCGCCTGCCGGTCGAGACCGAGCTTGTCGGCCAGCGCGAAGGCCTCGCAGGTGCCGATCATGGTGATGCCCAGGATCATGTTGTTGCAGATCTTGGCCGCTTGTCCGTTGCCCGCCGGGCCGCAATGGACGGCCTTTTGCCCCATGAACTCGAACAGTGGCGCGGCGGTGGCAAAGGCGCTGTCGCTGCCGCCCACCATGAAGGTGAGCGTGCCAGCAGAGGCCCCGCCAACCCCGCCCGAGACCGGCGCGTCGAGAAAGCCAAGCCCCGCTGCGGCGCAATCGGCGGCGACGGCGCGGGCGGCGTCGACCTCGACGGTCGAACAATCAAGGAGCACCGCGCCATCGGTCATGGCCGGGATGATCTGGCCCGCGACCGCGCGCAGGATCGCGCCGTTGGGCAGCATGGTGATGACGACATCGCGGCCCGTGGCGGCATCGGCCGCGCTCTCGGCGCGTGTCACGCCATCGGGGCAGGGGGCGCTCAGGTCGAAGCCTGTCACATCATGGCCCGCCGCCGCCAGATTGGCGGCCATCGGCGCGCCCATATTGCCCAACCCGATAAACCCGATCTGCATGGCGTCTCTCCTTCAGAGTTTCAAACTTTCCGGCCCGCGCGGCATCAGGAGGCGCGAGACCTCGACCAATGGCACCGATTTGGGCCCGTCGTGACGCCAGCGCGGCGCATTGTCCTTGTCGATAATGAGGGCGCGGATGCCCTCCAGGAAATCGCCCTTTTCCATGGATTGCGAGGTGAAACGGTATTCCAGCTCCAACGCACCCTCGATGCGGTCTCTGCCGCGCACGCGGTGGATGAGCTCCACCGTGCAAGCCATTGAAATCGGAGAGTTCTTGTTCATGGAATCCAGGGCGTCGCCGGCCAGAGCGGACCCGGTGACCTCCAGCCGGTTCACGATGTCGCGCAGACCGTCGCCGCCAAAACTCGCGTCGATCTCGTCTTGGTGCTCTGCCAGCCCTGACGCGGGCGCGGCCAGTGCTGCGGCATCCACCGCCGCCACGTCGCCGGTTTCCGACAGTGTGGCGATCAGATCGGCCCAGGCGTCGCGCGGCAGGTAGTAATCGCCAAAGCCTGCATGGATCGCGTCGCCCGGACCCATGCGGGCCGAGGTCACGCCCAGATATTCACCGAGCCGCCCCGGCGCGCGGGCCAGAATGAGCGAGCCGCCCACATCCGGCACCAGCCCGACCTTGCATTCGGGCATCGACACGCGGCTGTCATCGCAGACGATCCGGTGCGACCCGTGACAGCCCACCCCGACACCGCCGCCCATGACAAAGCCATGCAGGAAGGTGACCACGGGTTTGGGGAAATTGAACATCCGCGCATTCATGCGGTATTCATCCTGCCAGAACCTCTGCCCATAGCTGAAATCACCGGCGCGGCCGGTGGCATACATCTCGGTCAGATCGCCGCCGGCGCAAAACGCCTTTTCGCAGGGCAGCCCGTCGATGATCAGCAGATCGACGGCGGGGTCGTCGGCCCATGAAATCAGCGCCTTGTCGATCTCCAGGCACATCTCCCAGGTGAGCGCATTCAGCGCCTTGGGGCGGTTGAGGGTGATGCGACCGGCGCGGCCTTCGATGCGGCAGTGGATATCGTCCATCAGCCGCGCTCCGCCAGCATCGCGCGGGCGATGATCATGCGCATGATCTCATTGGTGCCTTCCAATATCTGATGCACCCGCAGATCGCGGACGATCTTTTCGATGCCGTAATCGGCCAGATAGCCATAGCCGCCATGCAGTTGCAGGCATTGATTGGCGACGTCAAAGGCGGCGTCGGTCACGTAAAGCTTGGCCATGGCGCAGAATTTCGAGGCGTCGGGGGCCGCATTGTCCAGCTTCCAGGCCGCCTGCCGCAGGAAGGTGCGCGCCGATTGCAGCCTGACCTCCTGTTCGGCCAGCCGAAACTGCAGCCCCTGAAACTGGTCGATGGTTTTGCCGAACGCCTTGCGTTCGCCCATATAGGCCAGCGTCAGATCCAGCGCCTTCTGCGCCCCACCAAGCGCCGAGGCCGCGATATTCAGGCGCCCGCCATCAAGCCCCGCCATCGCGTATTTGAAGCCCTGGCCTTCCTCGCCGATGAGGTTGTCCGAGGGCACGAAACACGCGTCGAACTGCACCTGCGCCGTGGGTTGCGCCAGCCAGCCCATCTTTTTCTCCAGCGCGCCAAAACTGAGGCCATCGGCCCCATCCTCGACCACCACGGAGGAAATCCCCCTGGGGCCATCCTCGCCGGTGCGCACCATGGTGACATAGGCATCGGAATAACCGCCGCCCGAGATGAACGCCTTGGTGCCGTTGAGCGTGTAGCCCTCGTTGGTGCGCGTCGCGCGGCTGCGCAGGGCGGCAGCGTCCGACCCCGAACCGGGCTCGGTCAGGCAATAGGAGAACACCTTGTCCATGGTGCAAAGATCGGGCAGCCATTTCGCCTTGGTCTCGGGTGATCCGAATTTGTCGATCATGCCGCCGCACATATTGTGGATCGAGAGGAACGAGCCCACGGCGGGGCAGGACATCGCCAGGGCCTCGAACACCAGCGTGGCATCAAGCCGCGACAGGCCCGATCCGCCGTATTCCTCACTGACATAGAGCCCGCCAAAGCCAAGCTCGGCGATCTGCGGCCAGAGCGCTTTCGGGATGGTGCCCGCGGCCTCCCAATCCTGGGCAAAGGGGGCGATATGCTCCTCGCCAAAGCTCCTCGCCATGTCGAAGATCATGCCTTGCTCTTCTGAAAGTGCGAAATCCATCCGGTATCTCTCCCTTGGCCCGCCCGCTGGAATTGAACGAGTGTTTAATTAGCAAGTTTTGCAGAAGTGTTGCAAGGCGGGCCGGTGGTGTCACAAATCGGCGTGAAATTCCTCGATCAGGTGGCGCACCACGGCGCGCATGCCGGCCGCGTCATCGCGGCCATCGGCGCGCGCCGCCGCATAGACGCCGCGCTGGCGCTCTGATGACGTGCCCCGCGCCAGCATATCGCGAACATGCTCGACCTCGCCCCGGCAGTTCAGCGCCTCGGCATCCTCGGCCGTCATTTCGATCAGTTCCTCCATCAATTCGGCCAGCGGCACGATCTCGCGGCGGCCAAAATCGATCAGCCCCTTGCGGGTGCCATAACGCTGCGCCCGCCAGCGGTTTTCGCCGACCAGAAAGGTGTCATAAAGCCGCCAGCGCTGGTTGCGCTCGCGCAGACGGTAGAGCATGCGCGACAGGCTCTGGATGATCGCGGCCAGCGTCAGCGTGTCCTCCAGCCGGGGGCTGACATCGCAGATCCGGGTTTCCAGCGTCGGAAACCGCGACGAGGGGCGCAGATCCCACCAGATCTTGGTGCTGTCCTCGATCACGCCAAGCTCGATCAATACCTCCACCGTGCGCTCGTAATCGCCAAAGGAGGCAAAGACCTGCGGCAGCCCCGTGCGCGGCAGATTGTCGAACACGGTCAGCCGGTAAGAGGCGAGCCCGGTATCGCGGCCCTGCCAATAGGGCGACGAGGCCGACAGCGCCAGAAGATGCGGCAGGAAATACGACAGCTGCCCCATCAGATCGTTGCGCAGATCGTCGTTGCCCAGGCCGACATGGACATGCATGCCACAGATCAGCATGCGTTCGACCACGCCGCCCAGATCGCGGGCCAGGGTGTTGTAGCGGTCCTTGTCGGTATGCGACTGGTCCTTCCAATCGGCGAACGGATGGCAGGAAACGGCGATGGGGGCGAGGCCGAACTGCCCGGCCACCCGAGCAACGCAGGCCCGCAGACGGCGCAGATCCTCGCGCGCCTCGGCGATATCGGCGCAGACACGGGTGCCGATCTCGATCTGGCATTGCAGAAACTCGGGGCTGACCTGGCCCTCCAGCTCGGCGGCGCAGGCCGCCATCAATTCGGGCGGGGCTTCGATCAGGTCGCAGCTGTCGGTATCGACCAGCAGATATTCCTCTTCGATGCCGATCGAAAACGGGGGCTCGGATTGCGCCATATCGCCGGTCCTTTCGTCGCTTTCGCGTCAGGAAACCGGGAAAGCGGCGATTTGCCAAGCGAAATCAGGCACCCGGCGTCGGGCGTGGAAAACTTTGAACCCGTGACAGGCACTGTTCGACATACGGGTATAGAAAACTTTGAACCCGTGACAGGCACTGTTCGACATACGGGTATAGAAAACTTTGAACCCATGACAGGCGCTGTTCGACATACGGTTATAAGTGTCCCGCAACATCGAAAAGAGCGCCGGATCAATGTCCGATTTCTTCATCCTCGCAATCGCTGCCCATTTCGCAATCACGTCGATCTGGCTTGCTGTGTCCGGCGCTCTGGCCCGTGCCGAACTGCGGGCGCGACATCCCTGACGCGCACACGCGCTTTCATCACGAAAACCTTTTCAGAACACGTCGGGGGGTCGCAATGCGGCCCCCCAATTTTCTTTTCGCCGGTCCCGGTCCGGATCAGGCGGCCGTGATCGTGCCGCGCATCGCGGGGTGGAGAACACACAGGTATTCAAAGCTGCCCGCCGAGGTGACCGTGATCGAGCCCGACTCGTTGCGCCTCAGAACCCCGGTGTCAAAGCTGCCATCGACCGCCGTTGCGGTATGCGGGGCCCCGTCAAGGTTGGTGAAGGTCACGGTGTCGCCGACCGCGACCTGCAAATTGACGGGGTCGTATTCAAAGCGCTCGATCATGACCACATGGGTGGCGGCCTGGGCGCGGGTCACGCTCAACGCAAGCGGCGCGGCCAGCAGCGTGGCGATGGCAGTGCGGCGGGTGGTGTCGGTCATTCTGCGGTCCTCCTGTTCGCTGCGGTAAAAGATGGGGACGAAGGCTGTGCCTGTAAATCTCTGCCGGGGTGTGGTTCACGCAGATGTGCGAAATGTAACCAAACCGGATGCGACCCGCGCCGATCAGGGCGGTGCCCCGGTGCCCGGCCGGTGCCGATGCCCCGGTGCCGGTTTCCGTGGTGCGGTCAAAGACGCGCCCTTGTGTCCGCGACAAGGGCGTTCAGCCGGTCGGCGGCACCTCCCTCGGGCGCAAGCGCGGCCGCCTGACCGTAGAGCGAAAACTGATGCGCTGCGGCATCGGCGCGGCGCAGCGGGTTCACATAATGATACATCAGCGGAAACGGCGCGGGCGGCACCTCTGCCATGGCATCCAGCCAACCCGTGCGATGCGCCCGCGCGGGCCGCCCCGAAACGGCCGCGCTGATCCGGGTGCTGTTATCGGCCCCGGCGCGGGTGGCCGCAATGTGCAGCCTGTTGCCGGCGGCCTCTTCGGTGGCAATGAAACCGGTCCCGATCTGGACGCCCGCCGCCCCCAGGGTAAGCGCCGCGGCAATCCCGCGCCCATCGGCGATGCCGCCCGCCGCGATCACCGGCAGGTCGACGGCATCGACGATCTGCGGCAGCAGGGCAAAGAGCCCGATCTGCGCGTCATGGTCGACATCCAGAAACACGCCCCGGTGGCCGCCCGCCTCCCAGCCCTGCGCGATGATCGCATCGACGCCGCGCGCCGCCAGCCAACGGGCCTCGGCGCAGGTCGTGGCCGAAGAGAGGATCACCGAGCCCGCTGATTTCAGCGCCGCCACGGCCCCGGCAGAGGGCAGGCCGAAATGAAAGCTGACCACTTTTGGCGGATGCGCCAGCAGGATCCCGAGCGCGGCCTCTCCGAACGGGTCGAAGGGCGGCGCGGGTTTGCCCGTGGGCGCGGCCACCCCGGCGGCCTCGTAATGCGGGGCCAGCGCGTCCAGCAGGGCCGCGTGATGCGCATCCTCGATGGCCGGTGGCGCATGGCAAAAGAAATTGAGGTTGAAGGAGCGGTTGGTCCGGCCCGCGATCGCCCTGAGATCCTCGGCCAGTTTATCGGGTGCCAGCGCGGCGCAGCCATGCGAGCCCAACCCGCCCGCGTTCGACACCGCCGCCACCAGTTCAGGCGTCGAGCTGCCCGCCATCGGGGCCTGGATGATCGGGTGTTCGATCTCCAGCAGGTCGCAAATGCGCGTGTCCGGCCAGATGGCATGTCCCTTCCGAGAAAAACGAAACCGGGCCGCGGCGATTTGCGCGCGGCCCGGTCAGGTTAGTCGCAGGGCCTGGCTCAGTCCATCGCCTTGAAATTGAACTCGCCGCCTTCCTTGATGCCCGAGGGCCAGCGCGCGGTCACGGTCTTGGTGCGGGTGTAGAACTTGAACGCATCCGGCCCGTGCTGGTTGAGATCGCCAAAGCCGGATTTCTTCCAGCCGCCAAAGGTGTGATAGGCCAGCGGCACCGGGATCGGCACATTGATGCCGACCATGCCGATATTGATCCGGTTGGCGAAATCGCGCGCGGTGTCGCCGTCACGGGTATAGATCGCGGTGCCATTGCCATATTCATGGCTGAGCGCGAGGCCGATGGCCTCCTCGTAGCTGCCGGCGCGCACGGTGGACAGGACCGGGCCAAAGATCTCGGTCGTGTAGATGTCCATCTCGGGCGTCACCCGGTCAAAGAGATGCGGGCCGACGAAGAACCCGTCCTCATAGCCTTGCAGGTTGAAGCCACGGCCATCGACCACCAGCTCGGCCCCCTGATCGACGCCGGTCTGCACCAGACGTTCGATATTGGCCTTGGCGGCGGCGGTGACGACAGGGCCGAAATCGACATCGTCGCCCGCGGTATAGGGCCCGACCTTCAGCGCCTCGATCCGCGGCACCAGTTTCTCGATCAGCTTGTCGGCGGTTTCCTCGCCCACCGGAACCGCGACCGAAATCGCCATGCAGCGTTCGCCCGCCGCGCCATACCCGGCCCCGACCAGCGCATCGGCCGCCTGGTCCAGATCGGCATCGGGCATGATGATCATGTGGTTCTTGGCCCCGCCGAAACACTGCGCCCGCTTGCCGTTGGCGGTGGCACGCGAATAGATGTAATGCGCGATCGGGGTCGATCCGACAAAGGCCACCGCCTGCACCGTCTCGTTGTCGAGGATCGCATCGACCGCTTCCTTGTCGCCATTGACGACCTGCAACACGCCATCGGGCAGACCGGCCTCCTTGCAGAGCGCGGCCAGCATCAGCGGCACCGACGGGTCGCGTTCGGAGGGTTTCAGGATCATCGCGTTGCCGGCGGCCAGCGCCGGCCCCATGCCCCAGAGCGGGATCATGGCGGGAAAGTTGAACGGCGTGATCGAGGCCACAACGCCAAGCGGCTGGCGCATCGAATACATGTCGATGCCGGGGCCGGCGCTGTCGGTGAACTCGCCCTTCAGCATCTGCGGCGCGCCGATGCAATATTCGATCACCTCCAGCCCGCGCTGCACATCGCCCTTGGCATCGGGGAAGGTCTTGCCATGCTCGCGGGAAAGCGCCTCGGCCAGCTTGTCCATGTCGCGGTTGATCAGCCCGACCAGCGCCATCATCACACGGGCGCGGCGCTGCGGGTTGGTGGCCCCCCAGGCGACCTGCGCCCTGGCGGCATCGGCAATCGCGGCGTCCATTTCGGCGGTCGAGGCCAGCGCGACCTGCGCCTGCACCTCGCCGGTGGCCGGGTTGTAGACATCCGCCGCGCGCGCGGCGGTGCCCGGCACCTCTGCGCCATTGATCCAGTGACCGAGATTTTCCATTGGGTTTCCTCCGCTGATCCAGTTGGGCGCAGCATAGGCTTGCATTCCTGCGTAGAAAAGAGGCAGGTTCTCAAAATCGTTTTGCAAAAATGCAAAGGATGGCGGGATGCCGAACTGGGATGACCTGCGTATTTTCCTGGCCGTGGCGCGCGGCGAAAGCCTGAGCCGGGCGGGGCGTGTGCTGCGCATGGATCCGGCCACGGTGGGCCGGCGCATCGCCCGGCTGGAGGAGCGGCTGGCCGCCACGCTCTTCGCCAAATCGCCGCAAGGCTACACGCTGACCGAGGCAGGAACCCGCCTGCTGGACCCCGCCGAGGCCGCCGAAAGCGCACTGGCGGCGGGCGTCGGGGCCGTGACCGGAATGGGCGCGGGGCTGGCCGGCTCGATCCGCATCGGGGCCCCCGACGGGGCGGCCAATTTCCTGCTGCCGCAGGTCTGCGCCCGCATTCATGAGGCCAATCCCGATCTTGAGATCCAGATCCTGGCGCTGCCGCGTGTGGTCAACCTCTCCAAGCGCGAGGCCGATATGGCGCTGACCGTCAGCCCGCCGCAAACGGGGCGCCTGACAGTGCAGAAAGTGACCGATTACCACCTGCATCTTGCCGCACCCAAGGCCATCGCGCCGCAGATCACGGATCTGGGCGATCTCAAATCGCACCCGGTGGTGGGCTATATCCCCGACATGATCTTCGACAAGGAGCTGGATTACCTCTCGGAACTGGGCGTGGCCCAGGTGCAGCTGGCGTCGAATTCGATCTCGGTGCAGCTGATGCTGCTGCGCGCGGGTGGCGGGCTCGGCATCGTGCATGATTTTGCCATGCCCTTCGCCCCGGAATTGCGCCTGATCCTGCGCGACGCGGTGGCCCTGACGCGCAGTTTCTATCTGGTGCGCCACGCCTCCGATCGCGGCTCGGACCGGCTGACCCGCTTTGCCGAGGCGCTGATCCAGGGCCTGCGCGCCGAAATAACCCGGCTCGAGGCGCAAATCGCAAGCGCCTAACGCCTTGACAGTCCGCCATTCTGGCGAAACCCTGATCACAGGCAATTTACCACCCCAAGGAGACCAACCCATGCTCGTTCAGCAAATCTTGAAAATGAAATCGGGTGAAGGTGTGGTCACGCTGGCACCGGGCACCACGCTGGCCGATGCCGCCAAGATGCTGTCAAAGCACAAGATCGGCGCGATCATCGTCTCGCCCGATGGCGCGCGCGTGGCGGGCATCCTGTCCGAACGCGATATCGTGCGCGAACTGGGCACCCGCGGACCCCAATGCATGACCGATCTGGTCGATAACGTGATGACCGCCAAGATCATCACCTGCACCCGCTCGGAAGGCTCGGGCGAGGTCTTGGCCAAGATGACCTCGGGGCGGTTTCGTCACATGCCGGTGATGGAGGGCGAGGAAATGGTCGGCCTGATCTCGATCGGCGATGTCGTCAAGGCGCAGCTGGCCGAGCTGGCGATGGAAAAAGAAGCGCTGGAAAGCATGATCAAGGGGTTCTGAAGCCCGCGCCCCTATCCAGATCCTCAACGCGGAGCAGCCCCCATGCGCGTCGCCCTATACCCCGGCACTTTCGATCCGATCACGTTGGGCCATGTCGATATTATCCATCGTGCCTGCACATTGGTCGACAAGCTGGTCATCGGCGTGGCCATCAACCGCGACAAGGGGCCGCTATTCTCGCTTGAGGAACGCCTGGCCATGGTCGAGGCCGAATGCGCCGGGTTGAGCCGCGAGACCGGCACCGAGATCGTGGCGCACCCGTTCGAGAACCTGCTGATCGATTGCGCCCGCGATGTCGGGGCGCAGTTCATCGTGCGCGGATTGCGCGCGATGGCCGATTTTGAATACGAGTTCCAGATGGTGGGCATGAACCGCAAGATGGATCCCGGCATTGATACGATTTTCCTGATGGCCGATGCCGAACGTCAGGCCATCGCTTCGAAACTGGTCAAGGAGATCGCCCGCCTGGGCGGCGATGTGCGCCATTTCGTGCCGCCCGCCATTCACCAGGCGCTGATGGCGAAATACGGCCACTAACGGCACCGGCCCCTTTCCCTTTTCTCCGCGCGCCACTAGGGTGCCCGCGATTTTGCGTATGAGGAGGGCCCGATGGCCGATATCAAAGATCCCGAAAACACCATTCTGATCGAGCTGAAAGACGGCCAGGTCGTGATCGAGCTGATGGCCGAT
>Ga0316209_1003519_pt1 | contig 10530 bp, 8 predicted proteins | sample 6monopyrite_MG_FD_204945 | JGI IMG/M metagenome (GOLD analysis project Ga0316209, IMG submission 204945) | Microbial mat bacterial communities from mineral coupon in-situ incubated in ocean water Damariscotta River, Maine, United States -... | ecosystem: Environmental > Aquatic > Marine > Coastal...
AGTCTATACCAGAACTTATTAACTCTGGTGTTTCAGAATATAATGATTGTTTTAATCAAACATTTAATAATAGTTTTGTAGCAATGGGTTGGTGGATTGCTTTAGGCACTGTAACAAAAAACAACATAACTACCCCTTTTGCAGATAGTGTTTACGTGCCAGAAGGGGGCAGTGTGCAGTGGAATATTGAGTATTGATAATTAGGTGTATCTTTACTTTGGTCAATTAATTTACAATGAAATATCTAATTTTCATATTCGCTCTTTTTTTTGTATTTTCTTGCGGGAAGAAAAGAACTATCTCAGGAAGAGTGTATAACCCCATTACTGGCAACGGAATTGAAGGGGTTGTCATAGCTGAATTTCGAGAGAAATTTTGTTTAAGTTATGATGGATGCCCTGACAAAGCATTAGAAACGGCAACGACGGATGCCAATGGTTATTATTCTATGCCTTACCGAGACAAAAAAAAAGGACAATACATTCTGTTTAATTACGGAGTTGACGATAATTATTACAGAATCAGAACAACTTCCCATCTAGACAATTCTAACAGACGTTTCATTAGTGGGAATCAAGTATATGATTTATTGTTAGCTACCAAGGGATATATGCAATTATCGATTACAAATGTTAATTGTTTTGATAATAATGATAAGCTGACGATTACTAATTTATATCATAAGTCTATACCAGAACTTATTAACTCTGGTGTTTCAGAATATAATGATTGTTTTAATCAAACATTTAATAATAGTTTTGTAGCAATGGGTTGGTGGATTGCTTTAGGCACTGTAACAAAAAACAACATCACTACCCCTTTTGCAGATAGTGTTTATGTGCCAGAAGGCGGCAGTGTGCAGTGGAACATTGAGTATTAAATGTGTAATTGGCAATTAATGGTTGCTTCAAAATTATCACTTTTTGTTTGCACAAAAAGGAGGCTCTATCTTTCAATTCAGTATCCATTTTTTTCATATCACCTCCACTAGATTTTACAACAGTTAAAAAAAGTTAAGCAGTCACATTTTTGTAGGATTATCTGTTACATTCGTTAAAATGTGTAATTAAATACAGACCGTTGAAAAAAATTCGTGTTAATTTCATTTTAATACTTGTCATTCTTGCACTACTTGCATTGCTTGTCATACAAGCTTTTCAAACTTCACAGCTATACGATAGAAAATCCAATGAGTTTTCCGAACGGTTTTCAACAACTTTAGATAAAATTGCTTTTCGACATGAAAAAGCCGAAGACATCAGAAGATACATGATGTTAGCGGACAAAGATTTTAGTGTGCAATACAAAGACATTCTTAAAGAAGAATTTCAACATTTACTTTCTGCGCAGGAATCAATTTCCATTCACGATACGTCCATTTTCGAGAACGGTAAAATGGAGGACTATCTGATCATCCAGGGAAACACCTATGATTCTCTTTCAGGGCTGAAGGCTCAGCAAACTGTACTAGCCAGAGATGTACGACAATTGCGCGACCTGTTCAAAGGAAATAATTCTCAAAACCTTAGCCAAGATTCTATCAAATTAGCCGTGCAGTTAGATCAACGAGTTATTCAACAAATTTTTAAGAAAGCACGTTTCGTAAATGAAATGATGATAGATGCTTTTCGCAATAACGTCTATGAAAACCCGTCACAAAGAGTTGACTTAGCATTCCTAGATTCTGTTTTACAGAATGAATTGAATGAAAATCTGCCAGATGAATACGAATATGTTATCACAGATGAATACAATCATGCAATTTTATTTGATAATGCTCCATCCAACTACAACTTATCTGTTGATACGACCAATAGTCACAAAACACAACTGTTTCCGAGTAATCCTATTGACGAGGACTTGTATCTACATTTGCAATTTCCAGAGCAGAGTTCCTTTTTGTTTATGGAAATGTGGGCGCCATTATTAATCAATATTCTCTTACTTACTCTCATTGTAGTCGCAATGATCATCATGTTCAAAACCATTCTTACCCAAAAGAAATTGTCTGAATTAAAAAGTGACTTCATTTCCAATATGACGCATGAATTTAAAACCCCCATCTCTACAATATCTCTAGCTTGTGAAGCAATGAATGATGTCGATATGGTTAGTGATCAATCAAATTCTTCTCAGACGTACATCAAAATGATAAATGATGAGAACAAACGCCTAGAAGTTTTAGTTGAGCGAATTTTACAAAGCGCAAGTATTGATAAAAAAGAACTCCAATTGAATAATGAGTCTATTCTCTTAAACGAATTGCTTGAGGATATTGTAGCGAAAGCAAAATTTAGGTTAGACAACACAGGAGGTACTGTTAAATTAAATATGCCGACTGAATTAATCACTGTATCTTGTGACAAATTGCACACAACAAACGCAATTTCTAATCTAGTTGATAACGCCATTAAATACAGCAAACAAACCCCAGAAGTTGAGGTAAAGCTCTTTAAGGAGAATGAAAAAATTCATATTTCTGTCAAAGACAATGGAATTGGAATAAAAAAAGAACACTTAAATAAAATATTCGACAAATTATATCGTGTTCCTACAGGGAATATCCACAACGTGAAAGGATTTGGACTCGGACTTAGTTATGTCAAAGCGATTATTGAAATTCACAACTGGGAAATTGAAGTGACGAGTAAATTTGGACAAGAAACCACATTCACTATTACAGTGTGAAGACCAAGAAAAAAAGAAACAATTATAGCCTAAAGCACATTAAATAAAGATATGGAAAACTCGATTAGTATATTATTAGCAGAAGATGACTTGAACCTAGGACAGCTGCTACATACATTTTTAAGATCTAAAGGTTTTGAAGTTTCCCTAGCTCAGAATGGAAAAATAGCCTTTGAAAAATTTAATAAAAATACGTATGACTTCTGCATCTTTGATATTATGATGCCTGAAATGGATGGCTTTACTTTGGCTAAAGAAATCCGTGAAATAGATAAAAAGATTCCTATTCTCTTTCTCTCTGCGAAATCAATGAAGGAAGATAAATTAGCTGGTTTTGAAATTGGGGCAGATGATTATCTAACTAAGCCTTTTCAAATGGAAGAATTACTAGCTAGAATCAACGCTATAATGCGAAGAGTAGAAATTAAATCACCTGAAGAAAAAGCTGAATTGCAAATTGGTTCAATAAAATACGAACCTGAATTTAGAATGCTCCATCTTAAGGAGGAAACAAAAAAACTCACAACTAAAGAAAATCAATTGTTGCAAATGTTGGTTAAGAATCAGAATGAAATTCTGGACAGGCATGCAACGCTAAGAGCAATTTGGGGTGATGATAACTATTTCAATGGAAGAAGTATGGATGTTTACATTGCAAAGTTGAGAAAAGTTTTGCGTGAAGATGAGAATATTGAAATCATGAATGTGCATGGAAAAGGATTTAAGTTAGTGGTGAAAGAGTAGTTTTCTCCTTTCGTTTCTTTTTTTTCTTTCTCAAACAAAATAAAATAGTCGATTATCTGTTTATAGACTCGAATAGAAAGTTTAAATTCGCGCTACTAAAAACAAACCAATGAGTGAACAGACTAATGAATTTGATCAAGAGAGACAATCTCTACTTGTTTTTATTTGGAAGAAGAGGAAGATAATCATACTTATTTCTGTAATTGCTTTTATGGCATCCCTTGTTGTTTCTCTTTTAATGACTCCCATTTTTAAGTCAACAGCCATAGTTTTTCCAACGGCTACAAGTACGGTTTCATTCTCTGAGCAAAGTAATGCAAAGGCATCCTCAATGGATTTTGGACAAGAAGAACACGCGGAGCAACTGGTGCAAATTCTTCAGTCTTCTCGAATAAGAAACAGAGTTGTTGCTCAATTTGATTTAATGAAGCACTATGAAATTGATGAAAATGACGAAAATAAATACTACAAACTAGGCAAAGCCTATGGCAATAGCATCATTTTTCGAAGAACTCGTTATGGTTCTATTCAAATAGATGTTTTTGACAGAGATGCCAAACTAGCCGCAGATATAGCCAATAAAATAGTTCAGCTCATTGATACGGTCAAGAACGAAATGATCAGAGAAAGAACTGTCCCGGCCTATCAAATCAATTTACGGAAGAAAAATCAACTGGAAGAAGAAAATGAGGCTATTTTGAATCTTTTAGACAGCCTTAATCGCTTAGGAGTTGTCTCTATCGAAGGTCGAGCAAATTTATTCTCCGCTTACAATGAGTCTAAAAATGCAGCAGATAAACAATTTTTTAAAGAACAAATCGATGTAAACCTAAAATTCGGTTCTTGGTTTGATGCCCTTGAAAGAATGAGAAACGAAAAAATCGCAAAATTCTCTAAGTTTGAAGACGCATACGAACAATCAGAATCAGATGCTAATACATTGCTTAATCACAAATTTATTGTTGAAGATGCCGTAATTGCAGACAAAAAGGACAAACCTAAGAGAATGATTATTGTTATTCTTGGAACAATGGGAGCTTTCATTTTCAGCATCTTCGTTTTGCTAATTTTAGACAAAATTAAAGAGCTTAGAAAAGCATAGTTTTGCAAACATTAAAGCAAAATAGCCTTGTTTTAAGCTTAAGTATTCTATACGTCGCACTTTGCGCATATCTCCTATGGAATGATCAGGCTATTCTTAGTTTAGCTTCAGTCGGACTACTTGCTGTTTTTTTTGCCATCTACTATACAGAATACACTTTTCTTGCTATTGGATTTCTTACTCCATTGTCTGTCAACATTGAAGAATACATAGAAGGTTTTGGTTTGTATGTTCCAACAGAACCACTTTTGTTTGGGTTGATGATACTACTTCTATTTCAACAACTGAGAAAAAATCAGATTGACAAAAATGTATGGAAAAGTCCTATTATATGGGCCGTTAGCTTCTATCTATTTTGGGTTCTGGTTACTTCCATTGCCAGCACAGAACCCGTGACTTCGTTCAAATTCTTATTGGCAAAATTATGGTTTATTGTACCACTATTATTTTTCGGTACTCGCATTTTTTCAAAAACAAGAAATATCAAAGCATTCATCTGGCTTTTTTGTCTGGGAATGAGCATAGCAACTATTTATACTCTAATTATACATGCCAGTTATGGTTTTGGAGAGAAAGAAGGACATTGGGTAATGTGGCCGTTCTTTAAAGATCACACAATCTACGGTTCTACAATTGCATTTTCAACACCATTAATTTTTGGACTTTATTTTTCTAAAAAACACTCTCCATTGATTAAATCGGTCGTTCTAATTTTAATATTCGTTCTGCTACTAGGGCTCTACTTTTCGTACACAAGAGCTGCTTGGCTAAGTGTTTTTGCTTCTCTTCTTGTGTTGGTGGTCATCAAATTGCGCATAAAATTTACAATTCTTGCTACGATTGGAATCCTTGTAATTAGTACCATTTATTTTTCTTGGGATTCTATTCAGATGGAACTTGAAAGAAATAAAACAGAGCATACTACAGAAGAATTTGGAGAAAAATTGCAAAGTGCAACAAATGTTACTACTGACGCATCAAACCTAGAACGGCTTAATCGCTGGTCGTGTGCTATCGAAATGTTTCAAGAAAAACCTGTTTTTGGCTTTGGTCCAGGTACTTATGCCTTTGAATATGCAAGATTCCAGCGACCTGAAAACTTAACCATTATTTCTACCAACTTTGGAGACGCGGGAAATGCACACAGTGAGTACTTAGGACCATTAGCAGAAATGGGTTTAATGGGCATGATTGCTATGTTACTCATCGTATTTGCAATATTCTACAAAGGAATTAATTTGTACAACAAATGGCCTGAAAGCGATACAGAAATTAGAGTATTACTTCTCGCTATGATTCTTGCTTTGGTTACGTATTTTGTTCATGGAATTCTCAACAATTACCTGGATACAGATAAAGCAGCAGTTCCAATATGGACATTTTGTGCCATTTTTATAGCATTAGAAATAAAGTTAAAACAGGAGCAAAATAAGTCGTGAAATGGTAACTATTCCTGCTAATAAACGTTAACATAAATATGAATCATCCATTGAACAAAAAACAGTATTTGAATAACTTTTTACTTATTCTATTCATCGTCAATACTACGCTTTCTTTTTCTCAAAAGCAGAAACCATTTACAGGAATGCTTGAGTACAAACTAGCTGCTAGAGATACTTCCATGAAAGATATTTTGACTAGCTACCCGATGGTTATCTATAGTAATGATACGATTACTAGAACAGAGAACATTACTAAACAATTAGGGCCGCAAGTTGTTATTCATCACTTGATATTGAACAAATCTTACCTCCTTTTAAAAACAGCTCATGGGAAATTCGCGATTAAAACAGATTTAAGTAAAAATGCTAATAAATCTGATACAACACAATCAAACTACACATTTGAAAAGAAGTTTTTTAAACGCAAAATTCTCGGCATGAAAGCAAACAGAATTCTTGTCAGTCATCCTTCATTCACTGAGCCAATTGAATTCTTATACCTCAAAAAAACAAGTAACAAATACAATAAAATATTCGATGAAGTACCAGGATTACTCGTCAAATATAGCATTGCAACGCCAAATGGAATACTTGATTATGAATTGACTAAGATGAGTAAATATACTCCCGAAAAAGATATGTTCGGAATTCCTTCGGACTTCAAAAAAATTACTTTCGATGAATTTATAGACATCATGACATCTCCAGAAAATCAGCCCATAATTTCTCCAGAAGAAATGAACTAACAAGTTGTTGTTTATACTTAGAATTACTCTTCATATAATCTCTTACTTTACTTAGTATATTCGTGAGATATAGTAAAGTAAATGGCAACAGAAAATAAATTTACAGCAAAAGATTCTGGTTCAAAGGTTGAGAAAAAGAAAAGTAGTAAGACTAGTTCTGAAAAGAAGAGTAAAAAAAAATCTCCTCTTTCACTCATCAAAGATCGTTTCAATAAAAAAAAGGTTAAATCAAGCATTGGCGTTGGTTTATTGCTCCTTTCTTTCTTTTTATTGATGGCCAACTTCTCCTATCTATTGACATGGACCGAAGATCAAAGCAGAGTTATCAACAAGGGTTTTTTTGAGTTTATTTTTGATGGTTCTGATGATGCTGTTGCCAACTGGATGGGTAAATTTGGAGCATGGAGTTCTCACCTTTTGATATACCGCTGGTTTGGTTTAGCTTCATTTATCATTCCATTCGCCCTATTTATTCTTGGATTTAAAGCATTGTTCAATATCACTTTACTACCGTTAGGAAAAACACTCGCGGCATCTACCCTCTCCTTAGTTTGGACAAGCTTATTTCTTAGCCTATTTTCAAAAAATGTCAATTACTTAGGTGGCTCTTTTGGCTTTCAAAGCAATGAATGGCTGAACCTTACTTTAGGCAATATAGGCACTGCTATTTTTATCATCGCTCTTGGTTACTTGTTCTCTGTTGTTCTCTTAAACGTCAAATTCAAAAAACTCCTTTCTTTTTTTAGTTGGAAAAAAACATCTGACCTAGAAAATGATATCTTGCCAGATGTAGAATTGGCAACTGATTTAGATGTGGAAAATAAATTAGATCCAGACCTTACCACTGAAGATTTAATCGCAAAAACCGTTGACTTCAGTAAAGAAGAAAGTATTCTGCACTCAGAAGAAGAGAATATTAAAGATGCTATCGAAATTACTGAACACAAAGAAGAGCTACAAGAAAAAACACAAGAATTAGAAGTGACTACTTCGTCAGAAATTGGCTCTGATATTGATGAAGGTGAGTTTTCCATAGAGGTTGCTAAAGAATCCGAAGATGATAAATTACTTTCTGAAGAAGAAGTTGATAGTAAACGAAAAGAATACGGCGATTACGACCCAACATTAGATCTTTCCAATTATGCACTCCCATCTATTGAGTTGTTAAAAGATTATGGTGTAAGCAAAGGCTCAGTTACAAAAGAAGAACTCGAAGAGAACAAGAACAAGATTGTTACAACTTTACAAAATTATAAAATAGAAATTGCCAAAATAAAAGCAACCGTTGGACCAACTGTCACTCTCTATGAGATTGTTCCGGCGCCTGGTGTCAGAATTTCCAAAATTAAAAATTTAGAAGATGACATCGCATTAAGTCTTGCTGCTCTGGGAATTAGAATAATTGCTCCTATCCCGGGAAAAGGAACAATTGGTATTGAGGTTCCGAATAATAAACCAGAAATGGTTAGTATGCGCACGCTCATTGCTTCTAAAAAGTTTCAAGAATCTGATGCTGAATTACCTGTTGTAATGGGTAAAACAATTACAAATGAGACTTTTACCTTTGATCTTGCCAAAATGCCACACTTGTTAGTAGCAGGAGCTACGGGTCAAGGGAAATCTGTAGGTTTAAACGCTATACTTGTTTCTTTGCTCTATAAAAAACATCCGTCGCAAGTTAAATTTGTTCTTGTCGATCCTAAAAAGGTCGAATTAACCCTTTATAATAGAATAGAACGTCATTTTTTAGCAAAACTACCTGATTCTGAAGAAGCAATTATAACAGACACAAGTAAAGTTGTTAACACCCTTAACTCTCTGTGCATTGAGATGGACCAACGTTATGAATTGCTAAAAGAGGCACATGTTAGAAACATAGTTGAATACAACGCCAAATTTATAGCTAGAAAATTAAATCCAGAAAATGGGCATCGCTACTTACCTTACATTGTTGTTTTAATCGATGAGTTTGCGGATTTAATTATGACTGCTGGCAAAGAGGTTGAACAGCCTATTGCTAGAATCGCACAACTTGCAAGAGCCATCGGTATTCATTTAATTGTTGCTACACAAAGACCTTCGGTTAATGTAATTACCGGTATGATAAAAGCCAACTTCCCTGCAAGAATAGCGTTTAGAGTTCTTTCGAAAATTGATTCAAGAACGATACTTGATACTTCTGGTGCTGATCAACTTATTGGTCGAGGAGATATGTTAGTGAGCACTGGTCAAGAAGTCGTTAGATTACAATGTGGATTTGTTGACACACCAGAAGTCGATGATATATGCACATTTATAGGTGAACAAAGAGGATATCCTGATGCACTCCTGCTTCCTGAGTATGAGGGAGAATCAGCAGAAGGTGGAGGCGATATGGATGATGAAGACCTAGATAAGCTTTTTGCCGATGCTGCAAGAATTGTAGTTATGCATCAGCAAGGCTCTGCCAGTTTACTTCAACGAAAATTAAAACTAGGTTACAACAGAGCGGGAAGAATAATAGATCAGCTGGAAGGCCATGGGATAATCGGAGGATTCAGAGGCAGTAAAGCAAGAGAAGTACTCTACTCTGATGAAGGATCACTTGATGCGTATTTAGCAAGTAAGGGATTAGTATAAATTGAATATGTCAATTGGCATATACTTCTGCCAAAACAACTTTACATCCTAACCAAACTTTCACTTTTTCTTGGCGTTAATATTAAATCCTAACCCGGCTGAAAACATCAATTCATCTGCGCGCCCATTTATTCTATCTAAAATTCGAATAGTTGTGTTATAATAGGTCATTTCAATAAAGAAATTGAAATATTTATAGACATAATAAGTGATACCTGCTTTCAAAGCGAATGATGGCTCAAAATGATTCGTATTCCTACCTGTACTTTCAAACTCTTCATTCAATTGGCTAAATGAAATACTCGGCAAAAAACCTATGTAGCTATCAAAATTTTTAATGTTCTGATGATATTGAATACCAAAAGAAGTGCGAATACTATTTTTAAAGTATGGCGATAATTCAGCATTATCAGCACCTAGTAAATAATGGGATTCTCCCCTTAAACTTAAATTATCGCCTAAATATCCTTCAACAAAACCAGACAAGTAATAATTCGTTGTTGTATTATTCAGCATGAGAGATGGAGAAAACGTTAGACTGGATCTTAGCAATCCAGATCGTACATAAACTTCCTGCTGTGCTATCCCATTCAATGAAATCAGACACATGACTATATATATATTCCTTACCATAAATCAGAAATTTTATAATTAATGCCAATCTGAATTAAAAGATGACCTTCCATCCCCGCACCTTTTCGTCTTTCAAAACTTACGACGTCATTTACAATTTCAGAATGCACGTTTGTTCCCAAATGCATCATATATTGCGTACCAAAAGTCAAATCCATTCTCTCAGATAAATTCAAATGAAAACCACCACCCATTTGAACTGCGGAACTTCCTCGTGACATAGAGTTTGAACGATTTGAATTATCAATTAATATCGTTTTATCAAAGCAATGACCCGCAACAATGAATGGTCTTAAGAGTGGATTAGTTTTTTTTGTAAGGTAATACATAACACTCCAACCAATGTGATAATCTTTTCGAGATACGAATGAATTTTCAGCTCCTGTAATATAATCGAGATACCAACTTGTGTTAACTCTATCAGAAAGCTGCAACAAAAATTGTCCCCCTACTCCTGTTCCAATACCTCCTGAATCACCTCCATCAAAAGCACTGACCGTTGTTCTAACTCCCAACGAGAATAAACCTCCTTGGGTATTTTTCATTTTTAACGGTT
>Ga0316209_1003520_pt1 | contig 10528 bp, 9 predicted proteins | sample 6monopyrite_MG_FD_204945 | JGI IMG/M metagenome (GOLD analysis project Ga0316209, IMG submission 204945) | Microbial mat bacterial communities from mineral coupon in-situ incubated in ocean water Damariscotta River, Maine, United States -... | ecosystem: Environmental > Aquatic > Marine > Coastal...
ATTATCTGAGAGAACAACGTTATCTTTGACATGAGAGGAGGTTATTTATGTTGTGCAACTCAAAGATATTTGAGATACAGAAAAAACTCCTCTTTTTTTCTTCTTAAAAACGTTTAGGACGCTATTGGTATTAAATGATTAATAAATATTTATATCGAACATTTTTCATATTCAATGTAAATAAATGAAACATCTTATGTATCTACAAATCATATTATTACTTAAATTAGTCGTAAAACAACTAAACATGAAAACAAATAAAAAAATTGGTAAAAAAATAAGAGAACTACGAAAACAGCAGCTGCTTAAACAAATTGATGTTGCGTTAGAATTGGAAATGTCACAATCTGCTTATGCAAAAATCGAAAATGGAAGAACTACAATAAGTGTTGATAGATTGCTAAAAATTGCCAACTTTTTGAAGGTTGAAGTAAATGAAATATTGGCAAATAATAAAGAGGAGGAAGCACCCTATCATAAATCAAAATATTCATCCTATGTTGAACCAAACATCCTCTACAATGTGGTATTAAAAAGCAAAGATGAACAAATTGATTTGCTTAAATCAGAACTTGAGTTTCTAAAAGAACAGATTAAAAAAGGAAAAATAAAACTAAAGTTCATCTCATAATTAATTTAACTTATAGTTCTTTTCAAAATTTACAATCCCAACACCTCCACTCCTTGATCAAAAACCACATCTACTGGGATGCCCATTTCAGCCAAGCGGTCTAAATCAGACTGCAAGTCTTCTTTAATTACGGTTGAAGTCTTTACAAGATTGGCCACTCCCTCGTAATCTCCATTGCCTTGCAATTCAAGGATCATGGCTGACAAGGCATTCATGGCTTCGGTCATTTGATCATAATCAATGGTGTACTTTCCTTCTGCAGAGCGATTAAACACACCTTGATCTTTGAAAAAGTTAAAACGAATCATATTCGCTTTGCCATGCGCTGAAGAAGTTCCAAAACGAATGGAACGAAAAATACTCGCCATAAAAGTGGTGTAATAGGTTTTTAAATCTCCTTCTATCTCCCCTTTTGCATGCAGTTGGTTGATCATGTATAAACCGAGTATATCAGCCTTGCCCTCTTCAAGCGCTGAGGCATGTTCTTTCAAAGCTTCTCGCACAGTACTTTCACCATCTATGGTGTTTTTAATGCCTAAACCATGGGCCACTTCATGAAACATGGTGTTCGCAAAAAAGGCGTCAAAATCGATGTATTGCTGTTGTGTGGCATCAATCAATTCTTTGGAGATGGGCAGCAAAATTTTGTCAAATTTTGCCTTCATGGCGTTCTTAAGCTGAGACCGTCTGGTGCCTTTTTGCAATTGAATCTCCTCATCGTTGGGCAAATTCACTGCGATGGTTTTGCTTCCTGAATTGCAATCTCCTGCGTAAAACACTACATCAAAAGCGGCCAACTGTGAGTCAGTTCCAGGTTTCTCAGCTTTGTATTGTTGATCAACTGGCAGGTTTTTCTGTAATTCTGGCAACATGCTCGCATATTTTGACAAACGCTCACTCCACTCCATGTCTTTTACCAATACATAAGCTTCATGCGCTGCTTTGTACCCAAATAATTGGTCTTCATACGTTTCTATTGGGCCACAAATAATGTCGATTTGATTGTCTACCATGTCCATCCACAACATATCGCTTTCGTAATAATCGTCTGTAAGCAAGGCTTCTGATCGCGCCAACAAATAGCTTTTCAACGCTGCATTCTCCGCGTATTCCGCTGCTTGTTTCAATAGATCAGAAGCTTGTCTTACTTCTTTGGCAAAAGCCAAATGATAAGGCACAGTGGTGAGTACTCCTTCATTGTTTCTTCTCAACAAAGTATACAATGAGGATTTACTGCTGTCATTTAAATTATCAAATTCCTCCACACTCATGTCGGCAGGATAATAATTGGCCCCTTTGGGCTTTTCACCAACACCTTCAATAAAGGCTTCATTTGCTGCGAGTCGATCCCAAGGACCATAATTGATTTCTGCAAATCGGCGTGTATCTTCGTCCTCAATGCTCTCAAGAAGAGCCTCCTTTTCACCATAGGCCTCTTTCCAAAATATGCCGTCCATGATCTTGGCCACCTCAATCAAAATCGGAATCATTTTTTTCTGATTCTCTGACAATTGATCTATGTCTGTTGTCAGCGCCACAGATGTATACTTGTTCAATCGTTTTTGGATGTCTGAACTTTCTGCTTGTTCTAATGCTTCTGTATCAGTGGTTTCTTCAACTTTTGGGGCATCTTGGCATGCCATGAGCACAGCCAATACAGCAGGGACTAATATTCTTTTCATTGGGTTGTTTTTGTTGGTTTAAAAATAAGAAATGTTGGCATGGATGTTGAAACCAACCTATGTCTACGCCTATTTCGATAAAAACTAACTTAAATTTGGGACTTAATCTTCAACAACTCATGCCTAAACTACTCTTCATTCTTTGTTTGACTTTCATTTTATCTCAATGCAAAAGCAAATCACCTTTGACAGATCTTACGGAACCTGCTCCCCAAGTGGATGATCACAATGGCCGAAACAGCCTTGATTGGTTTGGAATGTACAGTGGCATTTTGCCATGTGATGATTGCTTGGGCAAGCGCACCATAATTCATATAAAGGAAGGTATGGAAACTGAAGTCACAACCATTCATTTAGGAGAACAAACGAAGATGGAAAATTTTGTAGGACATTCCAGCTGGGACAACGATGGAAACAGAATTAGTTTTACTGACCGAGATAACAAGCGACATTATTTTAAGGTAGAAGAAAATAAATTGGTCTTTAATGGCAATAGTCCTGATGAGGAACACGAATCGCTAAATAACTTTGTCTTAAAAAAAGGGGGTGATTTAGTTGTCAATCGACTCTGGACAGCAGTGGAGATTATGGGTCAATCAAATGGAAATGGTTCTGAAGAGGCAACTGCTGAAATGGAAGAGGAAGGTAAAGCACTGTTCCAATATATACTGCTAAGGTCTGATGGAAGCTTTATTGCAAGTGGCGGTTGCAATCAGATGCAAGGTGAATACAAATTGATGGAAAAAAACAAACTGAGTTTTTCAAAAATTTCCATGACTGAAATGGCCTGTCAAAACAGACACCTCGACAATGAACTTGTTGAAGCCTTAGAACAAACTGAAGCCTTCCTCATGCCGATGAAATCTGAGGGTTCTCAGGAATTGATGCTACAACTAATTATTGGGAAAAGAGCTCCTTTGGCCGTATTTAGCACCTTAAACTTTCCGCCGCGCTAACTAAGTTGAATAAAATTTTAGTGTTTATTGAAATTTGAGATGTACTTCGAGTGATTTCGATAGAAAATTGTATTGAGAAATTCGCATTTGTATAAAATTGATCAGATTAGGACGCCTTTTTCATCATCTTTGTTTGTATTCGGCTAAATTTTATCGTCTCTGGAAGACAAATAGGTCTCCCATTTTTGCAAGACTTTCTGCATGTCTTCAGGCAAGGTGGAATCAAATTCCATGCGTTTTTTCAATGTGGGATGATCAAAAGCAAGCGTTTTCGCATGCAGTGCTTGCCTTGGTAAAATCTGAAAACAATTCTCAACAAATTGTTTGTATTTGGTAAAAGTAGTCCCCTTTAAAATTCGATTCCCTCCATATTCCGAATCATTAAACAATGGATGACCTATCCACTTACTGTGCACTCTAATTTGGTGGGTGCGACCTGTCTCCAATTTATATTCTACCAAACTGACATAGCCATAGTTTCGTAGTACTTTATAATTTGTAATGGCCACCTTTCCGATGTCTCCCTCCGGGAAAACATCCATAATTTTTCGGTTTTTATGAGAACGCGAAATGTTTCCTTCAATCCTTCCTTCCTCTTCTTCTAAGTTGCCCCAAACCAATGCCTGATATCGACGATCTGTTGTTCTGTTAAAGAATTGTTTTGCAAGATGCGTCAAGGCAAATTCTGTCTTTGCAATCACCATCAAACCTGTGGTGTTTTTGTCCAAACGATGTACCAAACCTGGTCGGCCTTCATTTCCTTTAAGCTCCGGCAACTTGTCAAAATGATGTACCAATGCATTGACTAAGGTTCCGCTAAAATTTCCATAGCCTGGGTGCACCACCATATTGGAAGGCTTATTCAATACGAGTAATTCATCGTCTTCATAAACGATGTCCAATGGAATCTCTTCACCTTTCACCTCTTTGTCTCTCGGTGGATAAGGCATCACCAAAGAAATCTCATCATAAGGCCTGACTTTATAATTGGCTTTAATGGTGTCTCCGTTTACTTTTATGTTGCCAAATTTTGCTGCTTGTTGGATGCGATTTCTTGAAAAATTTGGCAAGCGATCGCTCAGGAATTTATCAATTCGAAGCAAGCTTTGACCTTTATCGGCTGAGACATGGAAATGCTCGAAATACTCTTCAGAATCTTTCTCCTCATCCATATTAATGTGCGACCATAAATTTTCTACTTCCAATGCGCCCATTGGTTTCAATCAATTGAAGAAAATAAATTCCCTTTGTCAATTGGGCCACATCAATTTGCAATTCATTGCCTGTTGCTACCACTCTTCCTGTTTGATCATAGATAGACCATTGGTTGAGGATTCCATTGTTTTCCATTTCAATGTTGAGCAGCTGATTGGCAGGGTTGGGATACAATTTAAACAAAGAAATTTCTGTCCTGTTTTCCTTTATTCCAACACCTTTGGCCGTCCGCCTAAAAATCGGTCTAAGCATTAAACTTCCATCCAATATGCCCAAGGAGGGATTTGACCAGTTGAAGCCATTTTGGCTCCAAAAAATCTTGTCTCTGTGGTTGTTGTTCAAATCATAGCCAATGCTCAAAGAGTTTTGTCCAACTTGACGAATTCCCGCATAGAAGGTTTGATTGACAATGACCAAACTGTCAAAATTATACGTTAAATATCCATTGAATTTCGATTCCTCTGGATTGAAAGAAAAGGGAGTGGTAAACAAAATGTTTGGTGGGTTCAATGAATTCCAAATGACCAATTGAAAAGACTGTTGGCTTACATCTACTCCTCGAGGTACAAAGTAAAGTTGAAAGGCTCCCACAGTATCCTGTTGAGGAATATTGAACTCTACCGCCATATAGGCGACATACCCATCTGAACCTCGCTGCGGATTCACTCCATAACCAGTTTCAGCAGTACCGTCATCATAAGCATAGTAATCTCTAAGAATGGTCTTGCCAACCACAGTATCGTTTGCCCGAATGAAATCGGTATTTCCACCTTGTTGATTGATTCGAACATCGTAACGTGATTTAAATACTACTTCTGATTTTACATCTGCAGCAGGAAAAGCAAAATCAATGGGGTATCGAAATTTAAATCGAATGTTGGAAGGCAAGTTCACCACATTGTTCACATTGCTCGGAAATTGATAGTAATCAGTGGTTGACGTGCCGTCTAGGATCACAATCTTATTCCTTACCTCTTGATCAATGGAAGAGCTGTTTACTACAGAAGTGATTGCGGTATCGCTCATGTACAATGCCGGATCTGTTTTGAAATGAAACCATGGCATTGCGGTGTAATCTTTCAAGAGTGAAGGAGCATCAAACTGATAGGCCACATCATTGTAAATGGTATCTCCTTTATTGCGGTTGTGATCCAAATAAATATAATCTAAATGCCACTGATCAAAAGCTCCGGATGAATTGGCATAGGCACGAAATCGAAATTGAAAAGCATTCTGATGAAATCGATTAGGCACTTTCAAAATAGCTTGATCGAAAGTTGTGGCCGCATATCCAGGGCTTCCCCAAACGTTTATCCATCGTTTTGTACTAGGATTGTAAAAATCCAAGGTGAGAGAATCTTCAGGGCTCAATTTGTCAAAACTCAACCCTTGAGGCTGGTAAAAAAAGCTGAAGTATATATTTGTATCGGGCAAGTTAGTCAAATCAATGGGTACAGAGGTCAATCTATCTGCCTGCAATCTGAAACTATTTTGAATGTCATAGGCACGCCCAAATTCATTCAGGCCATCAAAGGTGACTACCCCAATGGATGGAGGATCAATGCCAAATGTGTTGTTCAAATAAACAGAACGGTCAATGTAAAAGTCATTTGAATCGGAAGGAATCAGATAAAATCGAGCAGAGTCTTGAAAAATGTCAGGCTCCAAGATGTTGGTATCTATTGGATTCCCAAGCGCATCAAAAATAAAATTGAATGGTGGAAACACATTTCTTGATTCCAACACACTTGGATAGATAGTAATGTCTCTCACATTCACTGTTGTAAAGCCATTTGCAATGCGCTGAACTTCATTTCCTGCTGTATCCAAGTATATTTCATAGGTAGAATCGGAACGAAATCCATCTATCCCTCGATACAATTCGTTGCCAATGAACAGTCGATACAAGACAGTATCTTGAATGGTAGAATCACTCAAGTTGTAAATGCGCTTTGGCAAATGGTTCGTGGTAAAATCATCAATGAAAGGCAGGCTGAGTGTATCATAATCGTAAATAAGGCTATCCTCCTGATTGAGCAATTTTAAATTGCTTTTTTTCTCTTTTGCAAAGCCATGAGCAAATGGATTTGAACTGGGCACAACAAGAAAGTCTTGCCCGAACACTTGTGTATTCAGCAACACTGCAATACCGAAAAAATAAATTAATTTTTTTCTCATTCAATTGAATCCGTTGGGATAACGGAATGTTGGATGCGATTCGTATCTAAGGTTAAAAAAAGATCAATGGGACTTCCCATAGGCACAGAGGGCTCATCGGTATACAAAGGATTTTGTTTATACACTTTGGCATTCAGACTGTCTTCTGCATTTACTACCGACTCATCAAAATTTAAGCTCCCTATGTTCAAAGATCTTGCCTTTAATACTGCTTTTGCCTCTTGCGCACTTAGTGAGGTGATGTAAGGCACAGCTGTAAGCTCGTTACTCAAACCTTGACCAATCACCAAATCAATGACTTCACCACGATTGATTTTGGTTTCCGCCTCAATTTCTCTGCCTTTGTATTGTATTTCTAGGATACAGTTTTTACACAAGTCTGGTTTGTAAATTAATTCTCCTATTTCAAGGCCATAAATTTCCATAAGTGAAGTAGCTTGACGCAAAGACATATCCACTAACTGTGGTACTGTAATTTTAGCCGGCTCACTTGCAGAAATACTCACATAAATCTTCCTTCCTTGCTTTACCGTAGTATTTGCTTCAGGATTCTGCTCCAATATTTCACCGTATTCTTTCCCATTCACATAAATAGAATCGTTTACTTGAACACTAAAACCATCAGATGTTAATAAACTATCTACTCCATCAAATTTTTCGCCCACTAAATCAGGCACCTGTATTGTTTTACCGTGTAATGTAAAATCCTCAAGGTAATAAAGTGTACCGTAGATTCCCCCGGCTATTAACAAAATAGCAATCAAAAGGTTAATCAAAATGGCCTTGCTGAACAGAAATCTGATTAAATGAAGCATTTTAGAGAGCAGCTATTTCAGCAGTCAAAAATAGACATATTCGATTTGCCTTGTTGATTAATATCTATCAACTCACCCATAAAAAGCGCAAACTTTGGTTTATTTTGACGTAGAATTGTCTTAATTATGAGAATAAATGTTGCTGTAGTTGCCGGTGGATATTCTGCAGAAAGTGAAATCTCTCTGAAATCTGCTGAAACCGTCATGGAAAATATTGACCGGAACCGCTTTGCCCCGATACTCGTAGAGATAAGTGCAAAGGCATGGTTTGCACGTTTAGGCGATTCAATATTTCCCATCAATAAAAATGATTTTAGTTTCGACTTTGAAGGAAAAGATGTCTTGTTCGATTATGCTTTTGTGGTTGTGCATGGAACACCTGGTGAGGATGGAAAACTTCAGGCTTATTTTGATTTGTTGAACATTCCATACTCTTCTCCGAATCATATTGGCTCTACGCTCACATTTAATAAATGGTATTGTAACACCTTATTGAATCAACTTGGGTTTGCAACTGCAAATTCCATTTATTTGAGGCACAATGACTCATGGATAGCTGAAGACATACTAGCTGAATTGACATTGCCTTGTTTTGTCAAACCATGTTCTGCTGGCAGTAGTTATGGGGTAACTAAAGTAAAAGATGTATCTAGTTTATATACTGCAATCCAAAAGGCGTTTGAATTTGATCGTGAAATTATGATAGAAAGCTTTCTGGAGGGCATCGAATTGACATGCGGAGTATACAAAGACTCTGAAGGCGTAAAAGCTTTGCCAATAACTCAGATCATTCCTAAAGGCGAATTTTTTGATTATGCTGCAAAATACGAAGGAGACTCTCAGGAGATTACTCCTGCACGCATCGAAAACAACGCCTATCGTTCTGTAAAGCAAATTGCAGAAGACGTTTACTCAAAACTTGATCTTCAAGGAGTTGTGCGCATCGACTTTATGTTAGTAGGGGATAAAGCATTTATTATCGAGGTGAATGCAGTTCCTGGACTTTCGAAAGAGAGCATCATACCTCAACAGCTACAAACTGCCAAAATAAGCCTAGGGCATTTCTTTAATACTTTAATCGACGCCACCTTAAAATAATACATACATGGAATTTTTAGATGAAAAATTAGAGGCTTATATCGAAAAGAATACAAGCCCTGAGAGTAAAATACTTCAAGAATTGAATCGAGAAACATGGGCAAAAGTGCTCATTCCCCGTATGCTTAGTGGACATTTACAAGGAAGAGTTTTGAGCATGCTCTCACACATGATACGACCCAAAAGAGTGTTGGAGATTGGCACTTATACTGGATATTCCGCTCTTTGTTTTGCCGAAGGTTTGGCTGAAGGCGGAATGGTGCATACCATCGATATCAATGAGGAATTAGAACCTATGATTCGAAAATTCATTGATGATTCACCATATGCAAGCAACATCCAATTGCACATTGGCAATGCCTTGGACATCATTCCAAGCTTAAATGAGAAATGGGACCTCATCTTTATTGATGCAGACAAAGAAAACTACTCGAATTACTATCGATTGCTAATAGAAACGCTCAAACCCAATAGTTATGTGATTGCAGACAATGTTTTGTGGAGCGGTAAAGTAATTGATCCTTTCGAAAAACAAGATGAGGAGACTGCCGCATTGGTTGCCTACAGCAAAATGGTGTCTGATGATGAACGTGTTGAAAATGTATTGTTTCCCATCAGAGACGGACTTCAAATAGCAAGAGTATTGTAAGATGCGGAATGAAAAATATCAACGTAAAAAAAGGAAGTCTAAAGCCCATGAGGGGCTTGCTTCATCGATATTGGGTGGGGACGACTTGGCATTGAGCAAGGCCATTACTTTGGTTGAAAGCAAGAAAGAAGTAGACAATTCAATGGCTGATGAAATTTTAAATTCTTGCCTTTCGGCTACGGGGCAGTCATTAAGAATTGGTATCACAGGTGTTCCAGGTGTAGGCAAGAGCACTTTTATTGAGCAATTTGGATTGTACCTTATTAAAGAACACCAAAAAAAAGTTGCTGTATTGGCAATTGATCCAAGTAGCAAGAGAAGTAAGGGAAGCATTTTGGGTGATAAAACCAGAATGGAAGCATTGAGCAAGCATCCCAAAGCTTTTATTCGGCCTAGCCCAAGCTCAGGAACATTGGGTGGTGTTGCTTCGGCCACAAGAGAAAGCATGTTGCTTTGTGAAGCAGCAGGATATGAAGTTATTCTGGTGGAGACAGTAGGTGTAGGGCAATCTGAGACGGAAGTGAAAGAGATGACTGATTTCTTTTTATTGTTGATGCTAGCTGGTGCTGGTGATGAATTGCAAGGAATTAAAAGAGGCATTATGGAAATGGCTGACGGCATTATGATCAATAAAGCTGAAGGCAATAAGCTGCCTCTAGCAAAAAAAGCCAAAAGGGCCTATCAAAATGCATTACACCTATTCCCGCCAAATGAGAACGCTTGGACCACACAAGTCGAATTGTGTTCAGCATTAAAAGGAGATAACCTAGATTTGGTTTGGAAAATGATGCATCATTATGTTCAACTCACAAAAGAAAATGGCTTCTTTGAGCAACAGCGTAAAAATCAACTCTTAAGTTGGTTTGAACAAGATCTAACTAAGAAGATGAATCAAAAGCTGTATCAAAATAAAGCTGCAAAAGAGAAAATCATCGCCATCAAAGAACAAATATCACGTCAAAGTTTAAGTCCAAAAGAAGGGGCGAAAATGGTTTTCGATGTTTTTTTGAAGAATAATTAAACTTCTTGAGCGCGCAAATGCTTATTGTACAAATCATGTACAATGCCATCGACCAATCCAACTTTTGGAACGATCACACTTTTACAGCCGCTTTTGCTAAGCGCAAATAAGAATAATTCAGTAGCGGGTAAAATAACATCTGCACGATCAGGACGAAGACCTAACTTAGAGATCTTCTCATCATAAGAAAGCACCTTTAATTTACGGTGCCAACTTTTAATCTGATCCATGCTCATGGGTTTCATCTCTCTTTGTTCAGACAATTTAAAGAGTGTGTTTATAT
>Ga0316209_1003525_pt1 | contig 10522 bp, 8 predicted proteins | sample 6monopyrite_MG_FD_204945 | JGI IMG/M metagenome (GOLD analysis project Ga0316209, IMG submission 204945) | Microbial mat bacterial communities from mineral coupon in-situ incubated in ocean water Damariscotta River, Maine, United States -... | ecosystem: Environmental > Aquatic > Marine > Coastal...
CAGAATCTCATGTAGACCGTTCTATTGATGGCCCAGCAGATTTCATTCAAACAAATATAGTCGGCACATTTAATCTTTTAGATGTGGCTAAGAAATATTGGGATGGCTTGATAGGTGAGAAAAAAGAAGGCTTTCGCTTTCACCATGTTTCTACCGACGAAGTGTACGGTGATTTAGAAGAAACAGGCTTTTTTACGGAAGACACAGCCTATGAGCCGAGTTCACCTTATTCTGCAAGTAAAGCATCATCAGATCATCTCGTGCGTGCATGGCACAGAACCTACGGGTTTCCAATTGTAGTTACTAACTGTTCAAATAATTATGGCCCCTTTCAATTTCCTGAAAAGTTAATTCCTCTGGTTACCTTAAATGCATTAGAAGGAAAGCCTCTACCTATTTATGGAAAAGGCGATCAAATTAGGGACTGGCTGTATGTTGATGATCATGCGATTGCATTAAGACTTGTTCTGGAGACGGGTAAAATCGGTGATACTTACAACATCGGTGGGCATAATGAAAAAACAAATCTGGAAGTTGTAAAAACAATTTGTGCCATATTGGATGAACTCGTCCCCAGCCCTGATAATAGTCCGTATGAAAATCTAATTACCTATGTAAAAGACCGCCCTGGGCATGATGTGCGTTACGCAATTGATGCAGATAAAATTGCAAAAGATTTAGGGTGGTTACCAGCAGAAACATTTGAAAGTGGCATTAAAAAAACTATTCAGTGGTATCTGGATAATTCTGACTGGTGTCAGCATGTTCAGGATGGAAGTTATATGCGTGAAAGATTAGGAACGGGCGAAGAGTAAATTATGAAAGGTATTATATTGGCAGGTGGATCAGGCACTCGTTTGTATCCTATTACGCAAGGTGTAAGCAAGCAGTTGACACCTATATATGATAAGCCGATGATTTATTATCCCTTGTCAGTATTAATGCTTGCGGGTATTACAGAAATTCTAATTATTTCAACTCCCCATGACTTACCACAATTTAAAGCCCTGTTAGGTGATGGCGAAAGAATCGGTATGAAGTTCTCGTATATAGAGCAGCCGTCACCAGATGGGCTCGCTCAGGCATTTATTTTGGGTGAAGAGTTTATTGGTAATGATGATGTCTGTTTGGTGTTGGGTGATAACATTTTTTATGGCCACGGCTTAACAATAATGCTCTCGAATTCAATTGCTAATGTTAAAAATGAAAATAAAGCGACGGTGTTTGGTTATTATGTAAAAGACCCAGAGCGTTACGGTGTAGCTGAGTTCGATGCCGAAGGAAATGTATTAAGCCTTGAAGAGAAACCAGAAAAACCAAAAAGTAGTCATGCCGTTGTAGGTTTATATTTTTACCCTAATAACGTAATCGAGATAGCAAAAAATATCGAGCCTTCTGAAAGAGGCGAGTTGGAGATTACCACTGTAAATCAGATATATCTTGAGCAGGGTAATCTAAAGGTAGAGCTCATGGGGCGCGGTTATGCGTGGTTAGATACGGGAACCCATGAAAGTTTGTTAGAGGCTTCAAACTTTATTCAGACGATTGAAAACAGGCAAGGTTTAAAAGTGGCTTGTATTGAAGAAATTGCTTATGAAATGGGGTATATCAGTAAAGAGAAACTCATTGAGTTGGCGCAGCCTTTAAAGAAAAATCAATATGGCCAATATCTGATTCACCGTGCCAGTGAATTATAAATTATGAAATTTATTCCTCAATCAATTTCAGACGTTATTTTAGTAGAGCCTGATGTTCATGGTGATGAGAGAGGTTACTTCGTCGAGAGCTTCCGGCAGGATAAATTTGAAGAGGCAATAGGGCATAAAGTTGATTTTATTCAGGATAATGAATCCAGGTCTTCTAGAGGTGTCCTAAGGGGTTTGCATTTTCAGCTGCCACCCCATGCGCAGAGTAAGCTTGTAAGGGTGGTGGAAGGTGAAGTTCTCGATGTCGCTGTCGATATACGCAGGGGTAGCCCTAGTTATGGCAGACATGTAGCTGTTTTGTTAAATGAAAAAAACAAAAATCAGTTGTTTGTTCCGCGTGGGTTTGCTCACGGCTTCGTGGTATTGAGCAAGTCGGCTGTTTTTACCTATAAAGTAGATAGCTACTACGCGCCAGATTGTGATAGAGGTCTGTCATTTGATGATGTGAGTCTTGCAATTGACTGGAAACTGGATATAGATCAGTTGAAGCTTTCAGAAAAAGACCTTAATCAGCCGTCATTGTCAGAACTAGGGCAATGTTTCGATTATGGTGTGAATTATTATGGGAAATAAAGTACTAGTCACTGGCTGTAATGGTCAGCTTGGTGTTGCGTTGCAGAAAATAAAACCTTCTGATGTAGAAATGTTAGCTCTTGATCGTTCAAAATTGGACATAACGAACTTTAGCCAAGTTGTTGATGTGGTGGCAAGCTTTAATCCAGACTGGATTATAAATGCAGCTGCTTATACTGCTGTGGATAAAGCGGAAAGTGAATCAGAGCTAGCTTTTTTAATCAACAGAAATGGCGCAGAAAACCTGGCTAGATCGGCTGAAAGTATTGGTGCAAGATTAGTGCAAGTGTCAACAGATTATGTGTTTGACGGTTCTCAAGGAATGCCATATAAGCCTGATGATCAGGTTAATCCAATAAATGTGTACGGTGAAAGTAAATTGGGTGGTGAGATAGCTGTTAGAAAAATACTAGGTGATGAAGCTCTGATTTTAAGAACAGCCTGGGTATATGCACATCATGGCAAAAACTTTTTAACAACGATGCTTCGATTGATGAAAGAAAGAAAGGTGCTTAACGTTGTAGAAGACCAGATTGGCACACCGACTAATGCCTATACTCTAGCGGATGCTATATTTTCTGCTATTAAAAATAAATCTTTTGGAACACATCACTGGACAGATGCCGGTGTTGCCAGTTGGTATGACTTTGCCAATTCTATCTATGAATCAGCTACAGCAGCTAAAATACTTACTAATAGGTGTCATATAGCACCGATCCCAGCAGAAGCATATCCCACACCAGCCAAAAGACCTGTATGTTCATTGCTGGATAAACAAAGTTTTCGAAAATGCATCAATGAAGATGGTGATCATTGGCAGAATGCCCTAACACGAGCACTTGACTCAATTGTAAGGGAGGGCTGCAGCGAAATAAATGTAAGCCCTAGGTGAGAAAACTTTGTATCTAAACAATGATTAATAAACTCAGCAGCTTAAAGAAAAACGAAACGTTCATGAGGTACTTAGGGAACTCTTCATGGATGCTTACTGAATATGCTCTAAAAATCGCCTCAGCTATCTTTGTATCCATATATGTTGCGCGATATCTTGGGCCGGAAAAATTTGGTTTGCTAAGTTATGCCCTGGCTATAGTGTCTATCTTTATGGCTGTTAGTAGGCTGGGTATGGATTCTATTCTGGTGCGCGATCTCTCAAAGCACCCTGAGCAAACTAAAGCCTATATGGGCACGGCCTTTGGACTTATGTTTGGCACAGCAATACTTGCCATGTTTGTGCTAACTGTACTGATTAGTTTGTTCGAGAGTGATGCGGAGAATAAACTATATATATGGATTATCTCAATTGGTTTGATATTTCAAACGTTTCTTGCAATAGACTATGGTTTCCAAGCGCAGGTAAAGGCTAAATTTTCATCCATTGCAAAGTCAATGGCCTTGGGGATAAGCTCAATAATTAAAATATACTTAGTAGTAACCAAAGCAGATTTGCAGCTATTTGCAGTTGCCTATGCGCTTGATCATGCGATAATTGCAATCATGCTTGTCGCTACTCATGTAATTAAAAAACAACCTGTATTTTTATTTGCTTTTGACAGAGCACTTGTTAAGCCTATGCTTAAAAGTGCATGGCCAATGGTTTTATCAGCAGTTTGTTTTATGTTGTATTCACGGTTGGACCAGTTAATGATTAAATATTATTTGGGTGTTGAACAGCTCGGTTTGTATTCTGCTGCGGCTAAAATTTTTGAGGGATGGTCTATTGTTCCATATATATTGATGATTTCCTTGTTTCCAATGATAGTCAGAATAAAAAAAACATCTTCAACTGGTTATCATCGAATGAAAGTTTATATTTTTAGAGTTTTTCTAATGATTTCACTTGGTGTTGCCGGTTTTTCAACGATTTTCTCAAAAGAAATTATAGCAATTACTTTTGGCCAGGCTTTTGATGGGGCATCCGCTGTGTTTGCTATTTTAATGTGGGCGTCAGTTTTTACAACTATGGGAACAATCACTGTCCGGTTATTGGTTGTTGAAAACATAGAAAAAAAGATATTGAAAATAACAAGTGTAGGATTAATCGTAAATTTCATTTTGAATTTTATATTAATACCGATTTTTGGAATTATTGGAGGGGCATTTGCTACTCTACTTAGTTTGTTTTCTGCGTATTATCTGCACGATTATTTTGATAAACAAATGGAACCTATCTTAATAGCAAAAAATACGGCAATAGTTTTTTTGAGAAAAATATGAATAAAAAATTAAAAATTTGTTTTATGTGGCATAACCTTAACTCTGCCAACTATGGAGTAAGTGCACTTGCAATAGCGCATTTGGGTATGGTTGTTAGAGCAGCAAAAGATAATGGTTTAAATGTGTGTATCGATACTGCGGGTACTGTAAGTAATTCAAGTTTAGAGATTAAAAAAGATTTAGAGGCAAGGTTTGGTGTCGAGATTTCTCATGTTGAGTTTAGTCTAAGAGATGTAGCTAAAAAAATTATTACTCTTCGCTGGGGTAGTGTAGATTTAATTAAAAATAATAATTATGATTATGTGTTTGATATCGGTGAAGGTGATAGTTTTGCAGATATTTATGGGTTTAAAAGGTTTTTTATACTTTCCTTTAGTAAGTGGTTGACAATAAAAAATAGAGTGCCACTTATAATCTCTCCTCAAACGATCGGGCCATTTCAGAATGGTTTTGCTTCGTGTCTAGCTACTTATCTAATGAAGGGGTCTATGGCGGTGTTTGTTCGTGACCACAAGTCGAGCGATTATTTGTCTTCTGTGAAAATAGAACACGTAGAAGTCTCAGATGTCGCTTTCCTTTTGCCTTATGATGAGATGCCTAAACTAAATGATTCTGTGGGTATCAATGTATCAGCATTGCTTTGGTATGGTGGTTATACTAAAAACAATCAGTTCAATTTGAGTGTTGATTATAAGAGGCTCATGGTTGATCTAATTAATGAATTCAAAATAAGAAACAAGAAGATATACCTAGTTGCCCATGTAATAACAGATGAATATGAAGTTGAGGATGATTACCGAGTTACTTTGTTATTGAAGCAAGAATATTTTTATGATGATGATTGTGTAGTTGTTGCGCCAAAATTCAAATCGCCTATAGAGGTAAAAAGTTATATTTCTCAATTTCAGTTTTTTATAGGCTCAAGAATGCATTCAACAATTGGAGCGTTATCCACGGGTGTTCCAACTGTTCCGTTGGCATATAGTCGAAAATTCTCTGGTGTGTTTGGTTCTATTAACTATCCGTACACTATTGACGCGTATGGTGATAACAATAATCAAATTATAGTGCGTGAAATTCTTGATCACTACGAAAATGATTATGAAGAAATGAGTTATAAAGGAATGCAGTCCATTAAAGCTGCGAAAGAAAGATTGAAAGTATATTCTGACTTTTTAAGAGATTTGCTTAAGTGAATCGACTGGAAAAAGTGTTGTCATCAAATATGTGCGCAGGATGTGGTATATGTGTTTCTTCGCCTAATGAAATGGTTATAGACGAGAAAGGTTTTGCTCGACCTATCAATCAGATTTTTGACGATCTCTCGTTTAAAGCTTGCCCAGGGATAAAGGTAGAGCAACTAAATCATGAAAGTTATGATCCAATTTGGGGCCCCGTCTTATCTTCGCAGGTTGGGTATTCAACTGATTCAATTATCAGGCAAATGAGCTCCTCTGGCGGAGGAATTACTGCCATATTAAAAATGTGTTTAGAAGAAAAACTTGTTGATGCAGTTATACAAATAGGTGCTTCTACATGTGATCCTGTAGCAAATGAAACTAAAATAGTAACTACTAAAGAAGAGTTGATATTAAATTCTGGTTCTCGATATGCTCCGTCGTCTCCTCTGTCTGTTGTAAGAGGACTTAGAGGCGATAATAAAATATATGCTTTTGTAGGAAAGCCTTGCGATGTGGCTGCTCTCAGAGCGGCAGTCAGGATGGATAAACAACTTGGTAAGCAGTTTCCAATATTGCTATCTTTTATGTGTGCTGGGGTACCAAGTGAGCGTGCGGCAAATGACATTATTAAGCGTTTTGGGCTTGAGCATGACGAAGTGACTGAATTCCGATACCGAGGTGATGGATGGCCAGGGCTTACTAAGGCAGTGACTTTAGATGGGAAGGTTAATACCATGCCATATAATACTTCGTGGGGTACTATTCTTAACAAAAAACTACAGGCAAGGTGTAAAGTTTGTGCTGATGGTACTGGTGAGTTAGCTGATGTTGTATGTGCGGATGCATGGCATGAATCTGTGAATGGTTATCCCTCGTTTGAGGAAAAAGATGGGAGAAGTTTAATATTGGTGCGTACACTTCAGGGTAAAGTATTACTGAAAAGAGCTATTGAAACTGCTTATTTGAGTGGTATTGAGGGATTTGATCTAACAATGTTAAAGAATATACAGCCATATCAGTATCATCGAAAAAGAACGCTGATAGCAAGAATGTTAGTTTTGAAATTGTGGAGAGTCAAATTACCACAATATCTCGGTTTATCACTTTTCAAGATTATGATAACCACTTCACCGTTAGTGACAGTTAAAGCAATTCTCGGGACTTTTCAGAGAATGATAAAGAGACGGTTTTGAAAAAGGTTTATATAATTCTTCTTAATTATAACGGTTGGAAGGATACTCTGGAATGCCTGGAGAGTGTTTTAAAACTTGAGTGTCCCGGTTATCAGGTCGTTGTGGTCGATAATGATTCTCCAAATCGTTCAATGGATCATATGCTGTCCTGGGCTAAAGGTGATACCAGTGCAATGGTCGTTAACGAGCAGTTAAAGGAGTTGTCGACCCCGCATTGCACTAAGCCAATTGACTTCGTTTTATATAATAATGCTCAAGCTTTAGCAGGCGGCGATCTTGAGTTAGAGTCGCGATATAGTAATCCAGTAATTTTTATTCAATCAGGTGATAATAAAGGATTTGCTGCAGGAAATAACCTTGGTATTGAATATGTGCTTAAAAAGAATGATGCAGATTTTGTCTGGTTGTTAAATAACGATACTGTTATTGATCCAGGTGCATTAAGTGCATTGTTGGAGAAGGCTCAAGAGTATAGTAGGAGCGATCAGAAGGTAGGGATTATTGGCGCAAAACTTATGTTTTATGATATGCCTGCAATAATACAAGGTGTTGGAGGTGTGTATAATAAATGGCTTTCAATATCGAGGCATATCGGAGGATCTGAAAAAGATATTGGTCAGTACAATAATAATAAAGTATCAGAAGTAATGGATTATCCAATTGGTGCCAGCATGTTTGTAAGTATTAACTTTATCAAAAATATTGGTCTTATGTGTGAAGATTTCTTTTTGTATTATGAAGAGATGGATTGGGTTTTGCGGGGCAGAAAAAAAGGCTGGAAAATTGGTTATTGTTGGAAGTCAAAAGTTTTTCACAAGGAAGGCGGGAGTATAGGTACCAGCTCAGTGGCTAAGGACAAAAGTAAACTAGCTGATTATTATGGATTAAGAAACCGAATCGTATTTACGCGTAAACAATTTCCGAAATATATTGTACCAGTGTTACTGGGTTTTTTTATTGTGGTTTTTAATAGAGTTAGAAGAATGGAATTTGATAGATTAGGTTTGGTGTACAGGGCTATTTTCGATAAATAGAAGATTCATTATGTCCAAGTGGAATGTTGTGATCTTTAAGTTGTATCAGAGTGTATGAGCTAAGGAAATACGTGCCTCTCTTTATTTTAGGGGTATTTTACGAATCATGTGTGAAATACATATTATTAATAAATTTATTTTGATGAGATGAACAAAGACATTGATATTGTGGTTATAGAGAATAAATATCATCAACTAAGTGGCTTCGCTATGTTGATTTATTTGTTCTACGTCACAATAATTTTTCAGAATATTTTTGCGCTTGCAGCTACTGCTTTCGGCATAGATATACCAATTTCAATGGTTTATATTGTAAAAGATATATTATTGTTGTTGATTTTTTCCTTGGTTCTGGCATCTAAAAGAGTTTATAAGTTCAATAGGTTTGATCAAATACCTTTGGTAATAATTATCTATATAATTGTAGTTTTAATGGTTAATAGCGGGAGTTTCTATGACCAAGTTATGAAACTACGATTTTATATGGTGCCACTTATTTTGTATTTTATAGGGCGAAATGCTATTCCATTTCGTAAACAAGTTGACATTGAAAGATTTATTATTTTTCTTGGTGTGTTTTATGTTGTCTTAAGCTTAGTCTTTATTTTCATTGATAGAAACTTTCTATTGCAAATAGGAATGGGACAACTACTTGGAGAAAAACTGGGTTATTTTGCTCGTGAGGATGCCGTCTTAGGTGGATACCCGATTAACTATTACTTTTACCATGATACTGGTGAATTGACCAAAAGAGCGTTTGGTGCGTTATTTGATCCACTTGCAACTGCATTCATGGGGGCTGTGTTATTTTTCCATCTAATAGAAATACGCTTGCGTACTAAGAATAAATTGGCTGGGCTATTGGTATTAGGTGTGGGAATTGTTTTAATGTTGACCATAACCAGAGCTATTATAGCAGGTGCGATTATAGTGCTTATGTTATATCAGTTTCGAAAGACGCGTATTCGATATTTGCCAGTTATGGCAATAATATTTGGCGTGTTTTTGTTGGTCCTACTTTCGCTGAAAGGTTCGCTAGTTCTGGACCCGTCTAGCGTTGCACATATAGGGGCATATACAAAAGTTGACTTCATGGCCCTTCTGGTTGGAGAAGATTTCGATCCAGGTGAAGCCAGGGGTGCTGAGAGTTTATATTTAACCATTCTAAAAGAATACGGTGTCGGTTTGTTTTCTTTATATGTGTTATGGGTATACATGCTTTATAAGCATCTAAGGGCAAACTTTACTCGACCGTTTGCTTATGCAACGCTGGCCTCAATGGTTGTATATTTGCTGGCTTCATTTACTACAGAGCATTGGTTTATTTTTTCGTCGGGTGCTCTTTTTTGGTTCTTGCTTGGTAATAATTTGACAGTTATTCAAAACGATCATCGAGTTGGTGCAATTAAGCATGGATATATAGTGTAAATGTTGGTGATTATGGTGAGACTTAGCTATCTTTGGTTAAATTTTGTGACATTAGTATTTATGAATTCCACTTTCCAAATAGATATAGCGAGTTTTTCTTGTGAGTAAGCACCGAGTATGTATCAATGGTATGACTGAAAATGAACAAATCAGAGGGCCAGTTCGATATATTTATGAAATAGCCTCAAATATGCCTACAAGTAATTTTGATGTGTATCTGGTCGCAGGTGTCTGGCAAAAGAGTATCTATGAGTCATTGGAAAATAAGGTTACAGTGATTTATTTTGACATTAATAGAAGTAAAATATCAAGAGCACTTTTCTGTTTTCTATATATGCCATTCTTATTAAGTAAGTATGAAATAAATATTTACCACATACCTGATACTAATCCATTTCCACTATTTAAATTTAATACGAAAGTTATCAGTACAATACACGATTGTGCCGAGTATATAATACCGCACAGGTTTTCAGTAGTTCAGGCGTTTTATCGAAAAGTAATATCGAGAATACAAGCTAAGCTGTCTGATTCAATTATTACCGTTTCAGAGTCTTCTAGTAATGATATTATGAAATATCATAATATTGCCAAGAACAAGATATCTATGATTTATAATGGCATTACAAAGCTGGTTAGCGAAAAGGTGGAATCGCCCGATTGTGCTGTGTTATCTGATAATGATTTTTCTTACATCTTGTATGTGGGTGTTTTAGAAAAAGAAAAAAACGTCGAGAGATTGGTTGAAGCTTTTTCCATTTTGGATGAGTCGGTCAGGAAGAATACCAAATTATATTTAGTTGGGAAAAAGGGTAATGCATATCAGGATATAATTGATGTCATAGAAAAGTATTCAATTCAAAATGATGTGGTTGTATTTGGTTATGTTGATGATAAGGAATTAAAAAGCTTGTATGAAAATGCTCTGATATTTGCTTATCTTTCAGAGTATGAAGGTTTCGGGTTGCCAATACTTGAAGCGATGCAATATGGTATACCTGTATTGACGAGTAACAAATCAAGTTTAAAAGAGATTGCAGGTGATGCCGCTTTATTGTCTGAAACAAGTGTTGCTGAAATTAAGAATAATTTGTCATTGTTGTTAGTGGATGAGCAAGCAAGAATTAATTTTAGTCATAAAGGGCTGAGTAAAACAAAAGAATTTAGTTGGTTAAAGGCAGCGGAAGATA
>Ga0316209_1003528_pt1 | contig 10505 bp, 11 predicted proteins | sample 6monopyrite_MG_FD_204945 | JGI IMG/M metagenome (GOLD analysis project Ga0316209, IMG submission 204945) | Microbial mat bacterial communities from mineral coupon in-situ incubated in ocean water Damariscotta River, Maine, United States -... | ecosystem: Environmental > Aquatic > Marine >...
GTTTGACCACTGGTAAACGCCGCCTTCACCGTGCCCCAGCGGGTCACTTCCAACCCGTCAACGCCCCATAGCTTGGGCAAATCCTCCGGCTCGAAACCCAGCGCCATAATTGCCAGATCGGACGGCTCAACGTAATCGGCCCCTTCGATCACCTGCGGCATTTGACGCCCTGTCGCATCAGGCGCGCCCAGACGCATCGTCTGCACATTCACACCCGTCAACGCATCGCCCTCAAACCCCGCAGGGGCCGCAAGCCAGACAAATTCCACGCCCTCTTCTTCGGCATTTTGCACTTCTCTCTGCGATCCGGGCATGTTGGCGCGGTCACGACGATACAGACATTTCACGCTCTGCGCACCTTGCCGAATTGCCGTGCGCACACAGTCCATCGCCGTATCACCACCGCCAATAACCACCACGCGCTTGCCCGCAGCATTCAACTCGCCGCTCTCGAAATCTTCGACAATATCACCAAAGGATTTGCGGTTGCTGGCGGTCAAATAGTCAATCGCCCGCACAATCCCTTCCGCCTCTGCATCAGGCAGATCGCGCGACTTATAAACGCCCGTCGCGATCAAAATCGCATCATGCTTGCCGCGAATGGCATCAAACGACAGATCCTCGCCCACATTGCAATTCAGCACAAATTCAACACCGCCGTCGGCCAGTTGATCCATGCGCTGCATGACAATGTCTTTCTCCAACTTGAACCCGGGGATGCCGTAAGTCATCAACCCGCCGCCGCGATCATAGCGGTCGTAAACCGTGACCTGCACGCCCTGCCGGCGCAACATGTCAGCGGCAGCCAATCCACCCGGGCCGGCACCAATAATGCCCACACTCTCGGTGCGCTCTACGCGCGGACGGATCGGTTTGACCCAGCCCTCGTCAAACGCCTTGTCGGTCAAATATTTCTCAACGGATCCGATTGTCACCGTGCCGTGCCCCGATTGCTCGATCACACAATTACCTTCGCACAGGCGGTCCTGCGGGCAAATCCGACCACATATTTCCGGAAACGTATTGGTCCCCTGCGACATCTCATAGGCTTCCTGCAAACGCCCCTCGGCGGTCAGGCGCAACCAGTCTGGAATGTTGTTTTGCAACGGACAATGCGACTGGCAATAGGGCACGCCACACTGGCTACACCGGCTGGCTTGCTCGGCGGCCTTGTCGGTTGCGTACTGCGCGTAAATCTCGTCAAAATCTTTGTTGCGTAAATTCGGCACACGCTTTTCCGGCATATCCCGCTCTACGTTTATGAACTTCAACATCTTCTGACCAGCCATCGACCCGTCCTCTTCATTATCTCTTTGACCACCTTTTAAAGCGGCCCGCAAGAAATGAAAAGTCAGCATTGCTGACCTATTTTGCGATTATTGACAGCATCGCTGACCTAAGTTTGGGAAAGTTTCAAAATATAAGTCAGTATAAGTTACCTAATTGATTAATATCCCAAAGAAAGCGCCACAATCGCCGCCGTCCCCACAATGATTCGCCACCAGCCAAACAGGGCATAGCCATGGCTGCTGACGTAATTCAGCACCCAACGCACCACGAGAAGCGCGGTGATAAACGCCGCAATCAACCCCAGCGCGATTTCCCACATGGCGGTAAAGTCCAACACATCGCGACTTTTGATCAAATCATACCCGAACACGCCAAACATCATCGGGATCGACAGAAAAAACGAAAACTCCGCCGCCGCCCGCTTGCTGACACCCAACAAAAGCGCGCCAACAATCGTCGACCCCGACCGCGATGTGCCCGGAATAAGCGACAAAACCTGAAACAACCCAATGCCCAGCGCGGTCCATAACGGCAACCGCATCGGATCGGTATAAGTCTCTTTCAACGCCATCCGGTCGACCAAAACCAAAATCACACCGCCAACCACCAACATCACCGCAATCAACATCGGCGTCTCGAACAGCACCGTCTTGATGATATCTCGCATCAACACGCCCATCAAAACCGCAGGGATCGCCGCAATCACAATCGACGCGATAAACTGGCGCGACGCAGGATCGGTCCCCGCCGTCGCCACCACGCCCCAAAGCCGCGAAAAATACAAAACCACCAAGGCCAGAACAGCCCCGATCTGGATCACAACTTCAAACGTATTGCCCGCAGAATCGAACCCGACAAAATACCCCGCCAGCAGTAAATGCCCGGTCGAAGACACCGGAATAAACTCCGTCAGCCCCTCCAGAATACCCAGAAGGATCGCAATAATCGTCGTGTCCATATTTTAAACGTCCTGCAGGTTCTTGGCGGATTCCTTGATCGCGTCAAACTGACCCGACGGGCGGAAACGATACAGATAATCGGGCAAAACCGCCGCCATCGCCGTCGGGCGCAACCCCATCTCGGCAAAGCCACGTGCGTCATCGGCCACAACATTGTCGACCATCAAACCTTTGACTTGATCCTTGGTGATCTGGGCCTGAATAATGCCCATCGAACTGATCTGCGCGACCCTGAAACCAAAGGCCATCACTTTCGCCACACCAAACGGAATGTTCACGATCAGGCGGCGCCTGCGCACAATTAGCAACATTTCTTGCATCAACGCGCGGAACGTCCGCACATCCGGACCACCCAGCTCATACACACCTGCCTGCGCCCGACCTGTTGCCGCCATCACAACCGCCGCCGCAACATCATCAACATATACCGGCTGAAACTTCGTTTCGGCACCCACGACAGGCAGGATTGGACCAAACCGGCTCATCCCCGCAAAGCGGTTAAAGAACTGGTCTTCTGCACCAAAAATAACCGATGGCCGCAAAATCACCGCATCAGGCATATGTTGCAAAACACCGGTCTCGCCGCGGGCTTTGGTCTTGGCATAGTCGCTTTGCGCCCCGCCCGTGATTGCAGAAATATGCACCATCCGGCCCACGCCCGCAGCAGCACTCAGGCGCGCAATACGTGTCGCACCCTCGACCTGCACCGCGGCAAATGTATTCTTGCCCTTCTCGGCCAATACACCCACGCAGTTCACCACCGCGTCAGCCCCCTGCAAAACCGCCGCCACAGAGGCATCGTCGCGAATGTTGCAAAACACTGGCTCGACCTGCCCGACAGCACCGTAAGGGCGCACAAACATCGCCTCATTGACGTTGCGCACCGCCACGCGCACGCGCCAGCCCTCCTTGGCCATACGGCGGGCAATATAGCGTCCGGCAAAACCGGAACCGCCGAAAATTGTGACGAGCTTAGACATATGTGGCCTCACTTGTTTGTTGCGTTTGGGTTTACCCCCCCGATCCCCATCAGACAAGGCACAACATCCCGCGACTTTATCACCAAATCGCCCGCAATCTTGGTGCACAGTCCAAAAGCCTGCAAAAACCCTGCGAATCGCGTTGACACAGAATGATGCGCGCCGTAAGTCACGCAACACGTAATCTGTTGCCCAGATGGCGGAATGGTAGACGCGCTAGCTTCAGGTGCTAGTACTCGCAAGGGTGTGGAGGTTCGAGTCCTCTTCTGGGCACCATTTATTCTTGAAATCATTATGTTTTTATGGTGATAGTGGGAAAACCACTACACAAACACTACACAAGCTGTGGTGTCAGACATGAGGTTCACGATGGAATTACCGCATCTCAAGATTGGAAAAGCTGGCAACGCAAAGTATCGGCGGCGAGTCACATCACCCCAGATGCGGACCATGCTTGGTAAGTCGGCGGTGGAGTGGTCGCTCAAAACCAAAGACCCGCTCAAGTATAAAGAGGCTTGGGAGGTCCAACATGCGCGGTTCGAGGTGCTGGAGGCTAAGGCAGAAGGCAAGGAAACGAGTCAGGTGGAATGGGAGAAGCTGTTAGATGCTGCTGTGACGCATGGTCTCGCCCGCCCTGATGCCCGCAAGATTGGCCCAATTGATAGCCAGATGGAAAGCGGCGCATTTAATTCCTTTACCGCTGCTGCTTTGGTCGAGGCGGAAAAGATGACCCCACAACAACTGAGCGCACCCTTTGCGAACGATCCACCTAAGAGCGCATTTGACTTACTCGCAAGAGCGCAGCTTTTTGGCGTTCAGCGTCCTCCCGTCCCGATCAGCAAACTGGTGGAGGCATACCTGAAAGACCGTGAGTTGCTATCCTCCTATGTCGACCTCTCAAAGCAAGTGCATTTGGTGGTTGCTGGCCTTGAGGACGTGATGAACAAGAAAGACCCCGCCGTCCATTTGATAGATGAGGACGTGGCGTTTGCCTACCGCGACAGTCTGATTTCAAGGGGTAACTCGCTTGGGACCGTCCGAAGGCGCATAACCACAATCAAGGCGACCCTGAACCACGGCAAGAAACGGTTTAAGTTGAAAGATTGGGACAACCCATTCAAGGGCCTTGAAATGCCAAAGGACGACGGGATTGCAGGCGAGGCCAAACGTGACTCTCTTACACTAGAAGACATCCGCAAGGTCCGCGATAATCATGCCACCTTGAACGATGACGCACGAGACATCTGGCACTTGATGATGTTCACTGGAATGGGGCCAAACGAGTCGCGTGGTCTGCAATGGGGTGAGGTTCACCTTGACGATGCCACCCCTCACTTTGAAGTAAAGCCAAACGGCAGGCGTAGGTTGAAGGTAGGTGAGCGGCAGCGACGTGTTCCCCTTGTCGGAACGGCCTTAACGATGATGCAGAGGCGACGTGACAGCTACACTGAGGGAACACCTGACGTGTTCCCCTGTTATTGCCACCAACGCAATGCAAACGGCCTGTCTGCGACTCTGGTGAAGCCGATGAAGACAGCTAAGGTCTGGGTGAAGTTGCGCAAAGTACCGTATTCGCTTCGCCATTCGGTCAAGGATTGGCTAAGGCGCACTGCCCCGACCAATATGCAGTTGCTTATCATGGGGCATGGTCACGGTGAGGGTCGGGCGGCAAGCGTATATGGCGGCGACGATTTACTGGATATGCAAGCCCAGCATCTAGGGGCGGCGCTAAGGGCAAGTGGAGTGTTCAATTATCCTGAACTAGATAACCGATAGCAGGGACATACTTGGCATGGTCAGGGGTGGGGCGCGTTCCTCCCTACAGGACGATGAGAAGACTACTCTCCGTGAGTTGAATAATGTTCCACTCAAAGGTCATGGCCTTGCCTTCATCAACGAAAGTGGCCTCTACAAACTGATCCTCCGCTCCAGCAAGCCGCCCCCGACTACCTTAGCGGTTGTCGTTTGGAGCGTATTCCCAAAAGAACATCAGAGGCCCGATACGCATTGTGCGGCTATCCCATGCGCTTGTCACCTCCCTTATGGTGAAGAATAAGGGTTCTCGTGCAAGGCGTGGGCATCGTTGCATATCAATGACCTGTGGAATGAAATTAAGCATATTGGTTCTCCTGTTTGGTTTACGTGACATAACTTGAAGAACTCTTCCCACTTGCGGGACGAATTATTGTTGTTATACAATGCCTTAACATTATAGCACATCACTTTGCAAGGGGTCCGCCACCTTACCATATGGCACACCTAGCTTATGGTAACCTCCAGCAATCCCCCGCAAGGTCTGTTAGAGGTCATCCCATCCATCATCATCCTAGAATCCATACTCCTCATCACCCCCTTCATCGTCGTCCTCGCGCCCCTCAAAGATGTCCTTCAAGGCATCACTTCAGCAACCCGTTTGCATGAGAGCGTAAGGAAAGTCCTCGGACACCAATGACAGTGCCCTTGCGAATGTCTCTGGACGCCTCACAAGATATCCATTCAGGTTCTTTGTCAGGAAGTCCGCTATCTCGACGGCCTTTGCCTCATCCGCCTCTAGCGTCCACTCAGGCCTTTCTTTGCCCTCTAGCCAGCCTCTCGCTTCTGCCCAACCCACATCAGTCAAGCGCTCGAATGTCATCCACTTCCTCTCCAGCAACTTCGCCTTAACTGACCTCATATTGCCGATGGTGGACTTGCCGCATCCGCTATCTCTGGCAAGTGAAGCTACCGACCCGCCGCCGATGCAGGTTAGTCTCCACGCCTGATCTAGCCGCTTCCATTGCGGGATCGTCACTTTCTCTCGACTGTTGGTGATCGAAGCTAGTCCCATCGCTCCCTGTAAGGTCATCCCCACATGGGCAATGACGGGCACCTTGCGGGTTCCCTTTGGGTTCTTCTTTGACAGACCGTAGGCGGCTAGTCTGTGGTGACCCTCGACAAGCACCCATCGCCGTCCCGTCCACCAGACATGCAAGGGATCATCGGTCTTGTCCCAGCTTAGTCCTAAGGCAATCTCACGGACCCGCTCCTCATCAACATCCTCACCCCGCACTTGAAATACGACCTCCTCAAGGTGAATGTCTTTCAAGGCGAGGGCGCTGGGCGTCTTGCTGGGTTTATGTGGGTTGTCCTTGGTTTCCTTTTGAAGCCTAGCAATGGCCGTGCTCGGGGGCTCAGGTGGACAGGCTACGTCTTGGGGCGGAAATTGGTTTGAGGAGACCATCATGTTCCCCTTTTCAATGACGCAATGTATCGCCTGTCCGCCTCTTTAGCACCCTTGCGGGCTAGAGCTTTGACCTCTTTGTTGTTTAATTGCTCGTCGTCGCCCTCAACTCTCCTGAAGGTAACTGTCCGTGTCTTAATTAGAGCGAATAATAGCTTCCATAGATCAGCATGCTCAAGCGGCTTGCCCTTTGTTTTGTGCCAGTTGTTTTTGGCCCAGTCCTCAAGGCGTGCAACGCAGTTTTTAGTGAGGTAGTCTACGTTGGACCTCACGATTGTAATTGCGCCCTCGGGTGTCGCTTTTAGTGCCAAAATCGCTCCCACAAGAGTTGCTTTGAGACTAGTGGTCTCCTCGCTAAGTCGTGTTTTCTCAACCACTTCGCCGTTTGGTGCGATAATGCGATAGGCACAGGCTCCGGGTCCTCCGCTCGGTCCACTGTCTCCAGCCACGTAAACCGAGTAAGTTTCATCGGCCAAAGCCGTTTTATTAAGAGTGTCCATCGGATATTCCTTTCATTTGTTAGTTGTTAAAGGGGGGCCTCAGTGAATTTGAGGCGAGTATTTGTAAGGGTGGCTTGTGCAACCCATCGGACAAACTTAGCGGTCACCCCGTAGGTAGGGCGCACAGCCCAGCGCGGTGCATCTAGTCCGTTGCTGCTACGGTAGCCTTTTTGCGGGACCCCTTTGTCTGGGAGGGCAACTCAATCGAAAGCCTTGGAAGCAATGGTGGTTTATTGGAGGCTCTCACTCGACGTAGAGATGCGTTGACGCCTTTGGCTTGCCCTTATGGGTTCAGCGCCAGTATGCCTCTGAGGTTGGCTCTAGTGGCCTCTCAGGTTACTTTTGGGGTCACCCGTTGGCAGGGCAAGCTGCACTTCATGACCCACCGAGCATATTGCCTCATGATGCGGGTGAAACAGATAGAGGCCATTTAGATGCATATATGTCACACATGGATATGTAACCTAACCTGAAAAGGAGGCAGTGAGACCGCGCATCGATTGGTAGACCCCAAATTGCTCCTGACCGTAAATCTCAGGCAGCAAAAGGTTACCTTAAAGGGACCCTTAAAGGTTTGATAAAGTTAGTTCATGAGGATTTTGATGATTGATATAAGCCTTATAGGTAACCCTAATGGTAACCCTTAAGGTTCTTGCTTATGTCTGGAAGGGCAACCTAATCTAATATCCTTATAAACAAGGCCCTTGCGGTCTGGCAGAATAGCCCCTCAAAGTTGGTCAATTATCCACAGGGAGGCTGGCCGTTTGGGGTGCCTTGAACTGTGGAAACGGGTCTGCCTAAACGGTGGGGCTACCGCACCGACTGGGAAGGCGCTTGGGGACCCTTGGCCCTCCAGTCTGCCCCTTCGGGTCAACAGCCCTTCGTGTCTCTGATGCGGCTCATGTGACGTCTCAGGTAGCCTTCCTTTGAGGTCACCTATGGGCGGGAACCCTAAGTGGTCGCTGCAAGTATCCGATAGACGCTGGCCCGTCCGATATTCAATTGCTTGGCAATCATTGTCGCACCAACCCCCTCGCCATGCAGCTTCATGACTTCATCAGTCTTTGCCTTCGCGGTTGCCTTGCGCCCCTTGTATTTCCCCGCCGCCTTGGCCTTGGCAATCCCCTCGCGCTGCCTCTCTAGCATGATCCCACGCTCGAACTCTGCAACGCCACCAAGGATTGTTACCATTAGCTTCCCATTGAGGGTCGCTGTGTCCAATCCAAGGTCCAAGATGCGTAAGGCCACCCCACGCTCCTTTAGGGTCTCTAGCACGGCCATGAGGTGCGCTACGGACCTTGCAAGTCTGTCCAGCTTGGTCACGAGTAACGTGTCACCTTCACGGGCAAAGGCTATGGCTTCATCAAGCTTATGGCGCTGGGCAATATCCACCGAGGACACTTGCTCAACAAACATCCTCTCACATCCAGCCGCTAAGAGGTCACGCTCTTGCGCTTCAAGTCCCGCAGTTTGGTCGAGGGTCGAGGTCCGTGCATATCCAACTAACATCATATCATCCATTCTGTCTCATTAGGGTTTAGGATGTGGATGAATCATTGTCTCAATAATGTAAAGGCAATTCTATTGGGACATCTTGCTGTGTTACTGAGGCGACTCACTGGACCTTGCTCTATTGAGACACCCCTCCGGTCCCCGCAATTGGCAGCACCATCATTAAACAAGCACAAGAATGACCCCACCTCTACGTTAATGGTTAAAGCGTCCGGATGTCGTCAGGTGCTGCTAGAAGGGGGTAAGGGGGGGATTGGCTTCGCTCTGTTACTTATAAAGGGGTCACAGATTTTTGTCCCGAAACTGACGGAGTATTGGCGGAAAGCGGGCCTTCGCTGCGAGTGCGAAATCGAATAAGCTGTCAGAAGAAAGCGGACGTTCAAGGTAAAAATCTGTTTGTGCTCTTATGCAAATGCAGCGAAAGTCGGCAAAGAGCCCAAATTACCGGATGTCGCACTTTGCCCGAATGTCGGCTCCGGAGGTAGTGCCAAAGACGTGTAAAAAATAGTGAAGGTTTTGCTGAGGGGTTGTGGTTGTGTTTTTGCGCTTCTGACATTCGTCGGGTATTGGACAAATGACCGTTTCGGGAACGATACTAAATGGTGGTTATGCAGGGCGACCCGGGCGTTGCGAGCTATCGTGAGGTTAAATAAGGAGATTTGGGTGGAACTCGAAGTGAACGGCGCATTCTTTCGCTCTGCGTTAGATGAGAAAACTTTATTAAAGGTTGGTGAATTCAATATATCTTGGGGTGAACTAGATTTCACTATTTTGCTTCTTCTTCAAGAGCTTCTCGGTTTAGAATGGTTCGATTTGGAAGATAAATTTGGCGGCGAGCAAACGCGAGTAAGGATGAACGCGCTACTCGATGTTTTCAGCCAATATAAAACTTCGTTCTCCCACGACATAGAAATACCGCAGAATTTAAAGAAGAGATTTAATCGGCTTTCGTCGACTAGAAATGCTTTAGCTCACGGCGTTTGGATGCTGGTAGCGAGTGGAGAACAGATATTTTCAGTATGTGCTCATATAGGGCGAGCAAATGTCTATGTTTCTGAAAAAAAGTTGAATTTGCATTCGTCTGAACTTAAGATTCTGGTTAAGGATCTCGCCGCTGTGTGGTCGGCGCTGAATAACTTTGAAATGAGCGCTGAGAAACCTTCTCTTTTTCTGGGAATTGGTAATCCAGAAGGTGCAGTCGCTGCCCCGCCCGGATCAGTTTACATAGATCTTGGACCTATGGGGCGAAAGATGCCAAAACTCTAAGAATTCGAATCCCTACTGGGATCTAGGCAGGAATATGCTCAGGGTTGGCCTTACCCCCGCGCAATGTCGGGTATGGGCCGTTGACGCCGCTAAAGAAACCTCAAAGGCTGAACCCATCCACCAATTAAATTTAGGACTACATCAATGACAAACTTTGGAGCAGTCGTCTCCGCGTCGATCATCGCACTTGGGCTTCTCGGATCAACCGCAATGGGCTTGCATTATAGCCCCTACGAAACCTGTATGCGCGAAACTGTGAGTGGCGATGCTCGCCTACCTGAAACTGCTCTTGCCTCAAAGTATGGCGCGATGCTGGTTTGCCGTAACTGATCCCCTTGCGTAGGACTGCAAAACGCTACACAAACACTACACAGCCACCTGTAAATGCGTCACCCAAGCACCTGTAAAGAAAGGGATATATATGCCGAACACATCCTCTTCTGGGCACCATAATCTCTTGGTTTCATAGAGATTTCAGTGTCTTATAGGTCAAATCACTACACAAGCGCACCACAAAGGTGCAGTGTCTGACGTCAGCGCCTATGGGTCCAAATAGCGTTATTTGATAAGAGAGTGTTCTTGGCTCATCGTAACCACTGAGGAGTGGAAGATGAGACAGACAACTGGAACACGCAAAAGTCCTGGCGGATCGATCGTCAAGGACATTAAACGCGCCACACGCAAGCACTATTCATCTGAAGAGAAGATCCGCATCGTGCTGGATGGCCTTCGTGGCGAAGACAGCATTGCTGAGCTGTGCCGGCGTGAGGGCCTCTCC
>Ga0316209_1003531_pt1 | contig 10498 bp, 12 predicted proteins | sample 6monopyrite_MG_FD_204945 | JGI IMG/M metagenome (GOLD analysis project Ga0316209, IMG submission 204945) | Microbial mat bacterial communities from mineral coupon in-situ incubated in ocean water Damariscotta River, Maine, United States -... | ecosystem: Environmental > Aquatic > Marine >...
ATTTGATATCAAAACGACTGTGTGAACTTGTGCGATAGTTTTCCATCATGCCAAGTATAATGATAAAACCTAAAGGATTCGCCTGAAGGCGAGGGTTTTATACCCATCGTAAGGACAATAAAAGCCGACCAGCAACTCACAGTTGCTGAAAGACTATGGGTTCAACAATAGTAACTTCAATCAATTACAGTTCATCCAGAGGAATAGGAAGAGGAAAATTGTTCTCTTTAAATCGTTCTTGCATTCGAGCCTGCATGATTTCTATCTCTCGATATTGGCCGAGCTTGAGATCTTCTAGCTCGACTGCGCGTTGAAGTAGGGAGCGAACTTTATCATCAGAAATTTGATCAAGAAATGATGGGTCATCTATTGCTCTTAACATAAAGTCTACACCCTGCTCCTTTCTTAAACCGATAGACTCGGTGTCCTTGGGGACTCCTATTGTTTTATATAATTCCAGAAGCTCTCCAAGAATTTTCATGTATTCTAAATCATAATCAAGATGGCGTTTTGACATTTCCATGAGGTCTCCGTCAATCCCTGCAACAAATGCAACGACCGGGGGATTTGTTGCATATTGAGCATCTTGAAGTCTAAACTTCATATCGACTAATATCCGATCAAAATAGATACCTGCTTGCTCATTTTGATCTTCAATGAAGAGATTGGAAAACCGAGAACGGTGCAAATCGGCAACAGCTACCTTCCAGTAATTTTCAGTCGCCTGACCATTAAGTACTTGGGTGTCAGTCAGCAGATTCTGAGGAGAGACATAGCTCGGACGGAGACGCTCCTGCTCAGGCGGCTTCCCAAAAGGAGGGTATCCATGCGTTACATAAAATACGGACCAAATTACCAGCAACCAACCCCACGAAGTGAAATCAACGGGGGGGGCATTGTTGGTCTGTTTTGGATCAACACTTGATGTCACTTTTTCATTAGTCAAAGGAACTTCATTGTCTTCACTGATTTCACCAATATTTCCAGCTAACTGCTCAGTAATGCTTTCTTGATCATCCATTTCGATTTCCTTTCAGTTAATGGTAGATGGCAAAGTCTCGTGAAACGACACCGGCAAACAGAGGCTCGATAGATACTCATAGTCCGTATACTGATCGTCTGTGTCAAGTGTCCAATACCGGCATGGCTAAACGAGCAGATATTTTGGAGCGATTCGGGAAGCGAGTTCGTGAATTGCGCACCGCGCAGGGATATTCACAGGAGAACTTTGCTTATGCCTGCGAATTGGACCGTTCCTATATGGGCGGTATTGAACGGGGTGAGCGGAACCTGGCTCTGAGGAACATCGAATTGATCGCCGAGACACTGGAAATCTCGATTTCGGAGCTATTTGAAGGAGTTTGAGTCAACTTCCGTCCTGCTTTTCCAAAATTAATACCGCAGTCATTTCTCCCCGAACACCGGACCGCTCTAATTCTTCCGGCGTGTCAAACAGACGATCATCATCCCAGCGATTTAGTCCTGCATCACGAACGGAATATCGCAATCGAAGAAATGGCAGGTTTTCGTGCAGCCAGTCGATATCGCTTTGAGTAGGAATCGAATCTGATGCGTTGACTCCGGCATAGACTTGCCAGGTTTTACGATCCGCAGCTGGCATTTCATCTTTCCAGAAACTGATTGCTGCCCGTAATGCCATCAAATGTTTGTCTGTCAGCACATCAAGTCCCATCTGCACCTCCTTTCAGTTTAACGAGATATTCGGTTTTACATTTCTGCGAGATTTTCGTTTTGTTGCCTCGGAGTGATAAAGACCAGGTTGATTGGCGGACAAACATCGTCCGCTGGCCCAGGTTCGTAAGCGATTGACGCTTTCACTCGCGGTGATTGCCACCGGCACCACGTTCTGAGCCGACTGAATCAACGGCACATCGAGTAACGCCGATAATCGACAGCAAGCTTTTATTTCTGCGCCTGTCCAGTCGGCATCATCCGGCTTGCGTTGTTCACGGTCGATCTCGAACATCTCCAGATAGATCGCCCAGATCATCACTTTCTCTTCCTCACTCGGCAGATCCAGAAAGAAGATCCCGTCGAATCGCTCGCTACGCCCAAATTCCGGAGGCAGTTTGGCGACATCGTTGGCGGTACAAACGACAAACACATCTGATTGATGATCATTAAGCCAACTCAAGAAGGTTCCGAACAGGCGCGAGGAAACGCCGGAATCGCTACTGCCGTTGACGCCCGCAAAAGCCTTTTCCACTTCATCAATCATCAACACGCAGGGAGCCATCGCATCGATCACTCGCAGTGCCTGACGAGTTTGCTGTTCTGATTGCCCCACAAGTGAACCGAGCAAACTGCCAACATCAAGAATTAAGACGGGGCGAGCGACTTCGTTGCCGAGGACTTTGCAGAATTCTGATTTGCCACAACCGGGAGGCGAGAGGAGTAAGACTCCACGCGGACGTTTCAACTGATTGCCACGACTCGGATGCAACAATGCCCGCTTGCAAAACGATTTCAAGGCGGTCATCCCACCCAGGCTGTCAAAATCAGCCTGACTGCGGTGCAGTTCCAGCGAACCAGATTTCTTGAGCATTTGCGTTTTCAGTTCCCAGACCGCATCTGGTGTGATCTCTCCTCGCCGAACCAAAGACAAACTGAATGCGTTCTCTGCTTCCATGCGAGTTAATCCCGCTGCCGCATCCAGTACCGTTTCCAGTTCCTGACCGCCTGGCAGTTCCGCCTCTTCTGTTGCAATCCCCCGTGCGATCTCCGCCAGTTGCTCGCGATCCGGCAAATCGTGTTCCATAACAACAAACAGCTTTTCCAGTTCGACTGGAATCTGCACGACAGGCGAGAGAATCACAGTAATGACGCGACTTTGTTTGCCTGCCAGTATTTGATGCGCCACTGCTTGGACAATTTCTGCTGATTGCAAAAAACGATGGAAGTTTTGAAGCACAATCACGCACGTACCATCCGGCATCGCCAGCGAATTGGCAGATCGAATTGCTGCTAACGGATCATTCCCACTTGTTTCAACCTCGGTGCCGGCTATTTGCAATCCCTGCTCGATGTCCCATGTCGCCAATCGCCACTCTTCCTGCAGGCACAACTGTGCAATAGCGATCACTGCATCCTGATGCTCATGGCTTTCAATCCAAATCCCTGTGAAACAGGCACGGACGTATTCCCCGAGCCGCTCTTTCAATGTCATCTTTGAATCCTTGTATCTGATTGTGAATGAAAATAGTTGACTGTACGGATTCTTTTTTTGTCGTTCCTTTCTAATAAACATTTGCGAAAGTATGAGTATCAACACACAGGGTTTAATTCGCTGGCAAGCAAGTTGAGAGTCACATCCTGATCAACAGGAATCTTGCGTAACCAGCGGGTAAACTGATGCAGCATCAGGCCGGCGGCGATGTTGGCGGTGTAGATGGTTGATTGCGCGGTGCAGCGACCGGTGTGGGCTTCGGACTGGTTGAATAAAGTGGAAGCGTAATCATTATTGGGATCACGTCCATCAACTGCCAGAATACGAATCACTTCTCCCAGCATCCGACCATCCACAAAGAATTGGCAACCATTCGAGACAGATCGCCAGATTGCAGCGCGGGCAGAAATCGAATCAACACAACAAAAGATCGCTTCGCCAATTTTGTGACGGGAACGAAATCGATCCTGTATTTGTTCGACGAACATTTCCGGGCAGATTTTCTCCACCGCCGCTTTGGTGGCAGCCGTTTTGCAACTTCCAACATCTTCAGCCAGATAACCCTGGGTGGTGATATTGGTGAACTCCACCAGATCGAAATCGATCAATTGCAGATGGAGTACCCCGATGGAAGCTAACTGTAGTGCGACTTGTCGTCCGATCGCACCAACGCCAATGACCGTTACTTTCAGGTCAAGTAACGGTTCCTGTGGCACCAGTTCCGCTTGTCGAATAAAACGGTTTCGTTCATTCAAAATAGTGTCTCCTATTTTGGGTTGGAATGATTGTCAATAAAACCGGTGATCCTCGACTGCTCGTAGGAGTTCCCGAACTCGTTTTCCTGCCAGAAATTTTCGTCGTCTTCCTCCTCGAAGTAACTGTGTAAACCGTACGGATCATCGTCGAACATCGCGCCTTCTGGTTGCTGAAAGAAATAGTCATCGGAAACAGTCACCTGCTCCAGATATTCCTGTTCCCAGCCCAACTGATTGGAAGCCGGGAAGTGGGTCGTGCAATCGACCTGGACCGGGATTTCCGATTCGCCACCCGGGCCGATATTGAATCGCATACGGGAGTACGTTGTTCCTGCGCGAGCGAGAATGAACATCACCGCCCAGTCAGCGCTGCCGAAACTGCGAATGAAAGTCTCTTCATCCACGCCGCTGGGGTCAGCGGAATTACCGGGGTGCGTGTGAATCCAGATGCGGGCAAATTGTTCCGGTTTTCGACCTTGTTCCACTTGATCATCAAAGAAATCGGCCACCGCAACATCATCAAATTTCACGGTCACCGTCGTGCATTGTTGTTTGATCAATTGAATATCTTTGACCAACAACAAATCGTCCGCAGAAGTAATCCCAAAGCCGCCGACTTCGCTGTTCCCGTAATCACGCAGAAACAACAACTTCGCCCACGCATACGGCGTGAACCGCAAGGTTGGAGTCGTCGGCTGGACAGTTTTCGGTTTCCGGGATTTCAGGGCAGCTTTCTTCTTCGCTTTCGGCTTGTTTTTCAAGACATTGTTGACAGGTTTCATCTTTCAGACACTCCTTACAGTAAGATTTTTCGCAGGTGGAACATGGGGCAATACAACCGGGGCAGAATGAATCGAGGCAGTCCTCGCAGGTTTGGCTGCACTGATTACAAACCGTCTCGTAACATTTCTGGCAACTGCATGAACACTCCGAGCAAACTTCAGAATCGCACAGTTCGCAGTAGTGGTTGTCGCCGCTTGCCATCAGATAATCACAATCTTTGCAATTCGCCCCAAACCATCTTTCCAGACTGACATACGGAGATTCCGGGTTGTACGTTCCCAGAATTTGTCGCACGAGCAGAAAGAAATCTGACATTCTTCCTTGTTGTAATGCCGCTTGAATTGCCGTTTTTCCGTCTCCTTCACAAAGCCTGCCATCCTGAATATGTGAGTGCGTGGTACTATCGGATGAGACAGCGGGATTAGGATCCAGAGCTTCCACCTGATACGGTTGAATTTCATTGATCTGTGCCCAGTTCAAAGCAATCGAAAACCGACCCAGTTGGATCCCTTCCAGTTCGATATCAGGAGTCCGGCATCTGATTTGCTTGTCAAACAGACTGATTTCGACATCATCAAATTCATCCGTCAAACTGCAAAGATCTTTATAGATCGATTCCAGCGGCGTCAGAAAAGGTTGTTGCATCTCAGTTTTCAGATTATTCAGGGAATCAGAAATGCGGTTACTCAACCGCTCCACGGATTGCAGATAACGTACCCGCAACTGCCGACCCGCACTTCCCCAACCTCGCTGATCGGCCTTGTTGATCTTTCCGAGCAACTGCTCTGCTTCCTGCCAGAATTTCTGTGGCAACTTGATGGTTGCTGTTGGTGTGTCATTCAGTAGATCATAAATCGCACTGGCTGCCTGCCAGGCAAGTCGGTTGTAGGTGGCCATGTTGCTCCTTTCTGAAAAAGAAAGCAGCCCGGTCAATGAAATCATCAACCAGGCTGCTTATAAATTTACGGATGTCACGCATGCAAACATCAACTCTGCAAAACGGCTCCTTCAATTTTAGTCGGCGTGATCGAAATACGATCCCCTTCCTGCAGCTGTTGATCAGAAGGGACTGGCTGCCGATTGACACGAATCAGATAATTTGCAGGCGATCCGTGTCCAATATGCTTCTCAAAACATTGCCGCACCGTCGTCCCTTCCGCCACATCAACGTAATCCGCAAAGCCGCCGCCATCATTGTTAATCAGTAGAATTTTCATCAGTTTCCTTTCGAGTAATTGTGTGTGATAGACGAGAGTGATTGTCACTCTCCCTGTTGAATCTGTTGCTGCGTGCTGGCGGTTTGATGAAACTCCGCCTTCAAAACCTCGCTGGTTTGCTGCCCAAGTGCCTGCTCAATAAACCGGCTTACCGCACGGCATTCAGAACCAGTAAAACCTTTTGTTTCCACGCGAGTCTGGCCATCGGGAGTGACAATAATTTCAATAATTTTGCTCAAACGGCACCTCCCACGTTCACGGTCAATTTGATCGAGCCATCTTCCAAAGATTGCTCGATTACGGAATGTCCATTCTTACGAGCTGCAATCGTCGCTTTTTGAACAGAATAGGTTTGCAGAAATCGATCCAACTCTTTCTGCTTTCCCCACCGACCTGCATAGTTGTCAAAAGCAATCTCGGCGGTATCAACATCACAAACAACCGGAAACCGCCACCCCGGCAACTTCACCGCCCAACCAGTCGCCGTTTTAAGAAACAATTTCACCTCCCCGAAAACCGGCTCCGGCAACCCAAGTCGCTCACAAGCAGAAAAAACAGCCACCGGATCACGAATCTCCGTCTGAATCAAAACAACATGTGACAATTATTGATCCTCCATTAAAGCCCAAAGAACAAATAGAAACCGACCGCCGGCCTCAAATAAAAAAAGCCCCGTTCAATTCAGAAAAATCTGACCCGGACGGAGCTAAAATCTCACAGAAAACCAACTCCCAAGAGCTACACCAACAGCATCACCTTACATGCCACGTTTTTGTCCTTAATTTAGGTATTTCCTATTTTAACCTCCTTCTTTTTCAATGTTTATTTCTGAAGAATTGCCAGATTCATTCTTATCTAATGCACGTCATCGCACCCTGATGCTCTTTGTTCATTTTTCATCTTCAAGATCGGTTTTTGTTCAGGATCTTCATTATGCCTTCTGATTATCTCATCACTCACCAGAAGCATTAGATCGTGTAATGGACTTTCTTTGAGCACTGGGTGATTCCTTAGATTTATTTTGTCTCCAAGCATTGTTTTCTTCTTTCTCATCATGTTTTCTACTTTTGCAAATAAAAACGACCTCGAGAAATTATCGAGGTCGTTATGCCTAATTTTTTCGTTTTGATTATCGATCAACTATTAGAGTTCAGGGGGAACGTACCCTTCCAGTTGTTCAAAATGATATCGGTCATGCCTGGAACGTTTAAAATTTCGGTTGTCTGTTTTGTCGGGTCGTTCGGTAATTAGATGATAAGGACTTGTTAAACCACGTTCGCGCATCATTCGCTCTCTCCTCAATGCTTTTTGAACAGTTGCTTGATGTGTCCCCAAGTCAGCTGCGATTTGACGTTGATACTGCCCCTGACTTTCACGTTTGATAACCTCTTCACGGATTCGTTCATGGATTGGTGGAGTAAACAGATCCAGGGTTAATTCACGTGTCAGAAATTCTTGAATTTCGGGGACTCTATCGATATCCCGAATGATTCCCCCAAGTGAAATTTTGACTTTTGCTCGAGAGTAATATTTGCCGCCATCGATCAGTTGGACCAGATAGACGTAAAATTCCGGAACCAATTGCCGTAATAAGTCGCCACACTCAAAAGAGTCTAGTGCCAGATGATGAAAGGACTCGCGGAACATCTCACGCAACTGCTTACCTGACTCGGGCAACTGAGGACGCTGCCGATTTCGATATTGTAAACGAATTCGACGGCGTTCGAGCTCATTTTCTCTTTGCTCCAACTCGCCAATCATATCTATTATTATCTCATGTTGTCCCAGTTCAAGAAGTCTCTTCTTTAAGTTTTCTTGATCTCGCTGTAACTGGGACTCTTCAGATTCAATCGAGCGAAGTTCATTCTTCGCATCGAAGATCGCTGAACTCATCAACTGAACCATTTCAGCCAACTGTTCGTCAAAGCCCTCCACGTTCTCCAATTCGTTTGTGATTGCATCAACAATTTGTTGAGCGGCCAAATCTGCAGGAATGCCAAACGAATTCCAGCACTGATAGTGACGCGATCCATTACACATCATACTGTCGGTGACCCCGTTACCACCCCAAACCATCGTCCGCCCACAGTACCAGCAAGTTGCTCGTTGGCCAGGAAAGCGGGATCGTTTTTTACTCCCCTTCTTGACACCCCCTGCTTGGATAACACGTCCTCGATTTTTATTTTTATTATCCATTTCGTCAATAATGGCATCCAGTTCTTCGGGAGTAAAAAAAGCAAGATGCGGTTCATCGCGAAATGTAGGTCCATCGGGATTGGGTACCGAAATCCGGCGGCCCGTAGAATTTTGTTTGACCGAATGGTGGGCTCCCCGTTGAGGCATCCCTTTCAATAGCGGATTATGATAATACCGTTTAACCATCGCTCCGTCCCATTTTTTATTTTTGCAATAAGGCCCGGTTGGGACATCGCTGGAATTAAAATAATCTGCGACCGCCGTCCAGTTTTGAGTTCTTCTGAGAATCTCAAGCCCTTTTTCCAAGTACACTCTTGCAGATTCATCTTTCAGTAATTCAGAGTAATACTTGGCCCCTTCAGGCTTGATGTAACCATAAACAGGCAGAGGGATCGCACCACCGTTCCGTTTGAAACGAATCATTTGCTTGTACTTAATGCGACGAGAAGTGTGTGCACAATGGCTGACGTGATCTTTACAAGCGGAAATCAAGTCTTCCTCCCAAGTGGTCTCAGCGGTATCACAACCATCATTGGGAGCAATGCAACGGATACCATTATCAACAGCGATTCCCCATAATTCGACAGCTGCAGTGCCACGTATTAGTCGTCCCACATCCTCCATAAAAACGACATCGTCAATGACTGACCTGAGCCGGTCCGCGACTTCTCCTAGTTCTTTTCGGTCAAGTCGTTCTCCTTTTTCAACCGTTGAGATAATATGGAAATCACAGGGACCATCGTAGAGAGCAGCAATATCCTCCTTGGCATGTTCAGCTTGATCTTCCAAGCTTAATTCTTGTTGATTCTGGCACCCGCTAATGCGGGTCACAACCAAAACTTTCAAAACTCGTCCGTGACGTGGTTTCAGCGGCTTAAAATTACTCATAACTCAGCTCCTGGTCGGAGACAATCACCTCTCTGATGATTGGCACAGTGTGCCAAACATCTTGACCAATCCTGAGAATCCTTGGTCAACAATGACCATTCCTGACAAACCACAACTCTAACAAGACCAGGCAGTTATGTCATAAGTGCCTGATTTGAAAGAGGTTATAAACATGTCAAAGTAGTGTCCCCCCCTCTCCGTTTATTATTTTCTTGTGACACCGAGCGACAGGATGTGTTATCTCCTGTCGCTTTCTGCCTTTGTGGCGTATCGCAATTGTCCTCTTGAGGTTGATTAGCCCCCTCTTCATTGTCACCCTCTGTGACATCCAAAGACGCCGAAAGTCCCTCTGAGACAGAAAAGTGTGCAACATTCTGTGCAACACTTTTTGAACCACCTTTGTCAGTCAGGTACTCATCGGGCGGTTTGTCACTTTGCTCTGGTGGTGCGTCATTCGGAGTTCCGGTTGCAGGCAAAGGCGACTCATGACTGTCTCGCAGCCTCCCGTGATAGAGGTCTGCGAGGCCGAGATCGGTGTAGACTCGCAAGGTTAGGTTGATATCCGAGTGACGAGCTAGTCGTTGCACATACGCCGGAGTTTCGCCAGCCTTAATCAGATTGGTGATGAATGTATAGCGGAGAGCATGAAAGTCGACTTTGCGACCATCAACCTCGTAGGGAATCTCTGCAACTTTCAACGCTTTTTGGACCATCCTGCTTCCACCACTACTCGACGCCCAGTTTCCTGCCCAGAGTTTCTCGTTTCGGAGTTTCCCGACAATCCAGTCTTTTAAGATCTGAACCACCTCTGGATCACGGAGCGGGATACATGCCTCGTCGCGATTCTTCGTCTTGGAGGCAGACAGACTGATATGTGGATATTCACAGTCCAAATGCAGGTCGGCAACCACCAATCGACTCAGTTCGGATGCCCGAAATCCCGTGTTCAGTGCCACCCGAAACAAGACTTCTTGATCCAGTCCAGACAAACCATAACTGGGTGAACATTCTTGAACCGCTTTCAAAAACTTCGTGCATTCGTCAGGTGCGAGAGCCCGTCGACGATGCCGAAGCTCACTAACCTTCGGCGGCCGCAGCTTCCGGAAAGGATCAGTCTCGATTCGTTCATCTTCGAGAAGGAATTTAGTAAATTGCTTAAGGCGGGTGGCGAGGTGCTTGTGCAAGCGATCATCGTCTGAGAGCAACGCCGCCCGGATTTGCAGAATCGATTCCACCGGGTGATCGACTTGTGATTCCGTCTTGGCTTCCTCTTTTCGTTTCCTTCCAGCAGCCATTATGCACACCAGGACCTTGTCCTTGCTGGCGAGTTTGAACGCGACCGCCATCAATCGCCACACAAGCTAACTCCACGGGAACATCTGATTTTTGTTTCAGTTCGCCACCTACGCTCACCACTTTCTCAAGAATCGATGGGCTATAGTTGTGCGCATCAATCCCCAAAGCTGGACGCT
>Ga0316209_1003532_pt1 | contig 10495 bp, 9 predicted proteins | sample 6monopyrite_MG_FD_204945 | JGI IMG/M metagenome (GOLD analysis project Ga0316209, IMG submission 204945) | Microbial mat bacterial communities from mineral coupon in-situ incubated in ocean water Damariscotta River, Maine, United States -... | ecosystem: Environmental > Aquatic > Marine > Coastal...
GTATTTGCTCAGGACTCCATTGCTGCTCCAGGCCATGTTTAATTTGCTCAACCATGCGCCTGGTCATCTTTATTGCTTTAGGCTTTACCTGATGTCTATCTTGAGCAAAAGAATGCGCTTGCTGTGGTCGGTGTCGGTAGCCACGCAGCCCCGTATTTCTAGCTAATTCTCTTTTTATCGTGCACACATGCCGTCCAAGTTCTCTGGCCATAAAGGTATTAGAAAATTCTGCTTTCTTATAGGCATGAATCTGGTATCTTTCTTCCTGGGTCAGGTGGGTATAAGGCTTCGTCATAAGCTGTCTCACGTTGTGTTTTAGTCGACCAGTGAGTGTACTCCCGGGCCCAACTTTTTCAATGTGGCGCACTTGTGACTAAAATCCGCGGGATATAACTAACTAACTAGATACACGTGCAGGCGGTTTTATTCAATAATATTAAGTTAAATGTCAGGTATTTTGTGATTGAATTTTACAGACAACATAAATGGTTTCGGATAACGTTTCAGCTACTGCTGCTTTTAGGGGTAATTTTTTCACTTCGAGCCTGGCAGTCCCGGCATAATATTCAGGGCGAAGCACCGGTCATTGTTGCCCGCCAGTTAAGCGGGGAGCGCTTCGATTTACGTGAGCAACAACCAAAACCGCTGCTAGTGCACTTTTGGGCAACCTGGTGTCCGGTGTGCCAGTTTGAAAATTCGAACATTGCCCGTCTGGCAAAAGACCATCAGGTCATCACGATAGCATCCTGGAGCGAAGGCGAAGTCCAGGTGAGTGAATACCTTAAAAAAGAGGGCTTAAACCTGCCGGTGATTGTTGATGAAAATGGTGAGTGGGCGAAGGTTTACGGGGTGAGGGCGGTACCCGCCAGTTTTATAATTGATGGCAATAGCATGATTCAGTTTGTGGAAACCGGCTACACCTCAGAAATGGGGCTGAGACTGAGGCTGTGGTGGTTACAGTAAGCAAAGCCAGAGGTCACAATCTCTTTTTAGAGGTACCCTTTTAATTAAGAAAATCGATGGTAACTGGCAAAACTGTAAAAAAGCAGTGATAATTGCGCATTATAAAAAATCAAATTAAGAAAGATAAAAACCTAGAGTAGTCATATAAATGGAAATTGAATTAATACAAGAATCCGAGGTTAACAGTCTTCCCGGCCTGTTTCGTGAACGCTTAAATAAAACCCCCAATCGCAATGCCTACCGACAGTATGATATTGCTAGTCAGAAATGGACCCACTCGACCTGGCAGGAAATGGCCAATGAGGTGGCGCGCTGGCAGGCGGCATTTGAGAAAGATGGATTACAACCCGGCGATAAAGTGGCCATTATGGTCAAAAACAGCCGTGAATGGGTGGTGTTTGATCAGGCGGCGTTAGGGCTGGGACTGGTGACCGTGCCATTGTATGTGGACGACCGCCCGGATAATGTGGCCTACATAATTAACCACGCGGAAATTAAAATTCTATTTGTACAGGATCGGCCCCAGTGGCATCGTCTGTTGAAAGCTGAAATAGACCTTGGTGGGCTGCAGCGCATTATCAGCTTAAAGCGTATTTCCGAAGAAGATGAGCCGGATGACAGTAAGCTTGAGTCCCTGTCAGACTGGTTGTTTGGTTTAACCGGCGAGCTGCAGACCAAAGAAAGTGCCCCGGATGATCTAGCCTCGATTGTTTACACCTCCGGCACCACCGGCCGCTCAAAAGGCGTGATGCTGTCGCACCGCAATATTCTATCGAATGCCTTTGGTGCAGCTGCCTGCAATAAGTGGTCGGACGATGAGCGCTTTTTATCCTTTCTGCCCCTGTCCCATATGCTGGAACGCACGGCGGGATACTACATGCCGATTATCCTGGGTGCAGAGGTCATTTACGCCCGTTCAATTGCAAATCTGGGGGAAGATTTACAAAATATTCATCCCACGGTGCTGATTTCGGTACCGCGTATTTACGAGCGGGTTTACGGCAAAATTCAGGATGGTTTAAAACAGAAATCATTAATTGCGAAGTTTTTATTTGAGTCTGCGGTGAGTGTGGGCTGGCAAAAATTTTTACGCGAACAGGGGCGCGGCGGCTGGCACCCCAAATTATTGCTCTGGCCAACGCTCAATAAACTGGTGGCGTCTAAAGTGCTGGAAAAACTCGGTGGGGAAATGCGCATTGCTATCTGTGGCGGCGCGGCGCTGTCTGAAGATGTGGCTAAACTGTTTATTGGTCTGGGCCTGCCGCTCCTGCAGGGTTATGGCTTAACTGAATCCAGTCCAGTGGTGTGTGTGAATCGCCCGACGGATAATATTCCCGCCAGCATCGGTACCCGACTGGAAAATACCGAGATTCGCGTGGGTGAAAATGATGAGCTGCAAAGTATTGGCCCCTGCTCAATGCTCGGCTACTGGAAAAACGAACAGGCGACCAAAGATAGTTTCACCGAAGACGGCTGGCTAAAAAGTGGCGACAAAGCCCGCATTGATGACGCTGGGCATGTATTTATTACCGGCCGCCTGAAAGATATTATGGTGCTCGCTAATGGTGAAAAAATCCCCCCCAATGATATGGAAATGGCAATTGCCCTGGACTCCTTATTTGAGCAGGTCATGATTGTTGGCGAAGCCCGCTCGTATCTAACCGCGGTGCTGGTACTCGACCCGGATGCCTGGGCGGACATGGCGGTGAGTTTAAATATTCATCCGGAATCACCGGAAGCTTTCTCCGACCGTAAAATTGAAAAAGCCATACTCAAACGGTTGTCTGTCCGCCTGAAAGATTTCCCCGGCTACGCAAAAATTCGCCGTGCCCATATTACCCTTGAGCCCTGGACCGTGGACGGCGGTCTGCTCACCCCGACACTCAAAATCAAGCGTCCGAAAGTAATGAGGCAGTTTGAAAAGGAAATTGAAGCGTTATATGAAGAGCATAAATAGTTTTATCTGATTAAAAAATTTAGCCTCTTTTCTAATCAGACTAAAAAGTTTAAAACGAAGAAGTGAATTAAGGTTTATGACTGAATGCAAAAAAATGCTCTGCCCGAAAATAAAACACCGGTAATACGTGTTCCCGCCATGCAGGCAGATTTAAATCAGGGGGGGACCGTGTTTGGTGGCTGGATAATGTCCCAGGTGGATATTGCCGGCAGCATTCCCGCCGCACAACGCGCCGGTGGTACCGTTGTTACCCGTGCCGTGGATTCATTCGAATTTAAAAAACCGGTGTATGCCAATGATTTAATCAGCTGTTATGCAGAAGTTGTTTCGGTGGGCAGGACCTCTTTAACCGTTCATGTAGAGGTTTACGCACAAAGTATGGAAAAGGGGGTTATTACCACAAAATGGGTAACCGAGGCCAGCCTGGTGTATGTGGCCATTGATGAACAGGGGCGGCCAAGGGCGGTGCCCAAATAACCACCAGCCAAAATAATCACAAGTGGGAAAAAGCCAAGTGAGAAAAAGCCAAGTGAGAAAAAGGCAAGGAAAAAGCATATCTTTTAATTAACATTGATTCTGACGCAATCTTGCGTATTATCGTTAAAAAAACAATTTCTAAAGTATATAGGAAGGTAAAAAATGTCGCTAAAAATTAAATCAGCCAGGCAATCAGCCAGGCAATCAGCCAGGAAGTTGGCCGCACTGGCGGTGTCTACCGCCATTGCCAGTAGTTTCTTTTCTTCATCGGTACAGGCCGCCGGTTTTCAGCTTATTGAAAACAGTGCCAGAGGTCAGGGCAACGCCTTTGCCGGTGCCGCTGCAACCGCCAACGATGCATCCACTGTCTGGTTTAACCCGGCGGGCATGACCAAACTGAAAAATAAGCAAATATCGGTTGTTGGGCATATTATTGTTCCCAACTCTGAGTTTACAAATGATGGCTCAACGGATGGTTTGGGTAACCTGTTAAGTGGAGCAGATGATGAGGGCGGTAGCACCGCATTGGTGGGGAACTTCTATTGGGTTACTGATGTGGGCGCAACCAAATTCGGTCTTGGTGTAACCACGCCATTTGGCTTAACTACAGAATATAACGATAACTGGATCGGGCGATATCATGCGGTAAAAACCGCCATGTCGACGATTAATTTCAATCCGAGTATTGCCCGTGAAGTGACCGATAAATTATCGATTGGTGGCGGTATTAATATTTTACTGGCGGATATTGAGTTAACCAGTGCGGTGGATTTTGGTTCGTTACTCGGTGCGCCGCAACAGGTGGATGGCTTTGCCGATTTAACCGCGGATAATTTAACTTTTAATGAATTTGCCTGGGGTATCAATCTGGGGATGACCTACGATTTTACCAAAGAGACACGACTGGGCATTGCCTGGCGCTCAGAAGTAGAAGTGGCAGCAGAGGGAAAAGCTAAATTTAGTGTACCAGCTGCAGCTGCTCCGGTATTGGGTAGCGGTGCCTTTCAGGATACCCGCCTGCAGGCCAAAGTGACCCTGCCGCAAAGTCTGTCCGTTAGCGTAAAGCATGGTATGGGTGATGTGACTTTACTTGCTGATGTTAGCTGGATCGGCTGGAGCTCATTTGAGGAACTGCGTATTCAATACGCCAACCCGTTTCAGCCCGACAGTGTCACCACCGAAGCCTGGGAAGATACCTTCCGTTATTCAATTGGCGCTGATTATAAGTTGAATAAAAAAATGACATTACGTACTGGCATAGCCTATGACGAAAGCCCGATTCCGGATCCACAGCACCGCACTCCAAGAATTCCGGGCAATGATCGTACCTGGCTGTCATTTGGTATGACCTATGAAATGAGCCCGGCACTGATTATGGATATTGGATACTCTCACCTGTTTGTCAGGGATGCAAAAATAGACCATACACTTGAAAGTAGTCAATCCCCATTAAACGCAACCTTAGCAGGCAACTATGAGGCGACTGTTGATATTTTAAGCGCGCAGTTAACCTGGAATTATGACCTTTAAGAAAGGGTTGGAGAATATAAAATGCGATTAACAAAATTATTTTTAGCGGCTGCGGTGAGTTTTACACTGGCAGCCTGTTCGGATAAAGACACACCACTGCAGGATTCACTGGGTGGAAATTCAGTTGATACCATTAGCAACTATGATTTGGGTAATTCAGTATTACCCTTTCCAAATGATTTTCTTTTTGCCGGTTCAGTGGATGGAACCATTAATATACCGGATCTGGATGAAGCAGATCTGTCAGACCCACAGGTTGCCTTAAATGGTCTGGATGGTTTTTCTACCGTAGCTCCTATGTCTACCGGTTTTACCGGCGCTATTGATGCGAACTCAATTAGCGGAACATCGGTGCGTGTCTATCCGGTAACGAAAGCAGGATCAAGCCCGGGCGGTGCCATTGATAGTGTTGATACCGCACTAACCTTTGGTGTTGACTATGTGGCAACCATCTCCAGTGTTGATTCGAGTAATTCCACACTGGCGATTATTCCATTGAAACCCTTAAATCAAATGTCAGCTTACGCCGTTGTTATTACGAATGATTTAAAAAGTGTGAGTGGCAATGCGATGGGGATTTCCGGTTCGTATTCCTTAACCCGAGGTGCGAATATTATTTATGACGATTCAGTTCCACCGGCCATTCCACCTTCAACTGCACTTGAAATTCGTAGTGCAATTAAAGTGCTGTCATTACAACCACCCGCAGATGCAACGGATGAAGAAGTGGCTGCAGCCGGTGTCAGTGCACTTACATTAGAAACACTTCGTAGAGATTTAGTTGAGCCGTCAGAAATTGAACTGGTAGCGGCTGACGCCACTCTGGATTCAGCGGATATTATTCTGCACTGGTCATTCACCACCCAGTCAACCACCTCTGTATTGGGTGCTACAAGGGTGGCAACAACGGCTACGACGCCAACCGTTGGGTTTAATTCTACGCCCGTTACATCACCTGTGGCGGCGGATGTTTATGTAGGGGCTTTAACGATCCCTTATTATCTGAAAGCCGCAACCGGGGTTAATGACCCATCACCATTGGCTTCTTTCTGGAAAAGTAGCGCCACTAATAATCCACCCTTGAGCTACTTAACGGCGGGTGCGCTTTCTGATCCCGCATATGTCACACCGGTTGCATTATCAACTGAAACGATTCCGGTATTATTATCAACACCGGCCGGTGGCTGCGGTGGCCCCTGCCCTGTGGTTATTTACCAGCATGGTATTACAACCAACCGTACTACATTACTGGCAATAGCTGATTCGATGGCAGCAGCAGGTTACGCAGTTGTTGCAATTGATATGCCGATGCATGGTGTAACCGGTGATGAAACCAATGGCACAGCAGGCTTTAAAGATATGGTTAATGGTGAACGTACGTTTGATCTGGACTTAGTGACACAGGATCCGATTACGGGTGATATCACGGCGGCGACTCCTGATGGTGTCACCGATACATCTGGTCGACACTTTATCAATCTGACAAACCTGCAAAATTCACGAGATAATGTACGCCAGGCCGTGTCAGATTTATTTGCACTGCGAGAAGCTCTGGCCGGAACTGATTTTAACGGAGCCGCACCTGAAGGTGGTTTTGATCTGACAAAAGTGAAGTTTCTAGGGCATTCACTTGGGGGGATAGTGGGTGCTACATTCCTCGCAATAGAACCCGCATCGAGTGTTGGTGATGCGGTCATTGCCATGGCCGGTGGTGGCATTGCTAAATTACTCGATGGCTCAGCTGCTTTTGGACCGTCAATTGCTGCAGGTCTTGCAGCTAATGGTGTGATTAAAGGCTCAACAGATTATGAAGCCTTTATGGGGGTTACACAGGCGGTTGTTGATTCAGGTGATCCGATTAATCACACAGCCGCCGCAGCAACCAATCGGGGTATTCTGTTCTTCGAAGTGGTCGGTGGCAATGGCGTACCCTCAGATACGGTTGTGCCTAATCGAGTGCCAGATGCAAATGATATCAGTAACACAGTGCCCGGCCCATTGTCCGGTACTGATCCATTCGTGGGTGTCGATGCTGATGTGGCCAACATGGGCCTTGGTTTAACGCAGTACAATACCAGTCAGGCAGGGCCGAATCTTTTAGCTCTTGTGCGTTATAATGCCGGTGACCACGGATCAATATTATCCTCCGCAGCAAATGCTGCGGTAACGACAGAAATGCAGGGCGAAGCGGCCACTTTCTTTGCGTCAGGTAATCTTTCTGTTGGTGATTCCAGTGTGATTGTTGCACCTTAAAAAGCAACTAAAACTGAAAAATAAAAACGCTCACTTTATAGTGGGCGTTTTTATTTAATTGTGCTTTAGAAAGTAACCTGATTTATTTTGAAATTTTCCAGGTTGGTGAATAAGATAATGAAATTATGTCATTAGAAACAAGCCACTCAAATGCATCCCCAGCATCTTCTTCAAACCACTTTCGACTCGACCCCAACCGAAACGTATAACCCCATTCATCCATATCCGCAAACATCCGTTCGCGCCCAAAACCCTCTATAAAGTCACTCAGTAAAATCGATAAATAACACACCGCATTTTCTTCATCGAAATCACCACCGACATTGGTGTGTAAATTTTCCCTGCGGGTTTCATCCATGCAAACATAGTGACAGGACTCGTGCAATGCGGAGTGCACCGGCGTGTCGTTACGCACGTATAAATTATTTTTTATAATGCCGGCTTCAGCGTCACCAAACCAGCTGCCGGGAATTTTTTTATGCGCTTCGACTTTGTGAATAATTAATCCGTAATGCCCCAGTAACTGCTGGAGTTGAGAAAAATTAATATCTGCGCAGGTTAGAATGGGCATGATTATTCAGGTAATAAAGATGAAAAGCTTTTTACCGCAAATGAACGCGAATACACGCAAATAAAAAGCATAATTATGTGCAGATGTGTCACTGGCGCATAATAAAAAACATTTGCATTTTTTTTGCGTGCATTTGCGGTAAATCTTTTAAGCTTGAAGCTGTTTAAGTTTTTCGGCTAAGGCATTCAGCGCAATCGCCCGGTGACTGATTTTATTTTTAGCGTCCATACTTAACTCCGCCGCCGCACATTGCTGTTCCGGCAACCAGAAAATAGGATCGTAACCAAAACCACCGTCACCTTTGGGAGCCGTTAAAATGCTACCTTCGAGTGTGCCCTCGGTAATAATCGGTGTTGGGTCATTTTCATTTTCCAGATAAACCATCACACACCAGTAACGTGCCGTGCGATTTTCTTCGGCGACGCCTTCTAGCTCAGCTAACATTTTTTGATTATTTTTTGTATCGGTTGCACCTTCACCGGAGTAGCGTGCGGAATAAATACCCGGGCGTTTGTCCAGGGCATCTACTTCAATGCCGGAGTCGTCGGCAATAGCGGGCAGGCCGGTGAGCCTGGCCGCGTGGCGGGCTTTTTTAAGGGCATTTTCGATAAAGGTTAAACCATCTTCCACCGCTTCCGGTACATCAAATTCCGTTTGTGGCACCACCGTAATTCCATGTTCGGATAACAGTTTATTAATTTCCCGAACCTTGCCCGCATTGCCGCTGGCCAAGATGATTTTTTTTTGGACAATTTTATTTGGGACAATTTCACTCATGACTCTAATGCCTTCTGTTGAATCTGAATTAACTCACCAATGCCTTTTTGTGCCAGTGCCAGCATAGCGTCCAGCTCATCTTTTCTAAAGGCGTGACCTTCGGCGGTGCCCTGAACTTCAATAAATGCTTCCGCATCATTCATCACGACATTCATATCGGTTTCCGCATTGGAGTCTTCGTCGTAATCCAGGTCGAGAACCGGGGTGCCTTCATAAATGCCGACAGAGACCGAAGCCAGGTTTCCGTGCAGGGGATTTGATTTGATTTTTTTAGCCTCCAGTAAAAATTGCACCGCATCAGCCAGGGCAACAAAACCACCGGTAATGGACGCAGTGCGGGTGCCGCCATCCGCCTGAATGACATCGCAGTCGATTGTAATCATATTTTCACCGAGGGCTTCCAAATCAATAGCGGCGCGTAATGAACGGCCGATTAAACGCTGAATTTCCATGGTACGCCCACCCTGTTTGCCACCCGCTGCTTCACGGCGCATACGTGAGCCGGTGGAGCGGGGCAGCATGCCGTACTCTGCGGTCACCCAGCCGGAGCCTTTGCCACGGAGCCAGCCCGGCACTTTGCTTTCGACTGAGGCGGTGCATAAAACTTTGGTGTTACCAAACTCTACCAACACCGAGCCCTCGGCGTGCATGGTGTATTTACGGGTAATTTTGATATCACGCATTTGATCTGCTTCACGGTTGCTGGGGCGCATAAGTTTTCCTGAAAAATGAGTTGAGCGAATTATACGGTTTTCACGCACGAAAGTCATAAACTGCCGGCATCGGTGATACACTGAGTTAAATAAATATAACAGTAAAAAATAGACAGGAAAAATTATGACACGCAGCATGACCGCATTTTCCAGCAGCAGTGACGAGCAAAACTGGGGCTCATTAGTCTGGGAGCTACGCTCGGTTAATCATCGTTACCTTGATGTGGTGATTAAACTGCCGGAAGAGTTGCGCAGCCTTGAGAATGAATGTCGCAGTCGTTTAACAACATTGATTAAACGCGGAAAGATTGAATGTAATTTGCGTTATAAAGCGGCGGATGTTCAGCAAGCGGAATTGTGTATTAATGAAGCACTGGCAGATAAAATTTTAAAAGCCTGTCAGTTGATCAATAAAAAATTACACCAGCCCAGTGAAATGAATGTGATCGAAATTTTAAAATGGCCCGGCATGATTGATGCTCCGCAGGCGGATTTAAAACCGGTGACCAATGCGGCACTGGCGTTATTTGATGATGCGTTAAACAAGCTGAGTGAGTCCCGCGAAAGCGAAGGTCAGCGCTTGCAGGTTTTAATTGAACAACGTTGCGCAGCGATGCAAGAAATTGTGCAAAGTGAAAAGGCGCGCAGGCCACAGATTTTAAAACAGATGCGAGAAAAAATAGCCAATAAACTGGCCGAGCTTAAAGCCGAATATGATGGTGATCGGTTTGAACAGGAGCTGGTTTATCTCATTCAGAAAATGGATGTGGATGAAGAGCTGGATCGCCTGCAAAGTCATTTTGCAGAAATCGACAACATCCTGAAGCAAAATGAGCCCGTCGGGCGCAGATTAGATTTTATTATGCAGGAGTTCAATCGCGAAGCGAATACGCTGGGTTCAAAGTCTACGGATATTGAAACTACACAGGCATCGGTGGAGTTGAAAGTGTTGATTGAGCAGATGCGCGAGCAGGTGCAGAATATTGAATAAAAAATAAATACCCGAGGCGCTATCTACAGCTCGTGAATGCTTATCTTCACTTCCCACTTTGAAAAAGGGGGACAGAGGCAATGCCAGTAAGTTAAGAGTTAAGTCATTGAATAAAATACTTTTTATTTGTATTGCTCCCCTCTTTGGAAAAGAGGGGTTGGGGGAGATTTAGAACATATCAGGTTTTTATTCTATATTAATAGTATTAAAAATCTGGAAGTTTTTAAATCCCCCTCATTCCCCCTTTTTCTAAGGGGGAGGCA
>Ga0316209_1003535_pt1 | contig 10489 bp, 9 predicted proteins | sample 6monopyrite_MG_FD_204945 | JGI IMG/M metagenome (GOLD analysis project Ga0316209, IMG submission 204945) | Microbial mat bacterial communities from mineral coupon in-situ incubated in ocean water Damariscotta River, Maine, United States -... | ecosystem: Environmental > Aquatic > Marine > Coastal...
TGGGTACTGGGTACTGGGTACTGGGTACTGGGTACTGGGTACTGGGTACTGGGTACTGGGTACTGGGTACTGGGTACTGGGTACTGGGTACTGGGTACTGGGTACTGGGTACTGGGTACTGGGTACTAAAAATTATTTCTTGCTTTCATTAAGGCGCCAATCATTTTGGCAATTACTTTACATTCGGCTTTTAGTTCTACGGATACATTTTCGCACAAATAACCAATTTTCTGACCTATAACTAGCTGAGTATACACCTCACCACAACTTGCCTTGGCGTATGAGAGAAAATTAAGCGACTCCTTTATGGAGCTACGTTCGAGCCCCTCAGCAATATTACTTGGAACAGACAATCCTGCCCTGGTTATTTGATCTCGATAACCATAATCTCTATTATCTTTACAACACTTGTAGATACTACAACTTAATTCAACCGCTCGCTGCCAGACTTCCATATCTTCAAATTTCATTCCTTCATTCCTTTTTTTTGGTTATTCCGAAAACCTAGCTCCCAGCTCCCAGCTCCCAGCTCCCAGCTCCCAGCTCCTCGAACCCAGCTCCTCGAACCCAGCTCCTCGAACCCAGCTCCTAGCTCCCAGCTCCTCGAACCCAGCTCCTAGTAATTCCTTAACTACCAGCTTTTTGGTAAAAAACAGCGCCCTTCCGGTCAATATGTTCAACCAGGTCGTGGTTTTCAATCTGGTCATAAATTGATAGATCGATGCTATAAGGCAACAAAAGATCATCCAACTCATTACTGACCTCGCATAAAAGTGTGAAATCCAGATCTTTGCCTTTTAATGTTAAATCAATATCGGAACTATGCTTAAAGTTTCCTTTAGCTCTTGAGCCATATATAAGCACAGTTACAACAGATGGAAAGCGCGTAAATACATCAGATATTTTAGTAATAACCTCTTGTTTGAGGCCAAATTCATTCATTGGGTTACTTTTGAGTTTAGAACTTGACTTAATAAACAGAATTCAGGGTAGTGCTCTTTGATTGTTTTACTGGCAATATCCTTCGCAGTTTCTTCATTATAAGTGTACGAAGTTAACATTCGACTTCTGATCATCGCCATCCAGGTTTCGCCCTGAGAAATTAGCCCGCGTTTAAACGCTAGCCTGAACGCATCGCGACTTCCCTGAATATCTGTCTCGCCTTGCTGTTCATAAAAATCCTTGATCAAATTCCAGGAGAGTTCATAGGTAAATTCAAAAGCCTGAATTAAACCTTGCTCTTCCAGACGCGTTAGCGCTCGCTGAGAAGACAGCTCGACAGCCTCGGATAATCGAGCAAGCGCTTTATCAAAATTTTTCAATCGTTGATGCCAACGGATATCTTGTTTCTTTGTCATCGATTATTTCTTATGTTTTGCCTGGTCAAAGTCTTAGTTTCCCTCACCCTAACCCTCTCCCAGAGGTAGAGGGGATAAAAGACCACCGCTCCCAGCTCCTAGCTCCTAGCTCCTGGCTCTTGGCGCCCAGCTCCCAGCTCCCAGCTCCCAGCTCCCAGCTCCCAGCTCCCAGCTCCCAGCTCCCAGCTCCCAGCTCCCAGCTCCCAGCTCCTAGCTCCCAGCTCCTAGTTTTCGTCACTCAACCATAACATAGGTCCAATCCAGCCCGACCCGATATTTGTCTTCGAGTCGCCTCCATTGATCAAAAACTTGATCGCTGTAATCCAGATTGACTTTAAAATTGCCTTTTGTCCTTGTTTTAAAACGCCAGTCCAGCCTTAGTCGGTTGAACTTTACCGACTGTCCATTCACGCTATGCAATCCGAATTCCGAGGCGTTTTCACCGTCACGGTTCAACTCTACTCTGGAAAGCGTCAGGTTGACGCTACTTTGGCGGGTTAAATTGGCCATTATCCCAGCGCTGCTAACCTGTGAATCATTATCAAAGGTAGACCCAATCGCTCTTTGATAAAAGCGATACCCTGTTGGATATGCCGCGCTTTCGTAAGTGAGGTTAAATTTATCGTTATCCAGCGCAGTATTACTTTGTTCAATAAACCATTTCCAGTTGGTATTAAAAAAATTCAACGAGGAAGTCAGACCAAGCTGGCTAATTGTCTTTCTCGGTAGCGGTTGTGACTCGCTTTCGCCGAAGGCACTCGCGTAGAGACTGATTGGCTGCTCAAGCGGCAAACGCCAACGAAAATCAATACCCGCCAATCGGTCTCCCTGATAAGTATAACCTTCAGCGCACTCTAACAGCTCGTCTGTTTGTGTTTGCAACGCTTGCTGCTCATCGCTTAGGGGAATACAGGATTCAACGCCAACGATATTATCAACCAGATTCTCAAGGGAATCATCAATCCCTTTACCGCCCCAAAGTGCCGTCGCCCGCACGCCCACTTCAATCGACTGATGCGGCTTAAAGGATAGCGACAAGCCACCAAGCATCGCATTTTCAATTGCTCTAGGGTCGTCAAGTTTGGCAGCGAAACCACTAAGACTCCATGGCCCCAGCCAGGAAACAATGGGTATCTTCGATTTATCCGAATAATTCTTGTGCAGCGAGACCCCAAGCGGTGGCCGCGCATTATTCGAGAGTAAATTGTTAGACTCCCAACTCGGCCCCCACCACTTTTCAATTGCGCCAAAGGCAACTATCCAGTTATCCACCACCATTGACAGATACGAGCCGTCATAGCGAGTGTTTTCGCCGTCGGCCGGGTCGCCAACCTGGCTGACTTCGATATTCCAGGAGAATTTTTTGCTCATACCAGAGCGTCGCGCGGCTAGCTCGGTTTTTGCTCGTGACTCATCGCCAAAGGCTCTTAAAACCTGCTCACCGTTGGCAAAACTTAATCGAACCTGCTGCTTGCCACGTTTGCTAAACGCCAGTTTGCCCGCAGACTTTACTCGCCATAACGCGGCTCTGAAATGTGCCGGAACGTCGTCTATTTTACTATTATCGATGTCTTTAATGATCCCCGACCACATCAAAGGGTAGGTAGTGATCGGCACTGAAATCACACCAGCGTCAGCAAGCATTTCAATATCCGCCCGCAAAAACGCATCACGAGTATCGATCCAGGGTTCAGCGCGCAAGGCTGAGCTTATTGTTAATATTATGATTAATAATAAGTTGGAGCGAGGAGCGAGGTTCGAGGAGCTAGGATTGATAAAACCAACACTAGTTCTTCTTTTGCATACAACTTCCTTTTTAAACTCCAATTTTTAGTTTCCAAAATGTTGTTGAAGTAACTACTTAATAAATTTTTTTCTTTTATTGATCAGTGCGCCGATCATTCGACTTATAGCCTTCGACTCTTCTTTTAAATATTTTGCTGTTTGGTCATCTAAATATTCGATATTCTGGCCGATAATCACTTGAGTATTCAATTCACCGCATGAAGCTTTTGCATAGGATAAGAAATTCAAAGAGTCTCTAACTGAAGTTCTTTCCAATCCCTCCGCGATGTTACTAGGTACAGAAAGTGATGATCGACCTATTTGATCTTTGAACCCGTAGTCTTTCAAACTCCTAACAGATTTATAAACTAGTGTGCTTAAATTAACCGCTCTTTTCCAAACTTCCATATCCTCAAACTTCATTTCCACAATCCTTTGTCTAATAATTTTTTTCCCTAGCTCCTAGCTCCCAGCTCCCAGCTCCCAGCTCCCAGCTCCCAGCTCCCAGCTCCCAGCTCCTGGCTCCTAGCTCCTGGCTCCTAGCTCCTAGCTCCTAGCTCCTAGCTCCTAGCTCCTAGCTCCTAGCTCCTAGCTCCTAGCTCCTAGCTCCTAGCCCCTAGCCCCTAGCTCCTAGCTCCTAGCTCCCCGCTCTTCAAACCTGCGATTCCATCGCTATAACGAATTAACCGCCGCCGCGCCCAGCGCCAATTGATAGACTATCTGGCTCACATTGGTCCACAAGGTCAACGACTTGATTCTGTCAGTATCTAACGGTACGACAATAGTGTCGCCGGGGCTGAGCATTTCGTTTTGGTGGGTTAGCCAGCTGCTTTGATTGGGCAGGAACACCGAACCATCCGCCTTGACGACATAGATTCTGCTATCATCGGCGCGGCTGCTCAAACCACCGCTTTTTTCAAGATAGTCATCCAGCGTCCAGGCCCTATTAAAAATGTGCGAGGTTGCGTGCTGCACTTCACCTAGCACAGAAACTTCCTGGCGGAAGGTTGGCACGACCAGACGGTCACCTTCTTTCAGTTGAATGTCATCCACCTGTCCGGTCATTATGTCTTCCAGAGAAAGGACCAGACGACCAACCGCTTCGGTTTCCGCAAGGGCATTGAGCAAGCTTTCTGCGTCCTTGACGCCACCGGACTTTCCTGCGGCGGCTTCTTCCAATTGTCCCACAGCAATATCCTCACGCATTCGTTCTCGCAATTCTTCGAGACGCTTTGCTTCCTGTTGTTTTAGATCGACACGAGTAAATACAGCGGCTTGAATGTGGGCCATAGAAGTGAAGCCTCCGGCGCGTGCAATTACCTGAGTCAGTGTTTCGCCGCGCCGGAATTCATATTCTCCGGGAAAGCGAAACTCGCCTTCAATGCTGATACTCAATCGCTCCCGGTACTCAGGCGTCGAGTAAATAGCCAGTTTGTCTCTGGCTTTAAGCAAGAAAGGATCTTCGCCTGAGATCTGATCCGCCAGATTTACATTGATATGCTGGATGGTCGCTGTTTCCCGATCAGACAGGTCACGTCGGGTGATTTCGGCATTTCCTAGATAAGATGCTTCTTTGAGGCCACCTGCCAGCAACACCAGATCATTTACTGTCATTTTTTGAGACAAGGGATACAGCCCTGGAAATCTGACATTACCACTGATCTCAACGGTTCTGATCAATTGACCCTGGGCGGTCTGCTCTTTTAATTTATTGACTATCGGTGTAAGCATTTTGAAGCGCAATTTATCCTGCTCAATCAATTCTTCCAGCTCTCGTCTCTGCTTATTTTGCTCGGCAGTATCAAGCACGCCCACAAAGCTTTCGTCGGATTGGCTTTGATAAATTTTTTCCAGGTTTTTGCGGTAAGCCGCCATCGACCCCAGCTCTTTATCAAGCGACTGCCTGGGTTCTTCGACGTAGGATTTAAAAACAATAATCCTGTCCAGAGGTTCGAGAGTTATCGCTGCATCCGATTTATTTTCAATCACTTCGCGAGGCTTAAAATGTAGCACCGAAAGTTCGCGCAACGGCATACGCTTACGAATGATCAAGGCAATATTCAGATCGGTATTTTCGTGAAAATCTTTGGCTGAACGGATCAACTCACCCAGTTTAAGTCCCGGCCGCCATTTTACCGAGCGCGGTCGATGGAAAGTTCCTGTCAACTCCACGACACCTTCCAGCTCTTCGAGCACGGTGCTGATCTCAACCAAATCCCCATTTTTGAGTTTTGTTTTTTTACTAATCGCCTGACTGAGGTCGACGTCAATCACTGTGCTAAAGCCACTGCTACCTTTGCGCGTAATATGTGAAGCATTGGGGTAAGCGTTGGCAGAATAACCTCCGGCCAGCCTGATTAAGGTAGCGAGTGATTTACCGTTTTTAAGCTCATAGATCGCAGGACGTTTAACCTCTCCTTTAATACCGGCGGTATCGCCAACCGGCGGAATGTAAATCACATCGCCCGGTTGTAGCCGCATATCTTTGCTGGTATCACCTCGTTGAAGCAAATCATACAGATCAAGCGTTGTGACCACTTTGCCCCGCCGCTTCAACTGGATGTTTCTAAGAGAGCCTACCTCTAATACGCCACCGCTAACGAACAATGCGTTGGTCATAGTGGAGAGTGAGCTGACCGTATAAGAACCCGGTTTATAGGCTTCACCCAGTACAAAAATTCTAATTGAGCGCAACTCGCCCAACGCCACAATAGCTTTTACGCCGATCATTTGTTGTTGCACTGCGCTTTGTATGCGTTTTTTCGCCTCCAAAAACTCCAGTCCGGATAGTGAAATTGGCCCCAGCTCTGGAAAATTAATCGTCCCGTCACGATTCACTTCCAAATCAAAGCTCTTGCTAACCTTGCCTATCAGTTGAATTTTAAGCCGGTCACTCGGACCGATAATATAATCGACAGGGACAGGAATATCCGTTGCAGGCGCAAAAGTGGTCGGTACGCCAGCAAATAAATCGTAACCATAGCGTTTGAGTCCATTTTCCGCAGTGAAGTCACTTTTGCTGATGCGCTCTCCCAGATTTTGCTCTGCCGCATTCTTCAGGTCTGTTTCGCCGATAACGCCGCGAGAGCTGGATTCCACAGACACACCACGTGGTAGCACCGTCTGAATTTTAGTCGCCGAGTCTCCCTTGTTTGCACTAACGTCTCCCAGGGAAGAACAGACTTCATCCACATCATAACCGGCCATTTTAGCCATTTGCCGTTGCTCAGCGGTAATATTCTGGCAACGGCTTTGCAATTCGGAAGGTTCTACCGATTCTGTGACAGGAGAAAACAGAATCGTCAGAACCAGAAGGATAATAAAGTGGAAATTTGTTCGTTTTATAGACATAAAAAATTCCAAAAATGTGCCAGTCAGCGCGATTTAGACACGCTACCGCCCTTGAGTTATGGCTCTCAATTTGCCAGTGTAAAAAAATAAAAGTCAAAAACCACGAAGACAGGCAATATACAGATAATGACTATCTACTGCGTGATAGGGATCAACAACGGTTCGATGACCGACAATAATCCGAAAGCTGTCAACAATTTAAACGATTAGCAGAGTAAGCCGGCGACCAACGCGTTTTAGCGTTAGTGAAGAGATCTAAGTGAGCAAGGCTCGATTGCCGGATATCCGTAATGGCTAGATTGTGGAAAGTGCGGAATTATACCCGATGGTTATGGCAAAAACAGCCGAAAACGCTCTTAAAATCCGGTAATTTTAACAAATGGTGTTTATTCCAGATTAGCTGGCTACTATTTGATCATTTTCGATAGTCAGCCGGTTGGTTTTACCGAGAAAGTCGATCAGGAGCATTGAGCGTTGTTGCCCATTTTTAGCCTGAAATATGCCGTTAAGCCCTTGAAATGGCCCGGACAAAATCGTCACCCTGTCGCCTGGTTTAAAATCATTTTGCTGATAATTGTTAGCTAGTTTTGACTCTTGCTCGATTAATTCCCTCACCAGTTCGGCGGGCAATCTTGCGATAGTTCCGCCAAATCGAACCCAATCCCTGATCCCTCTGGTGGAACGTACTTTATGCCAGCTACCATCTTCCGGAGACAGGCGTATAAACAGATAGCCTGAGAACATTGGCTCGGTGATTAGCCGTTTTTTCCCGCCACTGATTTTCTCGACGGTGATTAATGGGCAATAACATTTTATCTGTTGATTTGAAAGATTTTCGACCGCGCGTAATTCCTGTCGCGGTTTGCTTGCCGCCAGATACCAACCACTAGAATCGCGCTGCTCATTAATCATTAGAAACCGCCTGACGCCTTTATTCTGCATGAGAATGAAAGCCGAGCGACGTATGCTGATAAGCGGCCTTCATCGGATAAATTCACGTTAACCTGGGTCCGTGCTTAGTGAGTTTCAAGGGTGTGATGAGAGGGCAAATAGCCCTGATTCTTTTGGTCTATTGACGTTATCAAAGCGCCAACACCTTCCTGCAGCCGATGACGGTAATCGTCCTTTTTTAAAGTAACGTAGCTAACCCCCTGAACCATCGCATCGTAAAGGTACCAGTCTGCCTCATTATGGTCGTCTTCAAACAGGCCAATTCTCAGGTCAATGTTAAAGCTGGGAAGCAAATTGGGCACGACTTTTATCGTTAGATAACCACGATTTTGCCGCTTGTTTAACCTGACGCCCACAAATTCAATTGTCTGACCGTCATAATGGTCAAAACCTTCCTGCACGTAGCGTTGCAGCGTATTATTAAAACTCGTTTGCAGGGCTTGTCGACTCGATATTGGCATTTGCCGCCACGATTTGAGGCCGACGAGTGCGGACAGGGTTTTATGCGATGCCCATAGGGGTAATAGTTCGGCGTCGACAAATTTCGCCAGTTCAATCGGGGATTGCTCAAACCGCCTTTGGCTTACTTTAAGTGATTGATTTATTTTGAGAATCGAGCGCTTGAACTTGCCTTCGACATAAGCCAAGGGATCAGATTCACTGGCGAAACGTTCGGCCTTTTTAGCCCCCGAAAGAGAGTCAGATAAAGCGCTAAAACTCAATAAAAATGCAACAGCGGCAAGTACTAATGGAGTTCGCTTGAAAGAATAGGAAAGTCTAAGATTCATCCGTGGATTTTACCATAAATGGTAGTCGCGAGTGATACTGCCTACCTGCTGAGTCCAGTCTTGCTACCATAAATGGTAGTCGCGAGTGATACTGCCTACCTGCTGAGTCCAGTCTTGCTACCATAAATGGTAGTCGCGAGTGATACTACCTACCTGCTGAGTCCAGTCTTGCTACCATAAATGGTAGTCGCGAGTGGACTCGAACCACCGACCCCCACCATGTCAAGGTGGTGCTCTAACCAACTGAGCTACGCGACTATAGATTTGGACTCGTTCCCCTGCAACTAAGGCGATGGGAGCGAGGCGCGTATGTTATCAGAACGATAAAAATGCGCAAGAGGCAGATTAATTTATTTTGAGTATTCGCTCCGTATTCCACCGGTGTCTCGATCAATAGACCCTCACCTTTCAGCTTCGCCCCTCTCGTAAAATCCTCTCCTCCTTATTTCCCTCACCCTAACCCTCTCCCAGAGGTAGAGGGGATAAAACTTTGTTCTCTATATGATATGGTTTTTCCTCGCTCCCCGCTCCTTTCACTCCTTCACACCCCGTATCCATCAGGATTGTTACTTTGCCAGCGCCAGCTATCTTCTACCATTTGCTCGAGTCCGCGTGTTGCTTTCCAGCCGAGGTGATTACGCGCAAGGGTCGCATCGGCCCAGCACTCGGCGATATCTCCCGGCCTTCTCGCGACAATCTGGTATGGAACCGGCTCACCTGAACCCTTTTCGAATGCTTTGATCATTTCGAGTACCGAATAACCTTTTTCCGTACCCAGATTGAAGGTCGAAACTCCCGCCAGGGAATTGATCTTCTCTATGGCCTTTACGTGGGCGTCGGACAGATCCATCACGTGGATATAATCGCGTACGCCGGTACCATCGTTTGTGGGGTAATCGTCGCCAAAAACTGATAATTTCTCTCGTTTACCTACAGCTACCTGGCTGATATAAGGCATCAGGTTATTCGGTATTCCGGCGGGATCTTCGCCTATCAACCCGCTTTTGTGTGCGCCAACGGGGTTGAAGTAGCGTAACAGGACGATATGCCATTGTTCGTCTGATCGAGACAAGTCCCGCATAATTTCTTCGACAAAGAGCTTTGAGCTGCCATAGGGGTTGGTCGTTGATGTAGGAAAATCTTCGGTGATCGGCACTGAAGCCGGGTCGCCATAAACCGTTGCTGATGAGCTGAATACGATGTTGTGGCAGTGATATTTGCGCATCACCTGCAGCAGGTTGATACTGCCAAAGACATTTTGCTCGTAATAATCAAGCGGGATCTGGGTCGACTCGCCGACCGCTTTTAATCCGGCAAAATGAATGACGCCTTCAAAATCGTTTTCGGCAAAGACTGATCCCAGACGCGATTTATCGCGTATATCCATTCTGTGAAAAACAACGGATTTTCCTGTGATTTCTTCGACCCGTCTGAGTGACTCAAGCGATGAATTGGAAAGGTTGTCGACAACCACAACATCATATCCGGCTTCCAGAAGTAATAACGTGGTGTGGCTGCCGATGTAGCCTGCGCCGCCAGTTACCAGAATTTTTTCCGTCATTACTTTGGGTTCCTTTTGTAACTCTATTAAATATTCAGCTCAGGATTTGCGCTGATCACGCCAGTCCCACCAATTATACTCAGCTTTTAACAGCACGTCTTTGCGTTTGGACTATTCCTGGGCGGCCAATGCAGCAATCACCGAAAAACTAGTTCGCCCTGATACACATCCAACACCACGGGTTTATCGTGCTCTAACCGACCTGAGAGTATTTTTTCCGCGAGTGGGTTTTCAATCCATTGCTGGATAGCCCTTTTAATTGGTCTGGCACCATATACAGGATCGAAGCCTTTATCTGAAATATTAACCAGCGCCTCATTTGAGTATTCAAACAGGATCCCGTTCTCTTTCAGACGATCACTGAGAATGCGCAATTGAATTTCAGCGATTTGCTGCACCTGCTCTTTTTCCAAAGAATGGAAAATCACGGTTTCATCGATGCGGTTAATCAATTCGGGCCGGAAGTAGTCGCCAATTATGTCCATGATTTTTTGTTTAAGCTCTGCATAATGGGCTTTACCGGCCGACTCCATGATCAGGTCGGAGCCCATATTGGAAGTCATGATGATCACTGTATTACGAAAATCGACAGTACGCCCCTGACCGTCAGTCAGGCGACCGTCTTCTAAAACCTGAAGCAGAATATTAAATACGTCAGAGTGGGCTTTTTCTACCTCATCCAGCAGAATAACCGA
>Ga0316209_1003536_pt1 | contig 10487 bp, 10 predicted proteins | sample 6monopyrite_MG_FD_204945 | JGI IMG/M metagenome (GOLD analysis project Ga0316209, IMG submission 204945) | Microbial mat bacterial communities from mineral coupon in-situ incubated in ocean water Damariscotta River, Maine, United States -... | ecosystem: Environmental > Aquatic > Marine >...
GTTTGCTCGGTCAAGGGCGCCATCCAGAGATGCTGGCTTCATCGACCATGACGCCGCTGCCACCCGCATCAGCTGGGACGTCTGAAAACTTCGGCAAGCGATCATTGAAATCGACCACGCGCTCCGAATAGAAAATATGCGCGCCGGGCTGGTACGCGAAATCGGACCCAGACAGTGTCAACGGATAGACAACTTTCCAGCCCAACCCGGGTTTGGTTGTCAGGACATTCCCGCCGCATTTGGCGCAAGATGTCCGCTGAGTCTCGCCGTTCTTTTCAGAAACGACAACGTCGCCAGAAACCCTCACTGCCGATTCTGGCCAGGCGGCAAGGGCCGTCATTGGGGCCGAGTGCCATTTTCGGCAGGACTCGCAGTGGCAATACGCCGAAAATACCGGGTCGCCCTCAACCTCGACCGTGACCTGCCCGCAGTAGCAACTGCCTTCATGTGTCTGTGATTTATCCAACATCAACCCATCCTCCGATTTGAGTTGCCCCGACCCTAGATGGATGGTGATCTGTACAAAATATGAAATGGACATACATTGTGGATAGAAAATTCATACACGAAAGGGATCACGGTGTCACAAGGGAACGTGCAGAAGAACAGTTGGCGGTCCGAGGGCTGGGCCGAGCTCCCTCACTTTCTGGCTGCTGCGCGAACGGGAAGTCTGCGCGCGGCGGCCGACGAGCTTGGCATCAATCATGCGACCGTGAACAGCAATATCAAAAAGCTGGAAGCACACTATGGGGTCCGGTTGTTTGATAGAATGACCACCGGGCTGGCCTTGACGCCGGCCGGCGAAAGCCTTCTTGAAAAGGCGACGGAAGCAGAAGGTGTCATCATGAGCGGCAGGCGCCGGGTCAGTGGCCTGGACCGTACGCTGTCCGGACCGGTGCATCTGAATATCTCGGCCTGGAATATGTACTATGTCGTCGCAAGAGCTTTGCCGAAGTTTTACGAGCTTTGTCCTGAAATTGACCTGAAGATCACCGTTTCGGACAAAATTGAGAACCTTTCCAATTCCGACATCGACGTCACTTGGCGCGTCGGTTGGGATATTGATGCGAATGTAACGGGACGGAAGGTATACAGTTATCACTCAGCCGTCCTGGCTAGTCAGGACTACCTTGATCGTCAGTGGTCCACCCGAGGACCAAACGGTGAAGGATTGCAGTGGATCAGCAAATCGACTCTTTGGCCGAATCCCGAATTGGAACGGATGAACCTGTTTCCGGCCGCCAAGCGTGTCTATGACATCAAAGATCCCATTCTTATCAACGACATGCTGGTGCGCGGGTTCGGTATGGCAGTTGTGCCTTCGCCCACATTGCAAGTTCTTCCTGGCCTGACTGTGGTTCCAGGTACGCCGATTGTTCCTGACCGAACGTGCTGGGTCCTGCTTCAATCAGACCTTCGACATACGGCACGTGTCCGGGCACTGGTCGACTTTCTTTTCGAAACGGCAAAGGAATTCAGCACGGGAGAAGACGAAATCATCAGAAAGTTCGGCGCCAATTCCTGCTGATGGTCAGAGTTTCGCACTCAGGAACTTCGGCCCCCGACAGGGGCCGTCTGGCGTGGTTGTTGGAAGATACCGCAAAGCCGACCTTCTTCGCCAACTTCTCTATAGTAACTTCAGACTCACGGCGGCCTTTCGCTGCGCAAACTGCGGACATCGGCAAAGCGGGACAAAGCACCTTTGCGGCAATCTCGAAGAACGATTGCTTTCAATGCTTCAACGCTGCGATCAGATATCTTCCCTACAAATGCTTCTGTCGATTTCCATCAATTCTACAGGTGCTCCGTTGACCTCGATAAACGCGACGACAAGGCCATCGATCGGTGAATTTGGCTGAATGATAACGTTCTGCCCTGACGGCGATGCAGATGACCTCATCCAGGCCTTTGGCCATGAAGTCTTCATAGGTGGCCATGAAGCTGGGCACATGCACTGTCGAGCAAAGATCGGTAGAAGGCCCCCGGCAGGCCAAAGATCACAACCTGCGGTGCGCCAGTTTGTCGGGTAGCGCCACATGCTCGGGGCCATTCTTGCCCAGACGCGGCAGTGTCGCGTCAGGCAGCTTGTCACCTATCTTGATTGTCATCGTCATCGCTTTTGTTGTGAATTGTATCTGTTGTCGCTTCACATATAGGGTGCGGCAGTGAAAGAACCAGAAATGCAAAGGTATCCTCGCATGACCCATGTTGTCGTTGTCGGTGCAGGCCAAGCAGGTGCATCGCTTGTCGCAAAATTGCGCGCTGTCGGGTTTGAGGGTGAGATCACCCTCATCGGCGGCGAAAAGGTGCCGCCCTACCAGCGCCCACCGCTGTCAAAGGCATATCTGCTCGGGGAAATGGCCGAGGAACGGCTGTATCTGCGGCCGGCGGAATTTTATGCCGACCAGAACATCGCCCTGCGTCTTGATACACGTGTGATGGGGATTGACCGTGCGGCGCAAAAGATCACGCTCAGCGATGGTGCGGCGTTGACTTACGACGAATTGGTGCTGACCACGGGGGCCCATCCGCGCACCCTGCCTGCCGCGATCGGTGGCATGCTCGATGGGGTATTCGCTGTGCGCGATCTGGCAGATGCCGATGCGATGGCCCCGGCCTTTCAACCGGGCATGCGCGTGTTGATCATCGGCGGTGGCTATATCGGGCTTGAGGCGGCGGCGGTGGCCTCCAAACTGGGGCTGAAGGTCACGCTGGTGGAAATGGCCGCGCGCATTCTGCAACGGGTCGCAGCGCCCGAGACCTCTGATTACTTCCGCAAGCTGCATCAGGGTCACGGCGTCGAGATCCGCGAAGCTGTTGGGCTGGACCGGTTACTGGGCGACACCCATGTCACGGGCGCACGGCTGACCGACGGCACAGAGATGGACATCGATTTTGCAGTTGTCGGAGTAGGCATTACCCCGGCCACAATCCTTGCCGAAAGCGCGGGGATCGCGGTCGGCAACGGGATCACGACAGACAGTCACGGACGCACATCCGATCCGCATATCTGGGCGGCAGGCGATTGTGCATCAAGCCAGTTTCACGGACAGACTATCCGGCTGGAGAGCGTCGGTAACGCCATTGATCAAGCCGAGACGGTAGCGCTGAACATTGCAGGCGGCGATCTGCCTTATGTGCCGAAACCGTGGTTCTGGTCGGATCAGTACGACTGCAAACTGCAAATCGCCGGGCTGAACATGGGCTATACGGATGTTTATCTGCGCAAGGGCGATGCACCGGGGGTGCAGTCGCATTGGTACTACAAGGACGGCACTCTGCTCGCGGTCGATGCCATGAACGACCCGCGCAACTACATGATCGGCAAACGCCTGATCGAGGCGGGGCGCAGCCCTGATTCGGCCTTGATTACAGACCCCGCCACAGACATGAAAGCGCTGCTCAAACCGTGAGAATCATCGGCGGCACCCATCGCGGCACCGCGCTGGCATCGGTGGGCAAGGGCGATGTGGATGCGCATCTGCGTCCGACCTCGGACCGGGTGCGTGAAAGTCTGTTCAGCGTGCTGCAAGGTGGACGCTTTGGCGACCCGATCAGGGGTGCAAGGGTGCTGGACCTGTTCGCCGGGACCGGCGCGCTGGGGCTGGAAGCGCTGTCGCGCGGGGCGGCCCACGTGACCTTTGTGGACAACGGGCGGGTAGCGCAAAAACTGATCCGCGAAAATATCGACAAACTGCGCCGGCAGAATGACACGCGTTTGCTGGGCGGCGACGCTGGCAAACTGCCGCAGGGCGAGACCTGCGCACTGGTGTTTCTTGATCCGCCTTACGCGCAGGAGCTTGGCAGCAAGGCTCTGGCTGCCGCACAGGTTGCTGGCTGGATTGCACCCGAGGCCCTGATCGTTTGGGAAGACAGCCGCGCGCAGATCGCCCCACCTGGATTTATCGGCCTTGATCAGCGCCGCTATGGAAACACCTGGGTGAACTTTCTGCGGGCCGAGGGCTGAATTGCGCAACACCCCGCCATTGGATACGCTTGCCCAATGACTGACGCCGCCAATTTCAGCAGTCTCCCCCGGGCTGCCAAATCCAGACTCGCCAGCGTGCCACTGCCGACGCCGGCTCCCTTCGGCACGCCTGTCATGATTTCGGATTGCGTTACCCCGCTAGCCAGTGAAACGCTGCTTTGCCTGCTTTGGAAAAGGCCGGACCGATCAAGGGATGTCGAGTGAAGCACGAAGATTTTTCGGCGAAAAATCTCGGGCTCTGTATAATTTTCGACGAAAATTATACGCCGCTAAAGCAGGGCAGCCGGGGCCACCCACCAGTCCATCTTGGCCACCTGCACAATGCGCGCCACATGCCGCGCGGTTGCCATATCCCTGACCACGGCAAAACAGGTGGCCCCTGATCCCGACATGCCGGCCACTGAGACCGCAGGCAGGGACTTCAGTTTGGCAATCGCCTCTGTGATCTCCGGGGCGAAGGCGGCTGCGGCTGGTTGCAAATCGTTGCGTTGTGCCATCAGCCAGCGCAGAAAGCCGTCGTAATCCAGCCCCTCCGGCAACTTGGTCATCGGTGTACCGTTTTTTGATGCAAGGCCTTTGAAAACCGGCGCCGTCGGCACCGCGACCGGTGGCCGGACCAGCACCAGCGCGCAATCTGGCAATGGTGCCACCGGTGACAGAACATCCCCGATCCCGGTCATGCGGACCGGGCGGGGGGCGCCGATGCAGACAGGCACATCTGCCCCCAAAGCGGCAACCTCGGGGGCTGTAGCAGGCAGCGGAGCGACCTGCCACAGTTCCGCCAGCATGGATAGGGTTGCTGCGGCATCCGACGACCCGCTTCCAATGCCCGCGGCATGCGGCAAATGTTTTTCCAGGGTCAGGGCTGCGCCCTTTGACACGCCGCGCACGGAGCGCAGTGTTTCGGCGGCGCGCATCATCAGATTGGTATGATCGGTCGGCACCCCCATCGAAAACGGGCCACTGACGGAAATGCGCAAATCAGGAGCAATGGTGGCGCTCAGCTGATCGGCAACGCCTGCAAAGACCACCAGACTGTCCAGCAGATGATACCCGTCACCTCGTTGTCCGGTCACATGCAAGGTCAGGTTGACCTTGGCGGGCGCGCTGGCCCTAATCGTCGCCACTGGCGATCCGAATGGGGGCAAGCCCCTCATCGACCAAAACCAGATCCAACCCACGCTGCAACTTGTCACGGATACGGAGAGCCTCATCCTCTTCGGGATCAAACGACAGGGCGCGCTGCCATTGAAAGCGCGCTTCAATCTCGCGGCCAACTGCCCAGAAGGCATCGCCAAGGTGATCGTTGATCACCGGATCAACCGGTTCGAGCGACGCCGCGCGTTCCAGTTGCACAACGGCCTCTTCATAGCGTCCCATCTGGAAATAGACCCACCCCAGACTGTCAACGATGGCCCCATTGTCAGGCCGGGCCATAGCCGCCGTTTCGATCATCTCCAGCGCTTCGTCCAGCTTTTCGCCGCGCTCAACCAGGGAATACCCCAGATAATTCAGCACCTGGGGGCTATCCGGGCGCAAGGCAAGTGCCGCCCGGAAATCCGCCTCAGCACCGGGCCAGTCATCATTTTGATGCCGCGAAATGCCGCGTGTGAAGTAGACAAACCAGCGGGCCATATCCGTTTCGTCATAAAGCGCAAGCGCGCGCGAATAGGCGGCGATGGCTTCGTCATAGCGCTCTGCCTGACGCAGGGTGTCACCGATTACGGCAAAGACCTCCGGCAGGTCAGGGTGGCTGCGGGTCAGCGCCTCCAGCACCTCAATGGCCGCATCCATCCGGCCCGCCTTGCGCAACACCTCGGCCCGGCCCAGTTCTGCGGCATAGAACGACGGATCATCGCGGGACACCGAAGCATAGACCGTATTGGCAAGGTCGTGCTGCTCAAGGTCTTCCAGCAGGCGCGCCGTCATCAGCACCGCAGTTGTGTTTTCAGGCCAAAGATACGTTGCAGCGCGGGCATACATCAACGTGAATGATCCCGGTGCTTCCTGCTCGACCAGCCCGGCGATGACGTGAAACAGATCGGCAAGGCCCTGTGCCGGCGTGCGGACGGCATCATAGGCCACTGCTTCGCCCGCAACCAACTTGGCCCGCAGCTGTGCCACGCCCGGATCACTTTGGCCGACAAACACGCGGTCGATGACCGCGATCGCTTCATCGTTGCGGCCCAATTGGCTCAGGATTTGCGTATAAGCAATCGCGCTTTGGCGGCTATAGCGCATCCCCCCGGGCACAGGGCCGGCAAAAATCGCCTCTGCCCCTTCAAAATCACCGACCGAGGCCAGTGCATATGCTTTGTGCGTGAGCCCATAAACCGCCATGCCGTCCGCAGCGATCACCTGATCAAAGCGCGCGATCGCGCCCGTCATGTCACCTTGCCCCAGATAGGCCCAGCCCTGCGCCAGACCGTCAACCAGAGGGCCGACCCTCTGACCGGCCTCAAGCGCATTCAGAATATCGACCCAATTGCCCGCTTTTGCATTGGCTGTCATCAGCGTCAGGTTCGCGATCTGACTCTCATAATCCTGGGCAAGGATCGTCTGCGCCACCGGCACGGCACGGTCAAATTGCCCCAGCGCGATAAACGATGTCATCGCATTCTCAAGCAGGAAGGGATTTGCCGGATCGGCAGTCAGCCCTTGCGAAAAATACCGTGACGCGGCGGCAAAATCATGCGCCGAAATAGCCTGCCGCGCGGCAAGGTAAGAACCCGGATCAGGCTGAGCGAAAACTGGAGCTGCGCCTGCGAAGGCAAGGGCAACGACGGCCCCTGAAATTGTTCTTTTCAACACGGTCAGACTCATCCCTTTGCTGTCGGTCGCCGCACCCTAGTCAGCCAAACGATTGCATGCAAATCACACAAAAGCGTGGTGGCGAATTGTTGCGGATGACGACTGGTGAACCATGCGCGGAGGGGAGGTGCAAAAACAAGAAGACAGGCCATTACGGCCCATCTGCTCGCCCTGCCAATACTGCTCGTCCGCGCCTATTAAATATGGCGCTTTGCGTTAGAAGCGACACTAAGCGATGAAGTGATTCGGCGTCAAGTGACTGATTCGCGAATCGTTCAACTTGTTGGGGCATAGACCCGGCACAACGGGTCAACCGGGACCGGGCTGACCAGAAATGGTGTCTCAGGCGGCATCCCGCTTTCTTCAACCCAGACACCGTTCAGGCAGAAATCCTGTGCATAGTTGCCAAGGTTGAAACCAAAGCCGGGGTCGCCGCAATCCATTGCTGTTCCGTCCGCATTCCATGCCTGACTGACACCCAGCCCCATTTCACCGGGGGTCATGAACACACCGCGCGCCGGGTCGTAGTTCAAATACCAGCTTGCGTCGTCGCGGCGCGTGGCCATGTCCCATTTGCCCAGCAACTGACCATCCTGATACCCGGCGATCTTGAACAGGGTCACGTCATCCTGGGTGACAACGGGCTTGTTCAGGGCAGTTGGTTCAATGGTCATCTGCCCGGTCATCGTATAGCCATTGGCCCCTTGCCAGCAGAAATAGAATTCCGCCGCATCGGCATCGGTGGCCAGCAAGGCCACAGCAAAGGCCAGAACCTTCATCAAGCACCATTCTCCCGCATGACATGCCCCGCCAGATAAAGCGAACCGCAGATTATGATACGCGCATTTGGCGCATTCGCAACAATCGCTGCAATCGCTATTTGCACATCATCCGCGATATGCGCTGACAGGCCGGTCTTTGCCGCCTCTGCCGCGGTTTGTGTAGCCGGGATCGTCGCCGTCTCGCCGGGAATGGACACTGCCGTCAGGCTATCGGCCACCCCCGCCAGATGTTGCAGGTAGCCCCCCACATCCTTTGTATTGAGCATCCCGCAAATCAGATGCGTCGGGCGCGGCGGTTGGGCGCGCAGGGTTTCCGCCAGCGCCTGCCCTGCCGCCGGGTTGTGCCCGCCATCCAGCCACAGCTCTGCCGGGGCAGCCAGATCGACAAGGGCACCTTTGGTCAGCTTTTCCATCCGTGCCGGCCAATAGGCCTGCGTGACCGCCGCCTCGCAGGAGGTCTCATCCTTACCCAGCGCGCGCAGGGCGGCAATTGCAACGCCTGCGTTCATCACCTGATGCGGCCCTCGCAGGTTCGGCAGCGGCAGATCAAGCAAGCCGCGTTCATCCTGATAGATCAGCCGTTCACGCTCCACGCCGACGTGCCAATGCTGGCCATAGGCGAGAAGCGGCGCGCCGAGCGCTTCTGCCCGCGCTGCGATCACATCCATGCCGTCATCATGCTGTGGGCCGACAACGCAGGGTACGCCGCGTTTGATGATACCCGCCTTTTCGCCCGCAATGGCCGCCAGTGTCTCGCCCAGAAACTGCTGATGGTCCAAATCCACCGGCGTGATGATCGTCAGCGCTGGCCGCGCGATCACATTGGTTGCGTCCAACCGCCCGCCAAGGCCGACCTCGAGCAAGGTGTAATCTGCGGGTGTCTCGGTGAATGCGAGGAGTGCCGCCACCGTGGTAATCTCGAAATAGGTGATGGGATCAGGGCCGTTGGCCGCATAACAGCGGTCCAGCACATCTGTGAGCGCCGCTTCGGATATCAAATCACCCGCCAGCCGGATGCGTTCGTGAAACCGTGCCAGATGCGGAGAAGTATAGGCATGCACCCTGGCGCCACCTGCCTCCAGCCCCGCGCGGATCATCGCCTGGGTTGACCCCTTGCCGTTGGTGCCAGCCACGTGAATGACCGGCGGCAGGCGATCCTGCGGATTACCCACCACTTCCAGCAAGCGCCGCACACGATCCAATGTCAGATCAATGACCTTGGGGTGCAGGGCCATCATCCTTTCCAGGAGCGCATCAGAGGTTTGGGTCACTTCGCCTTTTCCGCAGCGGCGATTTCCTCGGCGGCTTCTGACTTGATTTCCGGCGCTGGCAAATCGCCTTTAACGGGGGGAGGCTGGCGCATCAACAGGCGCACAATCGTCACCAGTTCATCCTTGAGGTCGGTGCGCCTTGTCACCCGGTCCAGCATCCCGTGATCCAGCAGGTATTCGGCGCGCTGGAACCCTTCGGGCAGCTTTTCCCCGATGGTCTGTTCAATGACGCGCGCGCCGGCAAAGCCGATCAGCGCGTTGGGTTCGGCAATCTGCACGTCACCCAGCATTGCATAAGATGCGGTCACACCCCCGGTGGTGGGGTGGGTCAGGACCACGACATAAGGCAAGCCCGCCTCTTTGAGCATCTGCACAGCGATTGTCGTGCGTGGCATTTGCATCAGGCCGAGAATACCCTCTTGCATACGCGCACCGCCCGCCGCCGAAAACAGGATCAGCGGGCGCTTGAGCTTGACCGCGCGTTCAGCGGCGGCGACGATCGCGTTGCCGACATACATCGACATTGACCCGCCCATGAAGGAAAAATCCTGCACCGCGACAATCACGGGCGTGCGCCCCATTTCGCCTTCGGCAACCAGCATCGCGTCTTTTTCGCCGGTTTTCTTGCGGGCTTCCTTGATCCGGTCGGTATAGCGTTTCTGATCGCGGAAATGCAGCGGGTCAGTGGTGGGCTCTGGCACGTCGACCTCGACATAGACGCCACCGTCAAAGATCGACTGAAAACGGTCGCGCGCACCAATCGCCATGTGGTGTCCGCAATTAGTGCAGACGTTCAAATTATCCGCCAATTCGCGGTGAAACAGCATCGTGCCGCAGTCACCGCATTTGGTCCACAGATTGTCCGGCACCTCGCGACGCGAAAACAGCGAATTGATCGTGGGGCGAACGTAGTTGGTAATCCAGTTCATAAACGGTGCCTTTACCGGGGTTTTCCACATTTCAAATATGACGGTGCGTTGCGAAATGCAATCAGCGCTGCAAGGCAATCCGCGCCGCCAGCCACATGATTGCGGTCGAGAGCAGCAGGCTCAGCAATTGAAAGACCGCGCCAAGACGAAAGAGCGCCTCGATCCCTTCGCTATACAAGGCCGGATCCTGATAGGGATAAAGCAACAAGGCCAGCCCCGATGAAGGCCAGCCCTGCACACCGATCACGAGCAGAGCAAAGACGTTGTTGGCCAGATGCAGCCCGACAGCGGCACCCAGATTGCCGCTCCGCGCCGTCAGATCGGCACATGCCACCCCCAATGCTGTGGCCCAGATCATCCAGATAGCGCTTTCTGCTGCCCCGTTTCCGCTCGCAAAATGGGCAGCGCCAAACAGCGCTGAGGGCAAGAACATCCAGATCCAGCGACTGCGGGAAAGGCAGGCGAATTGCTGTTGCAGGTAACCGCGAAAAAACAGCTCTTCGGTGCCGACCTGAACCAGCAAGGCCAGCAGCGCCAAGGGCAGCAACAGCGCCCATGTGATAATGTTGCGCACTTCGGCCAGTTCAGCGGGGTTGATCCAGGGAGGCAGCACCTCCTGCACCAGCAGCCAGAAGGCAACCGCCCAGCCGACCCCGATCAGATCGCGTCTTGCCTCTGCGGCAGGCCCGATCAATGACCAGAAACC
>Ga0316209_1003538_pt1 | contig 10483 bp, 5 predicted proteins | sample 6monopyrite_MG_FD_204945 | JGI IMG/M metagenome (GOLD analysis project Ga0316209, IMG submission 204945) | Microbial mat bacterial communities from mineral coupon in-situ incubated in ocean water Damariscotta River, Maine, United States -... | ecosystem: Environmental > Aquatic > Marine > Coastal...
GCAAAACATTGCTGGCCGCGTATTCGATTGGCATTGCCGCGCGTGAATACCTGACCACAGCAAACCCGATGGTTCTGTGGCTGGTGCCTTCCACCGCCATCCTAGATCAGACCATTGACGCCCTGAAGACCGAGGGCCACCCGTATCGCGCGGCACTGGCCAAAGACTTCAACCGCAATTTCACCGTGATGACCAAGACAGAGGCCTTGGCCATGTCACGCGCCGACGCAACAGGCGGGGCGGTCGTGATCGTGTCTACCATCCAGTCCTTCCGCCGCGAGGATGACAGCGGCAACGAGAACCCCGAGGGTTTGAAGGTCTATGATGACGCAGGCGCGTTGATGGACCATTTCGCCAGCCTGACCGAGGCGCAGAAAGCGCCGCTGGAAAAGGTCGAAGGCACAGTGCGCCCAATTGCGTCGCTGGCCAACCTGTTGCGCCTTCATCGCCCCATGGTCATCGTGGACGAAGCGCACAACAGCCGCAGTGATCTGTCTTTCCGCACGCTGGCCCGGTTCAGCCCATCGCTTATTCTAGAACTGACCGCGACCCCGCAGACCGAGCATAACCCGACACGCGGCAAGCACGCGTCCAATATCCTCTATTCCGTTTCCGCCGCCGAGCTGAAAGCGGAAGAGATGATCAAGATGCCCATTCGCCTCACTACGGACGGCGAGTGGACCAAGACGGTGGGCGTAGGACTGGACAGCCAGCGGATGCTGGAAGAGGCCGCGAAGGCCGAAGAGGGCGAGACCGGCGAATACATCCGCCCGATCATTCTGTTTCAGGCACAGAGCGCAAACAAGAATGACCCGCACCGGCTGACTTGGGAGGCGATTGAAAAGCACCTGATAGAAGACCAGCGCATCCCCAAGGAGCAGATTGCGGTTCACACGGGGCCGCGCAAAGACCTTGAAGCCATTGCCGATATCACGGACCCCAAATGCCCCGTGCGCTACATCATCACCGTGTCCAAGCTTAAAGAAGGCTGGGATTGCCCCTTTGCCTATGTGCTTTGTTCGGTGGCTGACCAAGTATCGCCCGTCGCGGTGGAACAAATCTTGGGCCGCATTCTGCGCATGCCAAAGGCCAAGCTGAAACGCCGTGACGCGCTCAACCAGTCCTATGCCTACATCGTGTCGCGAAGCTTCGACACGACCGCCCAGCAGCTTAAAACAGGGCTTGTGGAGGGCGCTGGCTTCAACCGGCTGGAAGCTGACCAGATTATCGCCCCGCAGCAGGATATGGGCTTCTCGCAAGCCGCAGAAGAGTACCAGCATGAGTCGGACCCGTTGCCGGACGAGACCGCGCCGCCGGAGACAATCACCGCCGCGATTGAGAAACTGCCCCCGTCCGTGAAGACACGGGTTTCGTTCAACCCCGAGACGCGGACGATCTCTTACAAAGGGCCGATGACGCGCGAGAGCCGGAATATCCTTCACCTTGGTTTGGCGTCCGTGCCGCAGGTCGGAAAGACCATCGACCGCCTGTATGCCAAGACCAATAACTTCCAGACCAGCGCGGCGGACGACGAAGACAAGCCGCCGTTCATCGTTCCGATGCTTGGGTTTCGCAAGCAGGGCGAGCTTCAACTCTTCTCCCAAGAGCATTTCCTCGACCTGCCGTGGCGGCTGGACGAGTGCGATGTGAGTGATATTTTGAACCGGTTCACCGTGGCCGACACTAGCCGAACCGGTACCATCAATGTCAGCGACAAAGGGCAAGTTGAAATCAACTTTGTAAAGCAGCTTCAAGGCCAGCTCGCAGGGGTTATCAAAGAACCGACTTGGACGCTCCCCCGCCTTGCCAATTGGCTGGACTCCGGAATTGTCCATCCGGATATCACCAAGCCAAGTGCGATAGTGTTCATATCCAAGGCCATTGAGGCCCTGATGGCCTCGGGCCTTGAATTGGATGTGCTGGCCCGCAACAAGTATGACCTTCGAAAGGCGATGGCCCAGTTGATCAAGCATTTGCGTGGCGAGCGCGAGACCAGCCAGTACAGCGCTCTTTTCGCGGCCAATGCGCAAGACTTCTCGACCAGCGCCGACTTGCCGATAATTTTCGACGAGCAGACCTACGCCCCCAATCAGCCTTACAGTGGGGCGACCAAGTTTAACAAGCATTACACCCGCCTCGTTGGAGACCTTGCCACAACAGGTGAAGAGTTTGACTGTGCGGTCTACTTGGACCGTCATCCGAGGGTCCGCTATTGGGTTCGAAATATCGAACGCAAAAAGTCGTCCTTTTGGCTCCAACTTCCCAACGCCAAATTTTATCCTGACTTCGTCGCGATGCTCGATGATGGCCGTATCCTTGTCGTGGAATACAAGGGCGGGCACCTCTACGAGGGGGAAACTGACAAGCGGCATATCGGTGATGTTTGGGCTGACGCTAGCGGCGGGCAGTGCCTCTTCTGTATGCCCACAGACCGCGATTTTGGCCTGATCGACCGAACAATCGGCTGACGAATTTGGCATTTCGGCTTTTTTGGCGCGTACCTTTAGTTGCGGCGCGGATTTCGCCTTATAAGATGCTTTAGCGGCTTCACCGTTTGTCGGTATCAATCGGTCTGGAATGGGATTGCTTTGAGCATATTCAATGCGGGCTTCTGCGATACGCACGAAGTCGGCATTCAAATCTACGCCGATGTAGTTCATGTCAGCCCATACAGCCGCCATGCCTGCCGAACCGCTTCCCATAAATGGGTCGATGACAGTGTCACCGGATTTGGCGATAACCTTCAATAGGTGGGTCAAGAGGGACACCGGTTTGACGCAGTAGTGATTGTTACGCCGCATCGTTTGGCGTTTGTGAAATGCGCCGGTCTTTCGCGGCTTTTCGAGCACAGGGCGCAACGGCATGGAGGCCGCGCCAAGCTCTTTTTCCCATTCAGTTGCCTTGCGATATGGGAACAACGTATCGCTGCGCATCCCCTTGCCAAGTGTATCTCTGGTTCGCAGCCCACCAGTGCCCCACTTGGCGATATTTTCTTTGATCGTCCGGCAATCGAGTTTCTTGCGGGCCACCACAATGGATTCGTGTCTTGGTCTCAAACGGGCATCAAGTTCGTCGGTGAGTGGTTGTGATGAAGGGACACCGTGCCCATAATCCCAGACCCAGACATTGCGGATTTCGAATCCAGCGTCTTCCAAATCACACGCCAGTCTATGCGCCATGTCGGGGAAGCAAAACACAGCGATATGCGCACCGGGTTTCAAGACTCGATTTGTTTCTGCCCAAATTCGGCAATCAGGAAGGATAGCGTCCCATTTGAAATTCTGAACCTTCTTCCCGTATGGTGGATCAATGACTCCACCATCAATGCTATTCTCTTCGATGCTCCCAAGGACAGTCAGCGCATTACCGGTTTCCAAAGTTATATTGGCCATTTTGAACTCCTTTTTCGTTGGCGAAAAAGAGATGAGCCAGTTTTTTGAAGGCGGAAATTTAGCCTTGGAGAAAATTCTCGATATTGTTGGGATTTCTTCCTTGTCCTTGATTAAAAAAGAAAAAGCCCGCGTCAATTTCGCGGACTTTCTATCGTTTTCTTTGAGCAAGTCATTCAATCAATGTGCTTACAGCGTATCTGACTGCGGCTTTGCTGTACCGTGCTCCGTCTGGGGTTGAATGTCCGCAAAGCTGGTCACCGAGGAGATCAGCTGCTATTTTTGTGCCGTATCGTTCAATCAAGCTGACAACGTAATAATAGAACTCTTCATCAGCACTCATCCAGACCGATACGTTCCACAATTGCCAGTTTGCGTGGCCGTTGTAAGGTCTGTAGTCTGGATTTGTTTTTGAAGTCTTCATCGCCTGTCCTTTCCGTTTTGAGGGATGGACTGGCGATTTGGGTTGATTTCCGAAGGCGCAAAGAAAAAAGATTGCTTTTGTTAATTCGGCGCAGATTGTTCAGTTCGTGTCACCGCCGACAACGCGCAAGCCGCGTTTGTAGGTGTCTGCCCACCCAAGGGGAGGTATAATTCCCGAATAGTTAATTTCTATCCTGTCCACATAATCCTTGAGGTCTGGCATTGTTTCACCGGCACGGAAGTAGTTGGCGTGCGTGACGTCGGTCTGCTCGTGGCCCATCAAGCCCTTCCTGACGTGATCGGGCACCCGCGCACGCGTAAGGCGCGTCAAGAAATCCGTGCGGAGCGCATGGAAATCCAAGCCGGGTTCCTTGATCCCACGACTTACGAGATAGTAGCCGAAGTTCTTGCTCAATGTCCCACTCAACGTCCCTTTGCTTTTGGAGCGGTTGATGTTCGGAAATAGACGATTCATTTTTTGTGAGCGTCGGTAGGCCACCAGCTTCAATAGGCCAAGATCAATGAGTGCGCGATGTAACGGTATGCGCCGCAGGGAATTTACAGATTTGAGCGATTGGGTGCCCAAGCTGTTTTGGACCGCCAGATAGTGGACACCTTCATCGGTGCCGAAGTCATCCAAGCGCAATTGTAGGATTTCTTCCATCCGCAGGCCGCCGAATGTGGCTATGAGCGGTGCCCAAAACAGCGGGTCTCCAACATCGGTAAGTGAGGTGGTGAACTTCTCGGAGGCGAACAGGACATTGATGTTATCGCCCCAGCCGACGCGTTCTACACGCTTTTCTGCCATCTGGCGACGCTTTACCTCTCCTGTGGTGAGAACACGCGCTTTGAACGGGTTAGAACGAACTGCCCCTACCTCCAAAGCACGGCGGAACATAGAATTCAGGGCGGTCTGGTGCCGTTTCATGGTGTTGGCGGAGATGCGCCTGATCATAAGTTTGGCCAGTTCGTCATCTATTTCCGTTTCGGGCAGACCCTTGTTGCGAAGCTCATCACTTTTTGCTGCGATGGCCCGTTCTTCTTCTGTCTCGGTTTCTTCAATGACTTCCCGGGCCGACCGTTTGTCCTTCGAAGATTTGCCAAAATTAGACGGTAGGCGCTGAACCAAATCGTTAAATTCCAAAATATCTTCTTTGGTGTACTGGCTAATAGGCGCGTCCCCGACGATTTCAGTGAAAATGCGCACTGACGATTGCCAGTTGCGTAGTGAACTTTTTTCAAATCGTCGCCCAGCGTTGGCATCAGAGGTTTCGTCTTCTCTTTTGAAATCAAACCCCTGACACCGCAGACGCAGGTATCCTTCTGCGAAGTCAGAAAACAGCTGCTTGGCCTGATCGGGGTCCAGTTCTTTGCCTGCCGCGTTCCGTCCAGAATTCACTGCGACTTCTTGCGCTAGCCCGATCTCTTTGGCTGTCTTCAAAGCGTCTTTGAGTGCGTCTTCGAAGTCCGGCGTAGCCTTGCGCGGATCCAGTCCGAGACGTTCACAAGCGTACAGGTATTCGGAGATGGTCACGCGGAATGCCGCCGTATGAACACTGAACTCGTTGACGATGTGTTCAGCATAGAAGTCGTCTTGGGTTCGCGCATCTGGCCCGATATGCGACAAAAGCGTGTGTTGTTCGTATTCTTCTATTTCGGCTTTGATGGCGATGAGGTCATCTTCGGACACTTCTTCCGATTCTGGCCATGAAACCTCGGGCTTGCTTTCTTCCTTTGACGATTCTTGGGCAGTCGAAGTAGCGGTGATCTGATCGGATTGTTCAGCCTCAATTCCGAGCGCATTGCGTAGGTCTGCTTCTACAATCCGGTAGGCCTTTTCCTTGATACGCGGGTCTTGTCCAGCTGCAATACCCGTGCGCAAGGCTCCTATGTAGCTGCGAAAGCCATTTGTCATCGCCATGGCGATGGCGTCCAGCATGTCGTTTTCTAAATCTGTTTCGCTCATACGCGCCTCAACCATCGACCATGCGCGCTCGAAGTCTGCGGAGACTTGTGCGCCGATCAGTCGTGCCTCACGCATTGATGAGGTTTGAAGACTTATTGCGAGATGCCCCGTAGCTTGCGCTTTTTTTCCAGTATAGACACAAACCCCTGATATTAGGTTATTTTGTGACGATGCAGTGAATATAACGGGGAAACGTCGGCGAAACCACCAGATGTTGCCGCGTTTGTTGAGGTAAGCGATGCGTCCCATCCTTTACTCCGACTCTTTGGGCGCAGCTAAAAACCACGCTTTGGGGCACAGAGGGATGAACAACGGGCAATGACGCAGGTTTTACCCCGTAAGTCATTGATTTTGTTTGAATTGGCTCCGACGGTAGGGATCGAACCTACGACCAATTGATTAACAGTCAACTGCTCTACCGCTGAGCTACGTCGGAACACTCGCGCCCATATAGCAATGCGATTCCGGGACGTCCAGAGGGTTTTGTGCCGATTGCAGGAAACTTCTGCGATGATCTGTGCGGCGCTAGGCAAGGGCAAAAGTTGCCGTCGTTGACAGGCATGGCGTGGCGGTCACTTTGCCCCGCGTGTGAAGATCGACGAGATGGGCAAATACATTGCGCGCGGCTGCGCGATACAGCGCCGGTGCGACATCGTGATAGATCACCGTCGTAAGGTCCCCGAGGGTTCCTGCCTGCTGTTCCAGCCTTGCAAGGATCTGCGCTTCGCGGCTTTTGCGATGGGCAATCAGCCAGTCAATGCGCGCCGCAGGATCACTGACAGGGGCACCATGTCCGGGGTAATAGACGCGCGCGGGGCACTGTTTGAGCCGCGCGCAGGAGGCCATGAAATCGGTCAGGTCCCCGTCCGGGGGCGAAACAAGCGAACTGGCCCAGCCCATCACGTGATCGCCGGTGAAAATCGCATCGCCCCAGATGAAACACAGGTGATTGCCGATATGTCCCGGCGTATGAAGTGCCGTGATCCGGCCCCATGGGCCCGACAGGCTTTCGCCATCGCGCATGATCTGATCGGGGGCGAAGATTTCGTCAATGCCTTCGCCGCCACCTGCCAGCCCGTCCTGCGCCAGCTGCTGCATGACAGCACTTCGCCCCGCAGAGCTGTTGCCAAAGGCAACGACAGGGGCATGGGTTTGCGCCGAAAGAGCCGCAGCAAGCGGCGAATGATCGAGGTGGCTGTGCGTCACAAGGATATGCGACACTGGCCGTCCGGCAATGGCCTTAAGAAGCGCGGCCAGATGGGCGGGATCATCCGGGCCCGGATCGATGATCGCAAGGGTCTGGCGGCCCAGCAGATATGTGTTCGTTCCCAAATGGGTCATCGGCGATTGGTTGGGGGCCAGCACCAGCACAAGATCATCGGCCAGAACCAGCGGTTTGCCTGCTATTGGGGTGAATTCAGGCATTACAAACACTTTCCGTTCTTGATCGGGACAGTTAGCGTAGCGCCATGTTCTTTGGCTGGCTCAAGAAATACATGCCACGCGGCCTCTACGCCCGGACGGCGCTGATTCTGGTCTTGCCGATCATATTGTTGCAATTGCTTGTCTCGGTTGTGTTCATTCAGCGCTATTTTGACGGTGTGACACAGCTGATGACAAGTGCCACCAATATCGAATTGCGGTTTTTGGTGCAGACCGCCGATGCCCAGCCTGATCCCGACACTGCCCGCGCTGCCGTGGCGCGCATTGGCGGACCATTGGAGATTGAAACAGTCCTGCCTGCAGCAGATGTCAGCCCGACGGATATCAAGCCATTCGTGGATTTGACGGGTGCCAAGGTGATTGAGGTCCTTCGCACCGGCGTTGAGGGGATCAGGGCGGTTTCGCTGGAACGGCGAAGCCGTGTGGTCATTTGGGCCGAAACCCGGCACGGGCCGCTCCGGATGGAATTTGCGCGTCGCCGGGTTTCGGCGGCGAACCCGCATCAGTTGCTGGTAATCATGGTCGTATTCGGCGGGTTGATGACAGCAATCGCCTATATCTTCCTGCGCAACCAACTGCGCCCGATCAAACGCATGGCGCGCGCCGCGACCGATTACGGCAAGGGGCGGATCACCCCTTTCACGCCCACCGGCGCGGTCGAGGTGCGGGCCGCGGGGATGGCCTTTCTTGACATGCGCAACCGGATCGAGCGCCAGACCCAAAGCCGTACAATGATGCTGTCGGGTGTCAGCCATGACCTGCGGACCCCCTTGACCCGGTTGCGCCTTGGTCTGTCTTTGCTGGACCCCAAGGATTCAGAGCCGCTGGTCAATGATGTCGATGACATGGAGCGACTGTTGGACGCCTTTCTGGATTTTGCCCGGACGGATGCGGGCGACAGCATGGAATCCATCGTTCCTTCCGGCATCGTGCAGGCCGTTCTGCAAGACGCAAGGCGGATGGAGCAGAACGTGACGTTGGCGGCGGTTGAAGGCCCTGATGATCCGGTCAGCCTGCGGCCGCTGGCGATCCGACGGGCGCTGGACAATCTGGTCGGCAATGCCCTGCGGTATGGCGATCGTGCAGAAATCGGCGTCAGTGTCACGGACCGCGCTGTCCGATTCTGGGTGGAAGATGACGGGCCGGGCATTCCGCCCGACCGTTACGATGAGGCACTGAGCCCGTTTGTGCGTCTCGACCCGGCGCGTAACCAGGACAAGGGCAGCGGTGTGGGCTTGGGCCTCTCGATTGTGGCCGACATCGCGCGCGCCCACGGGGGTGTGCTGCGCCTGGGCAAGAGCGAAAAGCTGGGCGGATTGAAGGCCGAGGTCGTATTGGCGCGGCTGGACGGCTAGGTCAGGTTGTTCTCGGAAATATAGTCAAAGAACGCGGCGATGGCGTCATGATCCGGTTCATGCCCCAAAAACCCGCGCATATAGGGAACCATCCGGGACATGCGCTCTGCCATCGGTTCAGATTCCCTGAGCGCATGGTAGCCCAGCTGCATGAAATACAGGATGCGCCCACGCGCATCAGCGTCGATTTCGTCATAGCCATGGCGTTGGTACATGGCCTTGATCGCCTGCATCCTTTCATCATCGGCGGCATCAATGCGCGTGCGCAGCCCAGTGTCGCGCCGCGCCCATTCGCGGACCGCAAAATCAAGGCGGGTGTCGAAAATGGCGGGATTCACAAAGCATTCAAAGAAATTGCAGAGCGCTTGCGAGGCATTGCGCGCGTCGCGGTCACAATGCGCCACGATCCGCGCCGTGTTGCGCTGCGCCCATTCATCCAAAAGCGCGTTCAACAGGTCTTTGCGGTTCTGGAAATACCAGTAGAAACTGGAGCGCGAAACACCGAGCATCTGAGCCATCTTGAGGATCTTGACCTCGCCCACGCCATCATTCACGAGAATATCGCGGGCAATGTTCAGCCAGTCGTTGCGCGTGACCTTGGTATGTCCTCCCAAAGGGTCAATCGCGGGGTTGTCCCGGTCCAGAAGGGGGGGGCTACGGTTTTCCATCAGCTTTCCGGCGGCGCACCGCCCTCGCTTGTGCGTCGCGCGATATAGGCCTTCAGGCCGGCTGCTTTGTCAGGGTCAACAGCGGGTCGCACATTATCCTCCAGGATTTTGGTCCAGACCGCGGTTGCGCGTGTCGAGGCATCGGTGCTGCCGCGGTCCCTCCAGGTGCCGAAATTGGCATAATCATGCACGATGGGTTCGTAAAACTCGGTGTTGTAACGGGCCATCGTCTGGGTGGTGGCAAAGAAATGGCCGCTGGGGTCCACCTCTGCGATGGCGTCGAACCCGATCTCCTCCGTGCCCGCCCTGCGCCCGGCGCAAAGCTCGGCGACCATGTTCAGCACCTCCACGTCGCAAATCAGTTTTTCATAGGACACCGACACTCCACCTTCCAGCCAACCTGCGGAATGGATAATCACGGACGCCCCCGCCATCAGACACCCCCAGAGCCCGAACTGGTTTTCATTCGCAGCCTGCACATCATTGAGGTTGGAGGCCGACCCGGCCGCGCTGCGCCACGGCAGCCCCAAAAACCGGGCCATTTGCCCTGCAGCAAGTGAGGCTTGGAAATGCGCAGGCGTGCCAAATGCCGGGGCGCCTGATTTCATATCGACGTTGGAGGTGAAAGTGCCATAGCAGACAGGTGCGCCGGGGCTGACCAGTTGCGTGAGCGTGAGGGCGGCCAGCACCTCGGTGTGGCTCAGCGTGATTGCACCCGCCACGGTGATCGGGGCCATGGCCCCCATCAGCGTGAATGGCGTGATGATGGACAATTGCCGCGCCTTGGCGAAATCAATCAGCCCCTGCGCCATGGGAATGTCCAGGGTGCGTGGGCTGTTGGTGTTGATGATGGTGTAGCAATGCGCGTCGGCTGCGAAAGCTTTGTCCGATAAGCCACGGAAATCTTGCAGCATTTCAAAGCTGTCCATGACCTGCGGTGTGCCGCGCGCGAAGAAGAAAGGGAATTTGTCAGTCAGGGTCAGTTGCGCGTCGACGGTAAAGTAGTGGCGCAGATGCGTGGGAATGTCCTGTGGTTCAACCAGCGGTGACACCATCTGGAACACGTCGAAATGCTGTGTCAGCTGGATCAGTTCGCGAAAGTCACGGCCCGTGCCGGCCCGCCGTCCGCGCTTGAGGTCGGTGCAATTGGGCGCACCTGCGCCGGGCTGAAAAGTCAGCGCGCCCAGTTCCATTCTAAAATCGCGCTGTGGTGTGCCCGCGATGCAGTCAAACGCCTTG
>Ga0316209_1003540_pt1 | contig 10478 bp, 8 predicted proteins | sample 6monopyrite_MG_FD_204945 | JGI IMG/M metagenome (GOLD analysis project Ga0316209, IMG submission 204945) | Microbial mat bacterial communities from mineral coupon in-situ incubated in ocean water Damariscotta River, Maine, United States -... | ecosystem: Environmental > Aquatic > Marine > Coastal...
TCTCCCATCGCGCCAAACTGCCCGAGTTTCACGAATACAATAGCACCAACCAGTAACGTGACCGCAATACCTGCAATAAGTAATTTTTTTAACATAAAGAATTATCCAAAACTTAAAGAAGTCCCGAGCAAAGAAACCTCAACCAGAGTATCTCAAGAACAGTATAAAGTAATTTTATTTCACCACTGTTACACCGCGCAATCGACCTTAGTCAATATAACAAAAATAACATTAGAGAAACAATTGCTCTCTGGCACTAATGCCGCTAACTTAAGCTGAATCACGTCCAGTTTTGAACAATTTCTTGTCTCAAAACAGATCGTGGTTTAATCATCATCGAATAGGCTTTTGGCCTTCTTTTTATTACTCTTGGTTCGATCCTGCGTGTTCGGTTACCTACTCGTAGTTGCCCAACCAAAAACAATAGTTCTTTCATTAATTCAATATTAATCGTCCTCGCTTGCTGGCGATAGGTAAGTTATAGCTGGATAGTGTGTTTAAAACTCAATTGGCGTGGAATGATGTCACATAATAATGCAGACTCAGTCACTGTTTTCAAAAGTCTTTATCATCGTACGAAGAAGTGACCGCTCATCATTACCTTTGCCGCTAACCGGGCATTATCGATGTGGTGCTCAAGTTCGAACAGACTACGCGCTACCCCGGCATTATTGAACTGGAAATGCTGGCTCTGGAAATGCATCGCGAAGCCGGCTTTGATGTGCCGAGATACTGGCCCTGTTTTTTCAAAGGCATGCCGATACTGGCCATCGAACACTTTGACCGCGACCGGTACAACACACCTTTATGCAGTGAAACGCTGTACTCAATCCTCGCTTTCGGCGTGCCATTAAACAATCATTATGATTACCGTTACGATTTGATCGCGCAGGCAATCGACCTGTCACCTGTCACACTTCTATCGAAAGCAATAATCCTATAGAAGTTGACAGTAACTGTTCATATCATTAATTATGTGGCCACGTCGAAAACTGTATTTAAATACTCCATTACGCTTTCATTAAAAACGTATTGCCAGTTTGTGCGCTCAACTACTGCCTAAGCACGCCAATAAAGATGGCGTTTATTGTGAACTCACAAACTCAACCGCGTCAAAATCAAAAAACCAGACCTCTTTTTCATTAAACGCATGGCTAAAGGTGTACCCTAATCTGGTAAATATCTTACGTAAACTTTTTTTATGCAACTTCTTGTTCTCATTAATATTTTTCACACCCTTATCCCCCTCTTTCGCGAGATATGTTTTAGCAAATACCAGCATGAGTGAGGTACCTATAATCATCAGTCGTGTGCTGCGAAATTTTGGCCGGATAAACATACGATTTAAAAACCATTTCTCGCCCGTTGCAGCATCTACTTCACTATAAAGCGTATTGACGCCCGCAAGCTGACCGGTCGGCCTGTGAATAAACATGTAACAAACCTGCTCGCTTCGCTGCCACGCTAGTTCTACTGTCGGAATAACGCCGGTCTGCAGCCACATACTGACACACTGTTTACGCTGATCTTCGGTGATTTTCCCGTATACATTAAGCAGCTGAAACACACCGTATTCATAATCAAAGACCTGCGCTTTGGTAAATGGAAACAAGCCGCCTGGAATGAAAATCTGTTGCATCTTTACATCATCTTTAAAATCAAGCATCTAACATCAATAAATAATCATAAAAGTTTAGTATAACAAACTTGACAAAACGCCGTTATAACCTACATTTACGCTACAAACGCTACATAAAATTTACAAAATAAAAATAAAATTACATACACGGATAAACAGCATGAATTCAAAGACTTTAGATTTGCCTGCATCAGACACTAAAAACACATCCTCCAATAAAACAACACTACGTAGAAAAATTCTCTCACTGGCCATTATTCAGGCAATGGCCTGTAGCACTACTGCCGTCTACGCTGCCAACATTACTGTAAACAGCGCAGCGGATGATAATGTGACCAACGACGGCATCTGTACACTACGTGAGGCCATCGCTGCAGCCAATACTGACCTCGCCGTTGATTCCTGTACGGCAGGCGACGCGGGCGCAGATACCATCAACTTTGATAATAGCCTCTCTGGCAGTACCGTTACACTGGCCGGCAGCCAACTAGACATTACCAGCGACCTTAGCATTGACGGCGACTTAAATAATGATGGTACACCTGACATTGAAATTAAAGCTGGTGGTGTATCACGCGTAATAAATATATCCCCTGCTTCAGCTAACATCGCCGTTACACTGGAAGGTTTAACCATTAGTGGTGGTAATGGCAACACCGGTGGCGGTGTTAATAGCGAGTACGGTTATGTATATAAGTATGGTCCTGTTTATACTGCTCTTACAATAAGCAGCAGCGTAATCTCCGGCAACACGGCGAATGGTAGTGGCGGCGGTATTGCGGCCTATGGTTATGGCGGCAATACCGTTACGATAAACAACAGTCGTATTTCGGGTAATACTGCAACGAATGGTTCCGGTGGCGGCATATACACTAATTATGGTGTAAGCCTTAATGATAGTACGATATCAGGTAATACTGCCGGTGCGTCAGGTGGCGGTACATACTCCCGTTATGGCGCTAGCGACATCACCAATAGTACGGTATCGGGTAATACTGCCACCAATACAGGGGGGGGCATATACGGCGGCAGCGGTAACATCGTCATGACCAACAGTACTATATCCGGTAATAATGCTAGTGATACAGGAGGTGGCATAAGCTTCGACAATGGTACAGCCACCATGACTAACAGCACTGTATCAGGTAATACCGCCACTAATACAGGGGGTGGTATATACAGTTATTCTGGCACTATCAACATGACCAACAGCACTATTTCCAACAATAGTGCGGGTACTTCAGGTGGTGGTGTTTATTTTAAAGACACCTACTTTTCAACTTTAAACATTTATAATAGTATATTAGCTAATAATACCAATGCTGATTGTGCAGGTACCCCGCCCGCAGTCACCGGTAGCAATAACCTGGTAGAGGATGAGGGTAGTTGCAACATATTGACCAACACTGCCTCACTATTAACCGTTGATCCACAATTAGGTGCATTAGCTGACAATGGTGGGGCTACAAAAACCCATTTACCACAAGCTGGCAGCCCAGTGCTGGACGCGGGTGACAATACTGATTGCGGTACGGGTTTAACCGTCGACAGCGATCAGCGCGGCGCGACAAGAGACGATGGTAGCTGTGATATTGGCGCAGTAGAAGGCAGCGTATCATTGTTACCTTTGACCAGCGTTCAATTTGACAACAGCACGGCAACGGTTAGCGAAGACGGCAGCAGCATCACCATAAATCTGACCCGCTCTGGCGATACTGTAAGCGCCATTAGTGTGGATTACACCACCAGTGATGGTACAGCAACAGCGCCGACAGATTATACCGCCAATATGAATACGTTGAATTTTGCCACCGGCGTTACCAGCCAGAGTATTACTGTTGATATCACCGATGATACTGATGTTGAAGGTGATGAAAACTTTAGCCTTGCTTTAAGTAATGTTCAGCTGGTTGCGGGTTCCGCCCAGGTTGCGCTTGGTGCAAACACCTCAACAACGGTAACCATTACCGATAATGATGCAGCTACTGGTACAGACACAACAACAAGTACGGATAGCGGTAGTAGCACTCTGGCCTTAAGTCCAGGTTGGATGCTGTTATTAGGATTTACCGGCTGGTTACGCCGAAAATTCAAATAATAACGTTTAACCATGCATTAAGTTAGATAACGCAAAATAAAAAAATCCGCGCTTACCTGTAAAGTGTAAGCGCGGATTTTTATTGCACAACAACAAAGTGAACAGATCGTCTGCGCATCTTAGATAAATATAAAAGTTACTGCTTTGCAAGCATTGAAGATAATCTTGCATACGGTAACATACAAAAAAATCAGCTAACGAAGCAACATATAATGTCAGATAAAAAAACAGAAAACGAACTTGAAAAACTCGCCAGTGTACACACCAACGGCTTTACCGAACTGTTAAAACACTTCGGCATCAGCCTGGCTATTTCCACCTACCAGGCTGGGCGTTTAATTTTAGCGCGCGAAGAAGATGGCAAAACCAATACCCACTTTCGTCAGTTCAATAAACCCATGGGCATGGTAGCCACACAGGATCGTTTAACACTGGGCACTGCAGCACAGATTTGGGACTTTAGAAACGTGCCCAGCGCTGCGCCGCGAATTCAACCCGAAGGCAAACACGATGCCTGTTATTTGGTGCGTGATGTTAAAACTACGGGGGATATCGATATTCACGAGATGACCTGGGTCGGTGAAGAACTGTGGTTTATCAATACCCGCTTTTCCTGCCTGTGTACTTTCAAACCCGGTTACAGTTTTAACCCGCAGTGGCGGCCGCCGTTTATCACCGAATATGATATGCGTGATCGCTGCCATTTAAATGGGCTAGCGGTGCGAGATGGTAAACCGCGTTACATCACCGCCTTGGGTGAAACTGATGAAGCCGGCGGCTGGCGTAAGAATAAAGCTGCCGGTGGTATTTTGATGGATATCGAAAGTAATGAGTTTTTATTGCGCGGCCTGTCGATGCCACACTCGCCGCGTTGGTATGAAAATAAACTGTGGTTTTTAGAATCCGGCCGTGGCACGTTAAATTATCTTGATGAAAAAACGGGAGAAAATATTACCGTTGCCGAGTTACCGGGTTTTACCCGCGGCCTGGATTTTCTTGGAAAATACGCCATCATCGGTTTATCACAAGTTCGCGAAACTGCAGTGTTTGCCGGTTTACCACTCACCCAGACACAACCCGTTCGCCACAGTGGCGTATGGATTGTGGATACCACCGACGGGGAGATAAAGGCCTTTCTTAAATTTGAGAAAGGTGTGCAGGAAATATTTGCAGTATCGGTTTTACCGTGGAAATTTCCCGATATCATCAATGACGATATGGCTCTCATCGGCAGCACCTATGTATTGCCCGATGACATTTTAAAAAATGTGGTGCAACCATCCAGAGATTGGTCGTTTGCTGAAACTCATTTTGAAGCCGGTAACCAGTTATACAATGACGGCAAAGTAAAAGAGTCACTTATCGAATATGAAAAATGCCTCGAAATGCTGGCTGATTATATTCCCGCACTTTTCAATTACGGGGTTGCGCTAAGCAATCTCGAACGATACGACGAAGCGCTTGTTGAACTAGAAAAGGTGGTTAGTGCCGATGCCGGTCACGCCGAAGCCTTAAACAGTATTGGTTTTATCTACAGCAAACAGAATAACAACGAAAAAGCTCGAGAGTATTTACAACGCGCCATTACGATACGTCCCGATTACACACAGGCACTAAACAACCTTGAACTGATTCAACAAGGTGGTGAAACAGCATAGTGTGGCGATGGCGACAATAGTAAGGACGGTAATACACATCTTGCTGCCCAGTCACCGCCACCAAAAAAACCTTAAAAATTTTTATAAAAGTCGGTGGAACATCGAACTGGATATTCGACATATCAAAACAACCATGGGCATGGATACATTGAGTTGCTTAACCCCGGACATGGCAGAAAAAGAGATTTGGGTTTACCTACTCGCTTACAACCTGACATGATTGAGTCTGCATTATTATGTGACATCATTCCACGCCAATTGAGTTTTAAACACACTATCCAGCTATGGCTTACCTATCGCCAGCAAGCGAGGACGATTAATATTGAATTAATGAAAGAACTATTGTTTTTGGTTGGGCAACTACGAGTAGGTAACCGAACACGCAGGATCGAACCAAGAGTAATAAAAAGAAGGCCGAAAGCCTATTCGATGATGGTTAAACCACGATCTGTTTTGAGACAAGAAATTGTTCAAAACTGGACGTGATTCAGCTTAAGTTAGCGGCATTACTCTCTGGCACCTTTTTTGAAAATTTATCTTAACTAGAATGACTAGCTCGACTGGATGAAACGAGCGATTTGCAAGAGGATGAACGGGCTGGAGTTTATACTCCAACCCCACAAAGGCTAATATTTTTTAGTTTCTGCTTCTAGCCGCGCGAAGCACTGTCAACAGCAATAAAAATAGCGGTACCAGGTAAATATTTAATGCGCTGCTACTATCACTTGAGGGTGTCGCCTCAGGCGGCGCAACACTCGGTGGCGTACAGCCTGGCACTAACGAAGCAGGCGCAACTGCCTGCATCCAGGCGTTAACACTCACTTCTAGCATCATGCTGTCATCGCCTTTTAAACCTTTCAGCTGATGACAGTTCAGTCCACCAATACAGATAAACTCGGTTTGAGTATAGTCCAACCCTGTGCCTAAGTTATATGCGGCTAATCGAGCCGCAGCGGTATAATCAATCGGGGTCAGAGACAATGCCAGTAAGTTAAGCACTAAGTCATTCATTATAAAGTGTTTTTATAAGCAGAAAAGTGAATGTCATTCTTGATGTTTTTTAACCGTCGAGGCGAAGACCTTCCCGGCCTAACAGCCTCAATGGTTTTACTAATATAAATTATTGTCCACCTGATACGTGCCGCTATATCGCTGTGAGCTTGTTGAACCAAACCAACAATGGTGTGTTTCATTTTTGATAATGCTTGAGCAAAATTAACCTGGTACTTTAATCGGTGATGTTGCGTTTTTTTACTCACTACCTTTTGCGCTGCCATTGCCATTAAAGCCGTTAGATTCATAGCAACCATTTTTGCATAAAAATCTTGTTTTACAGATAGTGCGGATTTTCCCGAAAAATTTTCAACTTCTACCCATTGTTTTAATCGTTTATAATTTTCTTCAACACCCCAGCGTTGATGATAAAGTGCTTTGAAAAGGCTGGAACCATAAACTTCCGTATCCATTAAATTTGTAATAATAACTTCAACTTCATTATCGCTAAAGCCCTAATTTTTCTGCAACAAAGTCTGCGTCTTTATCACCACGACCAGAGAGATTAATTAAAATCGTTTGATCTTTAGACATGTCAGGCGCGATGCGCATTGCGTAAGCGACAGCATGCGCACTCTCCAGTGCAGGAATAATACCTTCCAGTCTTGAGAGTTCCATAAAAGCATTTAAGCATTCCTCATCGGTTGCTGATTCATATTCAACGCGTTTGATATCTTTCAGGTAGCAATGCTGAGGGCCAACACCGGGATAATCTAAACCAGAGGCAATTGAGTATACCGGCAGCGGATTACCTTCACTGTCTTGCAGGTTATAACACTCAAAGCCATGAATGGCGCCTTTGCTGCCTTTAGTCATAGTGGCCGCATGTTTGTCCGTATCTAAACCTAGTCCGGCAGGTTCAATGCCTACAATTTTTAGCTCATCTTCTAAAAATGCGGTAAACAAACCGATGGCATTTGATCCACCGCCAACGCAGGCGGTTATTACATCTGGTAGCCTGCCCATTTTATCGAGAAATTGCTGGCGTGCTTCTTTGCCAATGATGCTTTGAAAATCTCTAACCATCTTAGGGAATGGATGAGGGCCAACAACAGAACCTATCGCATAAAGATAGTTTACCGGGTCTTTTAAATACTCTTCAAATGCACTGTCTACCGCATCCTTTAGAGTTTTAGTTCCACGGGTAACCGGCACTAGCTTACAACCTAATATTTTCATCTTAGTTACATTAGGGTGTTCTTTTTCAATATCGATCTGGCCCATGTGAATTTCACATTTAATACCTACCAGTGCACAGGCAGTGGCAAGGGCTACACCGTGTTGGCCAGCGCCTGTTTCCGCGAGTACTTTTGTTTTACCCATGTGTTTTGCGAGTAAGGCTTCACCCAGGCAATGATTGATTTTATGTGCGCCGGTATGGTTTAAATCTTCTCTTTTCAAAAATATTTGTGCGCCACCCAACTTTTCAGATAAACGCTTTGCGTGATAAATAGGACTGGGGCGACCTGTATAGTCTGTATTTAGAGAAGCTAATTCTGTTTTAAATTCTTCTGTCTGGCTAACTTCGTCATATGAATCATTAATCTGGTTCATGATATCGACCAGCTCGGGCGGGATAATCTGTCCACCGTATTCGCCGAAATAACCTTCTTTATTTGGCATTTCTTCAAACTTATATTTCATGACTTCTCCAGATTATTTGTTTGTTTTATTTTGTAATAACGTTCGGCCGCTATTGCATTCAGCAGAATTAATTTTTCTGACAAGTAATAATCGGAATCAGAGAGCAATTGTTTCTAATATTAGAGTGTGTGCTCTCTGACCCCGATTATTACTTGTCAGAATTTTTTTGATGTGCCACGTACTCATCGAGTAATTGTCGAATTATTTTTTGATACTGCATGTGATGTTTTTTTGCAGTGTCTTTAAAATAAGCAACACTCTCTGAACTAAGAGAGATTGTGACTTTTGTGTTTTGTTGTTTGAGTGCGAGCTCTTCCGGCGATGGTAAAAAATCAGGTATTAGTTTTAAATCACCGATTGGCTCGTTACTATATTGAATTGTTTTGCTCATAGATCTTTTTACCTTTACGCCAATAACCTGCACCAATAATACGGATGCAACCAGACCGATAAGTAAACCGAACAGTTTGAATGCCACTACCTTGTTCATTTAAGCCGAAACAATAATATCGTTTTTCAGCCTGGCTATGCTCCAAATCTTCAGCAATAACACGGTTTGTATCTAAGAAAGCGTGTTGCGCTTCATAGAATGCAACACCATGTTTTCATTGATTTTCCTGCTCCTCATCCCATTCGAAATCCTGTTCACTCATAGAGTAAATATAGCATCTATATGGCTAAATAGCCATACTTCCCATAGATGCCAACGCTTTTGCTACTGGCCATTTTATACCGAGCAGAGTGAAAAGGCGCAGCGTATAAATATAGTCAACGTTAAGCTAATTTATATATTCCCCGCTTTTAAACAAGGATGCGACATACTCTCGCACCCTACGAAACGAGGGCTTGCAAAACTCAGGTGTTTCCAGCGCGAATTTTACAGCCACTCATCGGCCGACCCAGCAAAGGAGCAATTAAGCAGATATCAAAGATGCCGGTCAACAATAGTGCGAGACCTATTGCAGAAATGATGTAATCATTGGTTCCACCCACACCAGATTAATCGGGGTCAGAGAATAATGCCGCTTACTTAAGCCGAAATTCCCGTCATTGCGAGCGGTAGCGCGGCAATCTATTAGTGTCGGATGCCTGCCTGACAGAGATTGCTTCGTTCCTCGCAATGACTCAGAACAACCTACTTCTCTTAAGTAAGCGGCATTAGGGTCAGAGAACATTTTTTTCTAATATTAAAAACAAATGTTCTCTGAACCCTATTTTATTAGCTTTAAATATTAATTTGCATCTTTACTATTTGCATTTATCTGATACAAGAAATTTTCTAGCCTGTTATCAGCATCAAATAAATGCTCTTCGAACCAACGTCTCAATAATTGCATATAATCCTTGCCGAATGGGGTATAGCCATTGTCTAATTTGTTTTTTAATACAAATAGTTGTTTCAGCAAATCGGCATGTTCTTTTTTATGATCGATAATCCCTGTATATTTATAGGTTTCCATTATTGCTTCTTCATTCTTGAAATGCTCTTCTGCTAATGCGACAAATTCACTAAGATATTTACGTACTTGATTCGCTGAATTACCTGTCGATATACATTTATCTAAGGCATCAAGCAAATCGATTAATTGCTGATGCTCTTTTTCTAGTAATTGATGCATGACTGGATTCCTATTATAATTTTGCGCGCAAGCAAGTTTATTTGAGTACCATTTTTTTGAAGCTAACAGTTAAATATACAGCGCCGCAAAACTCCTGATTTTAGCTAGATAGTCGGATGCTCGGCTAACAGTGGTAGTCAGTTTCGTATATCTCCAGGATATCGGTAGTTATACAGCAACGATCACTTAAGCTCATCTATAAAAATACAATTTCGCCCATTATCCTTAGCTTTATAACAGGCCGAATCGGCATCACTCAACATCTTATCGACACTCGCCTGTGGTTGTAATGGGACGATACCAATACTTACACCGATACTGAATGTTTGTGCTCGCCAGCGAAATTCGAATTCTGAAATAATTTTGTTGAATTTTTCTGCCAGCTTAACGGCTGCGTCTAATGGGCAGTGCTCCATCAATACCACAAATTCATCGCCGCCTATTCTTGCCAGTGTGTCACGCGAGCGAATATTTTCATGCAGGATGGCTGTGATTTGTCTTAGTAGTTCGTCGCCTGCGGCGTGGCCATTTATGTCGTTTATCCCTTTGAATTCATCAAGGTCTAAAAAACATAAAGCATGGCTATCATGCTCCGACATTTCTATTAGTACTCGTTTCAAACGACTTTCCAGTTCGCGACGATTGATTAATTGTGTGAGAGAATCGTGTGTTGCATGAAACTTTAGTCTTTCCTGAAGTTCACGTCTTACGGTTATATCGCGGCACACTACCAGCAATCTTGGCACACCTGCTTCTTCATCAAGTTT
>Ga0316209_1003541_pt1 | contig 10476 bp, 4 predicted proteins | sample 6monopyrite_MG_FD_204945 | JGI IMG/M metagenome (GOLD analysis project Ga0316209, IMG submission 204945) | Microbial mat bacterial communities from mineral coupon in-situ incubated in ocean water Damariscotta River, Maine, United States -... | ecosystem: Environmental > Aquatic > Marine > Coastal...
ACACATGCGTTAATTTTCTATATTTACTCATCTTAAAAAGTTTTAGATGGGCAAAACTAAAAAATGGCTGAGCCTTTAAAACATAACCACCGTCAAAGACGGTGGTTTTTCAATGATAAATAAATGATGAACGATTACAGAATGTAATGCATGCTTTTAAAGGTCTTGGTGCTCCATGCAAAGATTTATTGATGAAATTTTATTTTGAAAAAAAATCGATGAAAGACATTGCAGAAGAATTGCAGTTGGATGCAGCATCAACACGAAACAAAAAATACAGGTGCATGCAAAAATTGAGAGAATTGGCCCTGAACCTAAGATAAAACAATGAACCGAAATACAAAAATAACGCAGGAATTATTGGAGTTTGTCGAACGTTGCCTAAACAAAACTGCAAGCAATGAAGATCTTAAAAAATTTGAGCATAAGCTTAAAAATGACCAAGAATTCAAAGCCCAAGTAGCAGATATCAAAACATTGCTTTTTGGTATTGAATCACAAGTGCTTAAAGAAAAACTCGATGATTTTCATGAAGAACTTGTTGATGTGCCAAGCAGCAAAACAGTTCCAGTAAAATCTATATATTTCAGAAAAATTGCTGTTGCTGCCATTTTAATTATCGCTTTGGGAAGTTTTTGGTTTCTTAGCCAAAACACCAACGACAAACTTTACGCCAAGTATTTTAGGCCTGATCCTGGGTTGGCCACAACCATGAGCGAAAATACAAATTTTGAATTTTATGATGCCATGGTAAATTACAAGCAAGAAGATTACAAAACTGCAATCAACAAGTGGAATGAACTCCTTAAAACTAAACCTGAAAATGATACTCTAAATTATTTTATTGGTGTAGCTCATTTAGCTGATAAATCTGAAAATCAATCCATACAATTTTTAGAAAAAGTAACCTCAACTACAAAAAGTGTTTTTAAAAATGAAGCTTATTATTATTTAGCTTTGGCATATTTAAAAGCTGATAATGTGGAGCTTGCCAAAAAAAATCTTACCTTTAGTTCGGTTGATAATAGCAAAGCCCTTTTGTATGAACTAAACGACTAAAGAATTCATGTGAAATGAAAAGATTACTTTGCTATTCCAAAATGGTGATACTATTTGTTATTATAGCATTTCCACAAACTCATACTGCCCAAAATAATTCTATTTCTGGAATCGCTTATATTCAAAAATTAATTGAAACCGACTCGTTACAACTAGCCAAAAACCAATTAAACAAGCAACTTGAATATCATAAATCTCTAAAAAACTATGATTCTTTAGTCTCGTACATTCCTTTGGTTGGTAGTTTTAAGCTTCATAATAATGACTCTAAACTTGCCATTGCTAACACTTCAAAATTTATTGATGATTTAATAGCATATAATAACCCAGAGATTAGTACAAAAGCACTCATTCAACTATCTAACTTATATTTTGATTCCAGACAATACGACAAGGTTTATGACATTGGATTAAAGGCTCTTGGTTATGCAAAAAAAATGCAACCCATTGACGAGGTAATAATATCTCAAATTGAGTACAACCTTGGTACAGCATCATTAAACCTAGGGCAAATTACACAAGGGAAATTGCATTTATACCGCTCTAAAGAGATTTTGGAAACAGATAAGCATAAGAATGAACTACAACAGTTGTATAATACTTATAATTCCATTGGCAGAGTTCACGGAAGCTTAGTTAAAATAGATAGTTCTACCTATTATTATAAAAAAGCGATAAGCATTTTGGATAAAATGGATTATACTGAAATTAACAGGGATTATTGGCGAGCTATAGTTAATAATAATATCTCTCTAAACTTTCAAAATACAGGTCAAACAAATGAAGCTATTGTTTACATTACCGAATCCATAAATGATTTTCAGAAATTCATAAAAGTTGCCAAAGACGAATCAAAAAAACTAAGAGCCAAGCGTTTTAGATTATCAACCATTGACAATTTGGGAACTTTTTATGATGGTATTGGAGAATTCAACAGAGCTATAGATTTAATGTCTTACTCCTTAAATCAAAAACTAGGGTTTTTGCAAGAAGACGATCCCAATGTTGTATTTTCATTGGTGATTTTAGGTCACACTAGCCTTAATGCTAAAGAATATGATAAGGCTTCAAAGTATATAGACAAAGCTTTAAGTTACATACGAAAAAACCCATCAAACTATTCGTTTCTCCATAGCTTTACACTTACACTAAGAGCTTCTATTTATGAAGCACAGAACAATTTTGAAGGTGCCAAAAAATTATATGAAGAAAGTGAAGCCATGTATCTTTCTTCTTCAGATGGTACAATATCTTCTAATTATCTGGATGCCATCATAGAAATGTCAAAATTTTATTCTAAAATTGGCGACTCCAAAAAAGCTTTGGAATTGGCTCAAAAAGGGTACAACCATACACAAAATGTACAATTCGAAAACAATTTAGTCCAATTTCATCATGTCCAAAACATGGCTGAAGTTTATTTTAATTTAAAAAACTACACTGAAGCCCAAAACTATAGTGAAGAAGCCTTGTCATTTTTTAACAATCAACTACAACAAAGTGCAAGTCGCACAGATTCAATCCAGAATGAGTTTCGTAAACCGCGTTCTTTACTCATCAATATTAAATCAAAATACAACTTAGAGATCAATAAAAATGAAGCCTTCTTAAAAGGGATACTGGATAAAATTGAGGAAGGTATCAGCATTTTAAACCGTAGAAAAACCATTATAAAGACGTTGGAAGATCTTAATGTTTTAATCGCACAAAATTCTGAATTGTTCAGTTTTGCCAAACAATTACGATTAGATTTATATCAAAAAACCAAGGATGAGCAATATCTTTCAGACTTAATTTCTTTACATGAATCCAGCCTGTACAACAGAATACGATCACGATTAAACGTAGTGAATAATTTAGCGTTCACTGATGTACCCAAAGACGTGTCTCAAAGAGAACAAAATCTCAAACAACTTATGGGTTCTGCTTTAAACAACAACGACAATACTATTGACACCTTCTTTAAATCAGAAAGTACATGGAACACTTTTCTCGATTCGCTAAAGCAAAACTACCCAAAGTACTATAACATGCGTTACGCATCTATTGAAGAACCTTTAGTGAACATACAGGCTAACATTCCAGAGCAATCTACCGTAATACGTTATTTATTTATTGAAGGTAAATTGTATGCTTTTGTAATTGATGCTTCAAATAAAAATATAATTGAATTGGATTATAGAAACACCAAACAACTCATCAAACAATTAAGTGAAGAGCAATCAGACCTTTCAAAAGTAAGCGGTTTTTACTTTCAATTATACAAGACACTTTGGCAACCTTTTGAGGACATGATAACTACCAAGAATGTTGTCATAATACCAGATGGCGAACTCTTCAACTTGAGTTTTGAAACCTTAACACCATTGCCAATTAATGCGTTTAGCGAGCTATCCACCAATAGCCTATTAGCCAAACATAACATTTCCTATAATTACAGTTTGCTGCTCCTTGATGCGTATAAAAAAACGGTTGACTACAGCAATGATTTTATTGCCTTTGCTCCAGAATTCAACGATAAAATGAAAGACGATTACAGTCTTTCCATCACAGATTCCATTGCCTTAGACAAAACCTACCTCAATCTTTTGCCACAACCATTTAGTGTGGATTTAACAAGGGATTTTTCAAAATTATTTGAAGGCACCTCATTTATAAATGAAAAAGCCACCAAACAGGTGTTTAAAAATGAAGCCAATGAGCACAAGATTATTCATATTGGCACACATGCTCAATCTAATAATGTATCGCCTGAACTCTCGCGCCTTATTTTTGCCAAAGACGTTACAAATGACGATAATTCACTGTACACCTACGAAATTTACAACCAAAACCTTAACTCAAACCTTGCCATTCTTACTGCTTGTGAAACTGGCAAACCAACCTATCAATCTGGCGAAGGCATGATCTCGTTGGCACACGCATTTAATTACGCAGGCAGCGAGAGCATTTTAACAAGCCTATGGAAAATCGATGAGCAGGCAAGCACTAAAATTATCGGTTCATTTTATAAAAACATAAAAAAAGGTTGGTCTCAAGACAAAGCCTTGCAACAGGCTAAATTAGATTATATAGCTTCAGCCGAAGGCCGAACTATTGCACCTCAATATTGGGCTGGATTGGTATTAATTGGAGATACATCGCCAATTGATCTCAATACATCGTCTCATTTTATATTTTGGGTACTCGGAGTTTTGGTTATTTTCCTTATTGTTTTTTTTGTAAAAAGGGAAGGTACTAAAACCTAAAAAAGAGTTGTTAATGATAACAACTCTTTTAACTAATAAACTCTAAAATAATTCCCTAATTAATTAATAGCAATGAGTCTATATATATTTATATCGATACTTTTCATAAATGTCATCAACAACACCAAAAAAACGACCACTTAAAAAAGTGGTCGCCTGAGTAAACAGCTAATATGAAACGATATTCCATTATTGTTTAATCAATCGTTTTACAACCAAACCTTTTGCAGAACTCACCTGTATAAAGTAAACACCACTTTGATAATTTGCTGTAGAAATAACTTTATTATCCTTTGCCATATTCCTTAAATCAATGCTCTGAATCAAACTGCCTTTTAAATCTACAATAGTAGCGTTAAGCAGTTGTATATTGGAGTTGTTTTTTAGGGTCACAAAATCTTTTGCAGGATTTGGAAACAACACAACAGAGCTTTCAGATAGTACTTGGTCATCAATGCCGAGTGAATTTTCAACCGTTACTACAAACGTGCATTGTGCTGTATTTGCAGAATCATCAGTCACTTCAACCGTAATGGTATGTATCCCAACACCTAAAACAGTTCCAGGAGTTGGTGTTTGCACACTATTTAAATCGTTATCACAATTATCGGATGCTACAACATCACCTTCTTGAAGATAATTTGGAACCGTATAATTCCCTCCAGACACGCTCACTGTAAAATCACTAGGACAAATAATTTCTGGTAAAGTGCCATCAGATACAGTCACTATAGCTGATGCTGTTACACTGTTTCCACTTTGGTCTGTAACAGTAAGCTCTACTGTATTATCGCCTATATCTGCACACGTAAAATCGGTTATGTCTAAACTTAAGCTTGATACCGAACAGGTATCACTTGAGCCATTATCAATATCACCTGCAACAATACTCGCATTTCCTGAAGCGTCCAACTGAACTGCAATGTTCTGTGTAATGGCAACTGGATCGATATTGTCTTCAACCGTTACTGTTGCAGAAGCCGAATTTGCATTTCCACTTGTGTCTGTAACTGTAAGGTTTACTGTATTTGCTCCTAAATCTGAACAGGTAAAAGCGGTCACATCCAAACTCATGCTTGCTATACCACAATTATCTGTGGATGCATTATTGATATCTGCTGCAACGATACTCGCATTTCCTGAAGCGTCCAACTGAACTGCAATGTTCTGTGTAATGGCAACTGGATCGATATTGTCTTCAACCGTTACTGTTGCAGAAGCCGAATTTGTATTTCCACTTGTGTCTGTAACTGTAAGGTTTACTGTATTTGCTCCTAAATCTGAACAGGTAAAATCTGTAACATCTAAACTTAAGCTTGCTATACCACAATTATCTGTGGATGCATTATTGATATCTGCTGCAACGATACTCGCATTTCCTGAAGCGTCCAACTGAACTGCAATGCTCTGTGTAATGGCGACTGGATCGATATTGTCTTCAACCGTTACTGTTGCAGAAGCCGAATTTGTATTTCCACTTGTGTCTGTGACTGTAAGGCTTACTGTATTTGCTCCTAAATCTGAACAGGTAAAATCTGTAACATCTAAACTTAAGCTTGATACCGAACAGTTATCTGTTGAACCATTGTCAATTTGTCCTAGTGTAATTGAAGCATTTCCAAAGGCATCTAATTGTATTGTGGTATTTTGAGTCACTACTGTTGGATTTACAGAATCTTCAACTGTAACTGTAGCATTGGCACTATCAAAATTACCTGCTTCATCAGTAACGGTAAGGCTTACTGTATTATCTCCTAAATCTGAACATGTAAAGTCTGTAATGTCTAAATCAAAAATCAAATTTTCTGGTAACGTACAATTATCAACTGACCCATTATCAATTTGGTCAGCTGTTATAGAGGCATTTCCAGAAGCATCAAGTTGAACAACTATGTTTTGAGTAGCTACTGTTGGAGGTTCAATATCCAACTTATCCGAAATGGTCAATAGCACTTCATTATCTCCAGGATAGGTAATATCGAATGTATATTGTTTACATCCATAATCTGCATAAACAGGAGTTGTCAGGTTTTTAGTAGCAATTATACCACTAACCGTTGCAATAGTAAAGGTGTCTCCAATATTTGCATCGAAACCTAAAGCGACATTTACCGTCCCATCAAAAATAACATTTGTTCCAGTTATGTTTAATAAATCGTATTCTGTACCTTGAGTCAATCCATCTAATTCTATATCTAAAATAGAGGATGAAGATGATTTAAAATCTCCTAAAACAGTTAAAACACCAGGCGATGCTCCTGGAGCAAATGTACCATCATTTGTAAAATTTGCAACTGGAGGAAGGTCTATAGTCGCAATCCCTTTTACTATACCATCAATTGTATTATTAAAACCAAAACTTCCTATAAACTCAAGCTCTCCCATTTGTACATCAATAGTTCCAGAATTTGTTGTTGGAGGAAAAATCAGTGAAGTACCAGCTATTATTGTTTTTGTGAGCAAACCAGCATTATTAAAACTAAAAGTCCCACCTCCAAAATAGGATATAACAGCATTGTCCTGAAAATCGATAACTCCTGACACTGCATTGTTTAACGTGGCATCTCCAAAAAGGTACAAATAGGCTGTGGATTGAAAGTTCATCACACCTTCGTTATTTAAGACTGTAGTACCATAAATAGATTTTGCACTTGTTGTTGCTAAGTTCATCGTTCCACTATTGGTCAATGTGCCATCTCCTTGCAAGATTCCTGAATTCCAGTTAAATCCTGATGGCCCTGTAAAATCAAAAATTGCTGTAGTTGCAACTGTTAAAGTACTGGCTAAATTGAAGGAGCCATCTATCTGACCTGTAAGTGTACCATTAATATTTACATTTATACTTAACAATAAGGTATTACCTGTGGTTACGTTATACACACCTCCATTAAACGTCTTTTCTAAAGAATTCATGGTTAGAGTACCACTTTCAACACTTATGGTACCTGTATTTGTTAAACGGGTTTGAATGGATGATACACCTGCGCCAGCAGTTTTTTTAAGTATCCCTTGGTTATTGAAGTTAAATGCTCCACTTCCAGAATAGGATATAACAGCATTGTCCTGAAAATCGATAACTCCTGACACTGTATTGTTTAACGTGGCATCTCCAAAAAGATACAAATAGCCTGTGGATTGAAAGTTCATCACACCTTCGTTATTTAAGACTGTGGTACCGTAAATTGATTTTGCACTTGTTGTTGGTAAGTTCATAGTTCCACTATTGGTCAATGTGCCATCTCCTTGCAAGATTCCTGAATTCCAGTTAAATCCTGATGGCCCTGTAAAATCAAAAATTGCTGTGGTTGCAACTGTTAAAGTACTGGCTAAATTGAAGGAGCCATCTATCTGACCTGTAAGTGTACCATTAATATTTACATTTATACTTAACAATAAGGTATTACCTGTGGTTACGTTATACACACCTCCATTAAACGTCTTTTCTAAAGAATTCATGGTTAGAGTACCACTTTCAACACTTATGGTACCTGTATTTGTTAAACGGGTTTGAATGGATGATACACCTGCGCCAGCAGTTTTTTTAAGTATCCCTTGGTTATTGAAGTTAAATGCTCCACTTCCAGAATAGGATATAACAGCATTGTCCTGAAAATCGATAACTCCTGACACTGTATTGTTTAACGTGGCATCTCCAAAAAGATACAAATAGCCTGTGGATTGAAAGTTCATCATACCTTCGTTATTTAAGACTGTGGTACCGTAAATTGATTTTGCACTTGTTGTTGGTAAGTTCATAGTTCCATTATTCGTCAATGTGCCATCTCCTTGCAAGATTCCTGAATTCCAATCTACAGTAGCATTAGAACTTATAGTATAAGTATCTGTGAATGTGAGACTGTTATTTACATCAAAAACTGAATTCCCTTGTATATCTAGTGATTTAATAGTTCCTGCAACATTAAGTGTTACCGTAAACCCCGTAGGAATAATAACATCGTCGGACGCAGTTGGCACTAAATTATTGTCCCAGTTATCCGTATTGTTCCTATTAGTGTTGGTGCCCAATCCTGTCCAAGTGGTTTGTGCAATTGCTATTGTGCTTCCAAATAACAATAATAGTAGTAAAAATCGTTTCATAATTAATAGCTTTTAATGGTTTATTTACTATTACATCGAAACACTTATATAGTGTCATCAAAAAAATTGATATATTTAAATTTCAACTATCTCACAACCTTGTTTAGTTTATTTACCTATAATATGTAGCAATACTTTAACATCAGATTTTATACATATATATTTTCTTTAAAATATTGTAACTTACAAGCACTAAAACAAAGCAACATGACATCACGATTTTCTCAGTTTTTTTTAATTGCAATTGCACTTCTTTTTTTCAATTCTTGTTCTGATTCAAATAAAGAATCCGCTACCATGATAATTCATGGAGGCACCATTTATACAGTTGATGATAATCAAGCAACTGTAGAAGCTGTTGCTGTTAAAGACAATACAATACTTTTTGCAGGAAGCTTGGAAGAAGCTGAAAGTTACAAAAACGAACAAACCAAATTTCTTGATTTAGAAGGAAAAACAATGACGCCTGGTTTAATAGAAGGTCATGGCCACTTTATGGGATTGGGTTATAACGAACTTCGTCTCGACCTAATGAACACCAAAAGCTACCAAGACATAATTGATGCTGTTGCCGAACGTGTTAAAACAGCTGAACCTGGTGAGTGGATTATTGGTCGAGGTTGGCATCAAAGTAAATGGGACAGCGTACCAGAATATACTGTAAAAGGTTTTCAAACACATCATAGACTAAGTGAAGTATCTCCTAATAATCCAGTGTATTTAAGACATGCTAGTGGTCATGCTGGTTTTGCCAATGCAAAAGCTATGGACATTGCAGGACTTAGCTCATTATCTGCCGAAGGCATTAAAAATTACGACATTGAAGGCGGTGAGGTCATCGTTGATGAATTTGGCAGACCTACAGGAGTTTTCAATGAACGCGCGCAAGGTTTAATTGGTAAACATTTTCCAAGAAACACACCAGAATCAGATACACAAGCCTTTAATTTAGCTATAGAAGCTTGTTATAAAAACGGCATTACAAGTTTTCAAGATGCAGGAATTGGAAGAGGAACAATAGCCTTATACGATCGCATGAAATCTGAAGGCAAAATGAATATTAGAATCTATGCAATGCTAACGGGTTGGGATGAAGAACTTATTAATGAATGGTATGAAAAAGGACCTAATATTGATCCTGACAATAGGTTTACTATTCGATCCATAAAATTAAATTGTGATGGTGCATTAGGTTCAAGAGGTGCATGGTTATTAGAACCTTATACAGATAGACCAGATCATTATGGACATGAAACGCTGCCTATGGAAGTTGTAAAACAAACATCATTGAATGGGCTTCGAAACGGATTTCAGGTATGTTCTCACGCCATTGGTGATCGTGCAAATAGAGAAATATTAGATCGTTATGAAGCCGCATTAACTGAATTATCGATGCTTGATACTGATCACAGATTTAGAATAGAGCATGCGCAACATTTGCATCCAGATGATATTCCTAGATTTGCAGAATTACAGGTAATTCCTGCAATGCAAGCAGTTCATATGTCGTCAGACAGACCTTGGGCAATCGATCGTTTGGGAGAAAAGCGCATTAAGGAAGGTGCCTATGTGTGGCAAGATTTGTTAAAAAGTGGCATTCCTATTGTTAATGGAACAGATGTTCCTGTTGAGCCTCTAAATCCTATCCCAAGTTTTTATGCTAGCGTAAGTCGTAAAACCTTAAAAGGAACGCCTGAAGGAGGCTACGAGCCAGAGCAAAAAATGACCAGAGAACAAGCACTAAGGTCATATACCTTAGATGCTGCTTATGGTGCTTTTGAAGAAGATATAAAAGGGTCTATAAGTGCCGGAAAACTTGCAGATTTTACCATTTACAATCAAGATTTAATGACAGTAGATGAAAGTGAAATCCTTAACACCGAAGTTGTTATGACAATTTTTGATGGCAAAATTGTTTACAAAAAGAAAGATTAATGACTATTCCTTCATTTTAACACAATCCTGTCCTAAATAATTTTAGAAAGAATAAGAACCACCATGTTTATTGTTTTTAGCGATAATAGAACAAGTTTTTAAAAAAGAACCCCTTGATGGTTTTGTTTTGGTGGCG
>Ga0316209_1003545_pt1 | contig 10468 bp, 8 predicted proteins | sample 6monopyrite_MG_FD_204945 | JGI IMG/M metagenome (GOLD analysis project Ga0316209, IMG submission 204945) | Microbial mat bacterial communities from mineral coupon in-situ incubated in ocean water Damariscotta River, Maine, United States -... | ecosystem: Environmental > Aquatic > Marine > Coastal...
GTAGCCAACGTTGCCTTCTTTTTCGACAACTTTTTCACAGATGACGCTGCCATCCAAGCCGGCGTTGTCTGCGATTTGTGTCAATGGAGCACGGCAGGCACGCAGGATAATATTGTATCCGACTTTTTCGTCGTGATTCAATTTCTTCGGGGTCACCGAAGCAGAACTGCGAAGAAGTGCAACTCCGCCACCAGGAAGAATTCCTTCTTCGACGGCTGCTCGTGTTGCATGCAACGCATCTTCAACACGTGCTTTGCGTTCTTTCATTTCGCTTTCAGTGGCTGCCCCGACATTTACCTGAGCCACACCACCAGAAAGTTTGGCCACCCGTTCTTCCAATTTTTCACGATCATAATCGCTGGAAGAGTTTTCCAACTCACGACGAATCTGATCGATACGAGCTTTGAGATCAGCCGTCTTGCCAGCCCCTTCGATGATTGTTGTATCGTCTTTGCCGATGACAACTTTCTTGGCTTGTCCCAAATCGGAAAGTTGGATGTTTTCCAGTTTAATTCCGAGGTCTTCGAAGATAGCCTGTCCACCAACCATGATCGCAATATCTTGCAACATCGCCTTACGACGATCACCATAGCCGGGAGCTTTCACGGCGGCGACATTGAATGTGCCTCGTAGTTTGTTGATAACCAGAGTCGCGAGCGCTTCCCCATCGACATCTTCTGAAATAATCAGTAGTGGTTTTCCTGAGCCAACCACTTTTTCCAGCACAGGAACCAAGTCCTTAATGTTGGAAATTTTCTTTTCGTGAATCAGAATGTAAGCGTCTTCGAAAACACACTCCATTGTTTGTGGATCGCTGACGAAGTAAGGTGAGAGATAGCCACGGTCAAACTGCATTCCTTCAACAACTTCGAAAGTTGTTTCCAGGCTCTGCCCTTCTTCGACAGTGATAACGCCATCTTTACCGACTTGATCCATCGCATCGGCAATGATGCTTCCAATTTCGCTGTCGCCATTAGAGGCAACTGTTCCTACCTGAGCAATCGCTTTTTTCGTTTTGCAGGCAATTGACATTTCGTGCAGTTTTTCGGTGATGTCACTGACTGCTCTTTCCATGCCATTTTTCATGTCGAGCGGGCTGACACCTGCCACGACTGATTTCAATCCTTCGTTGAAGATTGCTTCCGCCATGATTGTTGCAGTTGTTGTTCCATCACCTGCCACATCAGAAGTTTTACTGGCCACTTCGCGAACCATGCGGGCGCCCATGTCTTCGAACTTGTCACTCAGTTCGATTTCCTTGGCGACCGTTACGCCATCTTTGGTGACAGTCGGAGAACCAAAACTTTTTTCAATAATGACATTTCGACCGCGTGGTCCGAGTGTCACTTTTACCGCGCGAGCCAGTTTACTGACACCGCGTCGCATCGCTTCTTGGGCTTCCTGTTCGAAAGCAATTATCTTTGCCATCTCTGTTCATCTCCTCAACGTCTGTTTTACGTTATAATATTGTATTTTTGGTAGGGTCCGCTGTGCGGACTACTGATCGTACTGGAACTCATCAAATTCGGTCCGCACAGCGGACCCTACATTTCTTCTATGAAACACAACCGACATTAGTAAGTTGCCAAGATGTCACTTTCTCGCAATAGCAAGAATTCATCATCGCCAAGCTTAATTTCATCTCCGCCATAAGCACTGAAAAGAACGCGATCTCCTTCTTTGACGGTCAAAGGGAGTTTTGTCCCATCACTCCTGACATGACCATCTCCAATCGCAATGACTTCCCCACGCTGAGGTTTATCCTGTGCTGAATCAGGAAGAACGATCCCACCGCTGGTGGTTGTTTCCGCTTCCTGACGTCTCACGACTACTTTATCCCCTAAAGGAACGATCTTTACAGCCGTACTCGCCGCCATTGAATTACTCCTGACAATTTGAATCAAACCGTATGAAAAGTCTGCCAGACTTTGGATACAACCAACAGTCCCCACGGGACTCCATTTCGGCAGACCTGAACTCTACCTTCACCGCCCCGCCGAACATTACCCGGCTAAAACGGAACTTCCTCTTTGACAGATGTAAGGCAACTGTTATGCCAAACCGAAAAAAGTTGGGAAACACTATAAATACAGAACTATTGAGCCATGTTGGGGTTGACCACCCTGCCGCTTCTACAGGAACAGGGTGGTGTCGAAACCTGGCAGACTGCCAGTTTGGCAGCAATTAGTCGTTCGAAGAATCAGGAAAGTCGGTTCAAGCCGGCCTGTTGTCGCTGCTGATTCAACAGGCTCATCGCCCGAGGCTCTTTTTTCAGAAATTTGATGAGTTGCGAACCCGATAACTGCAAAACCTCGGCTGTTTTCTTGTGATCCCACTGCGTAATTGCCAGGCAATCGAGTGCATCCGCCAGCATGGCTGGAAAATCGAAATGAGCCGAATTGACCGAAATCTTCCCGTTTTTACACCGCTTTTTCCACTGGTCTGATTTTTCCAACTGTTCGATAAACAGAGGCAAGTCAATTTCTGTGCGATGATTGACTGCTAATTCCAGCCGAAGCCGAAAAAGAGCCTGCTTTAAATTATCCGCCTGCGAACGCCGCTCGCTTGCCTGGGCAGAGAGTCCGGTCGGCTTGTGAGTCAGCCGAATCGCAGTTTCTACCTTATTACGATGCTGCCCACCCGGACCACTTCGTCGTTGGCGGATCGTCTCGCAGTCCGCCAATAATTCAGAATCTGCCTGAAAACAAGGGTGCAACAGACTCTTCCTTTCATCAGATTGTGTTCAAATCGGACCACTTCGGTAGTTCTGGCATTTTTTTATTGTGGAGTAATTTGAGTAATTCCTCCGCTGATTCCGCTGCTTCCAGTAAATCTCGATGTTCCTGCTTCACGAAGCCAAGTTCAATCGCGTGATTGATTAAATAGAGTACCGGATCGTAAAAACCAGCCACGTTCAGCAGTCCAATCGGCTTTTGGTGTACGCCTAACTGTGCCCAGGTGATCACTTCAAACAATTCCTCAAATGTCCCTAAACCACCCGGCAGTGCAATAAAAGCATCAGCCAATTCAGCCATTTTTGCCTTGCGGGAGTGCATATCTTCCGTAACAACAGTATCCGTTAAGCCGGTATGCAAAAGCTCTTTTGTTGCCAAAAACTGCGGAATTACGCCGATCACTTCTCCACCGGAATCGAGAACAGCATCTGCAATTTCTCCCATCAAGCCGACACTGCCGCCGCCGTAAACTAATCCCATTTGATTCTCAACAAGAAGTCTCCCCAATTGCCTGGCTTGCTCAGCATATTGCGGTTCACTCCCGACCTGCGATCCTGCAAAAACACAGAGATACCGCCATGAATTCGGATTCGCACTCATCTGCTTCCCTTTGTTCATCTATTGTAGTGACTGCTGAATTGATTCCATCAAAGGGAATCTCTCTTTATTCAAAAATCTCCTCTTGTGCGAAGGGTAGACATTCTTGTCTGCCTTTAATACGGCATGCTTTCACATGACAGACAGGAATGTCTGTACTCCTTTTTGAATTAATAGAGGCTCCCAAAACGTAGTAATCATAACAGGCAGTCAAGCAGAACCATAACCTTAACTGGAAGTATAAAACTGGTCTTTGGTGATTTGCGAAATCTAACTAAAATGCTGCTCACTTCTTTTGAGTTTCATTTCGTCAGGCACAGCCTGACCTACAGAATGTTCTATCTTAATGAAAATAGCGTATCTCGAATGTAACACCGGCATCAGTGGCGATATGACTCTGGGTGCGTTAATCGATGCCGGGGTCAGCCAGCAGGCAATTGAGGCGGGGATTGATTCCCTGAAACTCGAAGGCGTGCGACTGCGCGTTGAAAAGGTGATCAAGGGGGGCTTTTCTGCGACAGCGGTCACAGTTGAGCATCCGCCGCAACATGCCCATCGGCATCTTTCTGACATCCGAGAAATCTTAGAACGTTCCGATCAGCTGACTGACGCCCAACACGATATCGCCATGCAGATCTTTCAGGCGATCGCGCAGGCAGAAGCAGCGGTGCATGGTTCGAGTCTCGAAAAAGTTCACTTTCATGAAGTTGGTGCGATTGATTCAATTGTAGATATTGTCGCCGCCGCGATTGGGTTTGATCTGCTTGGTGTTGATCAAATTCATTGCAGTCCGATCCCGACCGGTTACGGTCTAATCCACATCGACCACGGCATTTGCCCCGTCCCTGCACCAGGTACGGCAGAACTTCTTAAAGGAATCCCACTTCAGGATGTACCGGTAGAAGCTGAGTTAACAACGCCGACCGGAGCCGCCATTGTGAAAACAATGGTCGATTGTTTTGGGCGCTTGCCTGCCATGCAGATCGAACAAATCGGATACGGGGCAGGGACCAAAACATTCCCTCAGCGGGCCAACCTGCTTCGCTTATTTGTAGGAACCAAAACGATACAGCCACAGCACGAAACGGTTTCGTTACTGGAAACAAATCTGGACGACACGACCGCAGAAACAATCGGCTACACACGAGAACTACTGGAGCAATCTGGCGCGTTGGATGTTTATACCACGCCGATTCAAATGAAAAAAAACAGACCCGCTGTTCAGTTATCTGTATTGTGCAAACCAGAACAGACGGATGCCTTGCAAGCAATTTTGTTTGAACAAACTGGAACACTCGGCATCCGAATCTCAACAATCGAACGAGCGGTGCTGGCTCGAAGCATCGTTTCTGTCGATACTATTTATGGAAGTATCTCTGGGAAACTGAGCCAGCCAACCGGCAAAGAACCGTGGTTCCAACCAGAATTCGAAGACTGCGCCCGCATCGCCAAAGAACAACAACTCCCGTTAAGAGAAATCTACCGCACCGCCCAGGCAGCTTATATTCATACCCCTCAAGATCAAAAAGCAATCACAAAGAGTCCCAGTCCCCCGGCACAAAGTTCGCACCATGATCACGACCACGACCACAATTCCTAACGCCTATCAAACAGGACAAGAAGGATGTATCAACCTGAAATAGTTTTAATATTGGTCGGGGGCATGATGTGCCTGATCGGTTTTATGCTTTGGCGATCTTCTGTGATCAGGTATCGCATTTCGAAGCAGGATCCGTTGCGAGATATGCAGCGGGAGATGGATACGAAAGAACGCTCTCCCGAATCGTTAATTCACAATATGGAAACGCGATTGTTCGATTACGGTCGCGAAGTGGAAGGACGCATCGAAACGACTCTTTCGGTACTAGATCGTTTGATTATTGATGCTGATCAGGAAATTGGACGGCTGGAAGAATTACTTGATGTTGCGCGGGTAGATACAGAAAAAGGCACCCGCACGATTCCACTAAAGAAATTGACCTCTGCTCAAATGGAACGCATCCCCGAACTTCTGCTTAACGGTTTGAGAGAGGAAGAAATCGCCCGGTGTTTAGATTGTTCGCTTCAAGCGGTCATCGACTATCGAAAACAATTCGATAGTGATCAACAAGCAGACGCCGCTTAGCATCGACGAAACAATAACTGTCATATCTTTGAACCGTAGGATGACGTGCTTGCACCCATCAAATGCGGTCTGCATCGCAATCGTTTGACGGCAAGCCAAAGGCGACTGCGTAGGCTGGCTGGACAAAGTAGGCCTGCTGCTCAACGAAACAATTTCAACCGTCTCAGGTCTCATAAAGTGTGATGACAGCTTCGATTTTCCTCTGCGATACCGTACATGGTCAATAAAGGCACATTTGCTTAGTATCTTATCAATGAAATGCTGCGCAAAAGTGGCAGGATTTATTTACCACGCAGAAGAAAGTAGTGAACCAACAAGACACCAAGAACACTGAGGCAAAACAAAAAGAAGTGAAAAATATAGAAAAAGAGTTTCGCGCAAAGGTGCGGTGACGCAAAGAAAAGGAAAGATGACTGAAAATAATTCGCGAAAATTCACGTTTATTCGCGGTTCGATACCTTCAAAATAAAGCAAACCTGTTGACGCAGTCGCCTTCGGCTTGCCGTTAAACGAATGATTGTCTCTTTTTTATCTCTCTGCGAACTCTGCGGTAAAACTTATTTCGTTCCAGTTTATCCAAGTTAGGTGTGGAAAGAGAAACAAATGCCAGAAACGATGATGAATTGGATTCGTGAAATTGTCTCACTCGGAATACGCCGCCCGGGATCGCCGGAGAATCTTGCCACAGAACAGTACCTGGCAGATAAATTTCAGGAATTTGGCCTGAGTGATATTCGCTTTGAACCGGTTGAAGTGAATCATTGGGATTTGGATGAATCGCAGCTTTTGCTTGCTGGGACGGATCAGCAGGTTCCCTGTTTCTCGGTTCCCTATACCGCCTGGACATCTGATGAAGGTATCGAGGCGGCTTCTGTTTTTATTGGAAATGGCTCTGCAAAAGAGATCGATGCGGTTGATCTGGTCGGAAAAGTGGCTGTGATGAATCTCCGTTTTGGAGATCTTTCTGCATCTGCATTAGCCGAAGGTTCACATTTTATCAACGACCCGAAACAGACCATTCCTGATGGTTCGTTGCACTGTGCCAACTGGCTGATCGGGAACTTTCCCGCTTATTACGAAGCTCAAAAGCGTGGGGCTGTTGGACTGGTTGGCATTCTTGCGGACTCTCCGGTTGATGGTGCGCAGCATTACGTCCCTTACGATGGGCATTTGAAGAAGCTTCCAGCGGTATGGGTTGGCAGAGAATCGGGTACAGAGCTGATCGAACATGCAAAGCGTGGCGATTGCCTGACTCTTAAAAGTACGGGAACAACAACTCCAATCGAATCTCACAATGTTGTTGCGACTGTGCAGGGAACGGGCGAGGAATCGATCATTCTCACTTGCCATCATGATGCCCCGTTTGCTTCTGCTGTTGAAGATGCTTCGGGACTGTCTGTGATTTTGTCGCTGGCTCAACGTTTTTCTCAAAGAACTGAGAAGCTGAAACGTAATCTGGTCTTTGTCGCATCTTCCGGACATTTTCATGGAGGGATCGGCAATCGGGTCTTTGTCGAAAAGCACCGAAACGGATTACTACGCAAAACCGTTGCAGCAATTGGTATCGAACACATTGGCGAAGAAGCGGAACCGGATGGTCAGGGCGGATATCGATTAACGGGTCTACCCGAAGTGCGGGTTCTTTTTATGGATAACAATCCGGAAATGGTTTCCATTTTGAAACAGGGCGTGCAAAATCAGCAACTCGATCGCCTCATGGCGGTTGATCCGTACCTGTTCGGACCCGAACCACCTTGCGACAGTGCCCCGTTTTTCACTGCCGGAGTTCCATCGGTCTGCCACATCAGCGGGCCTCTTTATCTGTTCGATCCTCAGGATACTATCGAGAAGGTTCGTACTGTCGATCTGCCTCGTGTTCAGGCTTTGTTTCGTGATCTGATTGAAAAAATCGACACGATCCCTGCGGATAAATTACGCGCTGGCGTCAAGCATAGTCTAAACGATGAGTCACCGCCCTTACCTGCCTGGTTTCAGTTGCCGCCACAATGAAGGTTGGCAGCTATTAATATTTTACCAATGAAATGCTGCGCATAAATGGCAAAAATTCTGAAAACCCGTAGGTTAGACTTTCCAGCCTGACACAATAGTTCGGAAGCTTTTCGAATAGTCATTTTGAGTTCGCTGGTTAATCGAAAGTTGATGTTTTTTGAAACCGCATTTGTCAGGCTGGAAAGCCTAACCTGCTTCCTGTTTGGTTCCGGCTACGCCGGGTTAGGCTCTTATCAGTGAAACACTGCGCAAAAGTGGCAGGATATTTTCAGACCAGGCCGGGTCAGTGATGCCCCAAGCACGGCTGGTCGGTTCTGACCGCCGTAACCAAAATGACTTTTTTGCATTTTGCGAGCCGTTCGCATACTTTTACCGTTAGTAATCCAGGTAACATTCGAGTGCAGATTGCTCGCCAATTTACAACAGTGCAGTAACCAGGGGGTTAACACCCCCGGCTCGCCTGAAACCTGTTGACGCAGTCGCGATCAGCTTGCCGTGAAACGAATTATCTTCGTTTTTTCGAGTTTTTCGTCTCTTTCGTGGTCCTTTATAGAACCTGCGCAATCGCGACAGACAGGAATGTCTGTACTCCGTCTTAGAAGTAGAAGTCTGTACTCCGTTTTAGAAGTAGAATGTCTGTACTCCTTTTGAATGAATAAAAATCCCCTTAAAAAATATTGTTTCCCTGCTGGATTATTTCGCATTTCCATCGTTTAATGCTTCCAGTATCGCATCAGTCAGATCTTGATTGGAGTCGAAGTTCCACGTAATTTTCCCTTGTTTGTTAATCACCCAGGCAGAAGGGATGTAGTCAGCTTGAAATGTAGCAAGTGTTTCGGTTGCTCCATAAGCGTTGGACCAGGTGATTTTGAATTCATTCAAGAAAGCTTTGATTTCCGGGAGTGATTCTTCCCGTTCGGTCGTCATGCCGACGAAGATAACATCATCCCGATCTGCAAATTTCTTCCAGGTTTCAACCATCTGCGGTGCCTCTTCTCGGCAAGGCATACACCAGGTTGCCCAGGCTTCTACAACGACAACTTTTCCGGAAAAATCGCCGGGGTCTTTGCCATCTACCCAGCCGTCCACCTTGATTTCCGGTGCCATGTTACCGACCGCCAACCCGCCGCGTGAAGGGGCTGTATTTATAATGTTGTTTCCCTCATCCACAGTTTTTTGTGCGAAAATATAAAACGCTCCTGCGAGCATGACGACCAGCACAAATACAATCGTAAAGTTTCCAGCCAAAGAAGAACCGTTTGTCGGCGGAGTTGGAATTTCTGTCATATTTGAATTTACTTTCGGGTAAATATCATGAGATGTTGCCTGGGAAGTTTACCAATTGTTTTGGAATGTTCCAATGAAAAAGCAGGTTGCGTCATTTCTTTGATGGATTGTTTTTCAGACATTTTATGGATCAGTTTAATCGGCACACTTGGGTCTTCCATACGGTATTCAACCAAGGCGATTCTGCCCCCCGGTTTGAGGGCTTTGGAAATGTTCAGGATCATTTCATAAGGAAATTCGAATTCATGATAGACATCGACCATGAGAACAACATCGACGCTGTTCGGTTTAAGCCGGGGGCTGTTGTTGTCTCCCAGGTGCAAATCGACATTCTTTATACCCGTTCTGGAAAGTCTGTTCTGTAAGCGAACCAACATTTCTTTCTGAATATCGACTGCGACCACTTTCCCGTTTGGCGCAACCAGCGGAGCCATTTGTAGTGTAAGAACCCCTGATCCCGCACCGATATCTGCTACTGTCATGCCCGGTTTGAGTTCCAGAAGTTTAATCAGCAGCGACAGTTTTTCTTCTTTTTCACGCTCAGGACGTTCCAGCCAAATGGCAGCCGGGTGTCCCATCACGTGGGCAATTTCCCGCCCCAGATAAAACTTGCCGATGCCGTTGCGATCATGCTCTGCCCGGTACTCATACCGATTATTTTCTTTCTGCTTGTCCTCTGTCTCCCCCTTCTGTTCTGTCTTCTGTTCTGTCTTCTGTTCCGCGAATAAAACTTGCTGAAAGCTAATAAGAATGAAACAGAAAGTAGAACAGAGTAACAGGGAAAGAAAAGAGAATGAAAGAAAAGACGAAAGGAATTTTGTTCTCTGAATTATTTGCATCGCTGGATCCTGTCCTCTTTTGATGAGATCGATGATTGAAATATTTGGCGTAACGATTCGGCGTACCTTGATACACCCTACAGCAATTTAGATTCATCGTCCACTTTATTCACGATGAAAACGCTTCCCTTTCAGTTCGAATCTTGGAAGTGTTTCCGGGAGAACTGGTAATATCTCTACATGAAAATTGAGGCGATCCCTAACAGTTTTCTCAACTCGTATTAGTAATTCCGGCATTAAACCGGCTGCTTGAATTTCACTGGTTGGTTCAATTTCAATGACCATGTGCTGCATCGCTTTCTTTTCGCGAACAGTCATGCGGAATTCAGCGACTTCAGTGAATTCACGTAAAACTGCTTCGACGCTGGACGGGAAAACGTTATTGCCTCGGATGGTAAACATATCGTCGGCACGTCCCAGAATGCCGCCTTTCAGCCGCAGTAACTGCCGTCCACATCTATTTGGTGATGTTGCTGCCTGGACGATATCTCCTGTGCGGTAACGAATCACCGGCATGCCATGACGCCCAAGATTTGTGATCAGAAGCTCCCCTGGTTCGCCGGGGTTTACCGGTTCGAATGTTTTAGAATCGACAATTTCCGCGATACATTCGGTTTCCAGAATCATCAAGCTGGCAGGATCTTCCACCGATTCAATCCCCAAAGAGCCGATGTCGGTCATGCCCCAATGATCGAAAACTCTGGCTCCCCAGGCTTTTTCAATTCGTTCTCGAATAGCGGGAATACTTCCTCCCGGTTCACCAGCCACCAAAAGTGCGCGAACACTTGAATTGACCAAATCGATGCCTTCCCGCTGAGCGATTTCCGCCAGGCGAAGTGCGTAAGTTGGCGTACAACAGATGAATGTGACCTGGT
>Ga0316209_1003546_pt1 | contig 10460 bp, 8 predicted proteins | sample 6monopyrite_MG_FD_204945 | JGI IMG/M metagenome (GOLD analysis project Ga0316209, IMG submission 204945) | Microbial mat bacterial communities from mineral coupon in-situ incubated in ocean water Damariscotta River, Maine, United States -... | ecosystem: Environmental > Aquatic > Marine > Coastal...
ATGGTGCGGTTGAAATTACCGATCACGTGCGCGGCAAAGTAGTTATTAGTAATGCGGAGCTAGATGACCTGATTATTCAGCGTTCAGACGGCAACCCAACTTATAACCTGACGGTAGTGGTGGATGACTGGGATATGAAAATCAGTCACGTCATTCGGGGTGATGATCACCTTAATAATACGCCGCGACAGATTAATATACTTACAGCACTGGGGGCGCACATTCCAGAGTATGCACACGTGCCGATGATTAATGGCACCGATGGTAAAAAACTTTCAAAACGTCGAGATGCGGTGAGCGTGATGCAGTATCGAGATGACGGCTACTTGAAAGAGGCGGTGATTAATTACCTTGTCAGGCTGGGCTGGAGTCATGGTGATCAGGAAGTCTTTAGCCTGGAAGAAATGATTGAAAAGTTCGATATAGATGCGATTAATAAATCATCATCAAGCCTAAGTGTTGAAAAGCTGCAGTGGTTGAATCAGCACTACATGAAGCAGATGACGCCTGAGCAGCTAGCAGGTGAACTTACGTTCTATCTAGAAAAAGCAGAGTTGGATATATCGACAGGTCCCGCGCTGGCAGAGGTAATGGCTGTGTATCAGGAAAGGTGTTCCACTCTTGTAGAGTTAGTAAGTGAAATTCGTTACTTCTATGAAGATTTTGCTGAATACGATGCAAAGCAGGCAAAGAAACAGTTTAAGGGTGGTGCGCTTCAAGTATTAGAATTGTTAAGAAACAAGTATGCAGCGATAGAAAACTGGACGGCAGAAGAAATACATGCCGCAGTTGAGCAAACGGTTGAAGAATTAGAAGTTGGTTTTGGCAAGGTTGGTCAACCATTACGCTTAGCTGTTACAGGCCATGGGCGATCACCATCAATTGATGTGACTTTACAATTGTTAGGTAAAGATAAAACGCTTGAACGCTTAGATCAAGCAATTAAATTTATAGGTGGATAAAATCAAGTAAAGTTGTGGTGCATGTCCGCTAAATACCTAATAAGTCTCGACTTTATTCTGTAATACTTATAGACTCAGAGCTCAAATTTGGGGCTATAGCTCAGCTGGGAGAGCGCAACACTGGCAGTGTTGAGGTCAGCGGTTCGATCCCGCTTAGCTCCACCATATTTAAATTTCAAGTTTTTGATTTGATTAAAATAAGCGCATTTCATAAAAGCTATATATGAGTATTTGTGAGTGAGGATTGTAATAAATATTATCGAGACTTAAATGATGCTTTAATGTATTTAGTAAAGTGATTGGTTGGGTTGCAGGGAAAAAATGAAGTTTAAAGACAAAAAAACAGAACAAGATTATTGGAATAATTTTTATTCAAAAAGTGTAATCAATGTACCTTCTCAATTTTGTGTTTCTATAACAGCAGATGTTAATAAGAAAAAAACTATCGTAGAATTTGGCAGTGGTACCGGTCGAGATTCATTGTATCTTGCAAGCATTGGATATGTCGCAGTAGCGATGGACTTATCTGTGGAAGCTGTTGAAAAATGCAATAGTTCTATGAAAGATCAGGGAGTGGAGCATGCCGTTTTTATATGTGGAGATATGTCAAATAGTGATGATGTAAAGACAGCGATAGATACAGCTAGAAGCTATGCTCATGATGATGAGTCTGAACTTGTAATCTATTCTAGGTTTGTGATGCACTCATTGGATGATCAACAAGAGGATCTTTTTCTTGCGTCTCTTTCAGAGAATATAAATCAATCAGAAAGTCTGTATCTTGAATTTAGATCTGCTGAAGATATCGAGACAGAAAAATATTTCGGAAATGAAAATCATTATCGGCGATATATTGATACAGATGAATTTGTTGCTAAGTTGGAAGTAAAACACGGCTTTGAAGTTAAGTATTCTATTACAGGTCAGGGAATGGCTAGATATAAAAATGAAGACCCTTTTGTCGCACGCATTATAGCTGTAAAAGTCTAGCATCAGAAAGTGAACTGTCTTATCGTGATTTAATGAAGCGAGTCATATAGTGAAAAGTTTCATTGGGTCATTTTTTTTAGTATCCACAAGTCAGGTTTTTGCAAAGGGCAGTGGTTTTGTACTGCTTGCGATTTTGGCAAGAGAAGTCAGCGTCACAGATTATGGGTTGCTAACTCTAATGCTGACTTTTGCAAGTATTTTATTTGTAGTGTCTGATTTTGGTATCGATACATATACAATTAAAGAACTTGTTCAAAAAAAATATTCTAGAAATTCTATTTTAAGAAAAGCATTCACAGGCAGGTTTATTTTAACTGTAATATTTTGTTTGATAATTGGTGTTATTTCTATTGCATATACGGACGGGAGTAGTTCTTATGTTTATTTTGTATGTGCTTTAGCGATAGGGAGTAGTTTAAGTAGTTTTTCTAAATTTTTAAGACAGCCATTTTATGCCATCAATAAGTTCTCTGTAGATGCTTTTGGTCTTTCTTTTGAGCGAATATTATTTTTATTTATAGGTGTGTATTTAACACTGTCTGGCATGGGGGTCCATAGTTACGCGATTGCCCTATTTGTTTCAGGAATCCTATCTGTCTGCCTATGTGGCTATCTGTATTATAGGGAATTTTCTACAGTTCCCTTCACATGGGTTAATCTAAAAACTGTTAATTATATATGGAAAGCATTCCCTATAGGTTTGAATGCGATGTTTGTTGTCCTTTATTTCAGGGCAGGTCAGTTTTTTATTGAACATTATAAGGGCGGATATGAGCTTGGCTTGTATGGAGCGGTTAGTGTTTTTGTTTTTGGTTTTATGACAGTTACATCGACTTTCATTCAAGTTCTATTTCCACGTATAGTAAGAATGGTTGGGGAAGAGAATGAAATCAGTGAAAATATTTTTTTCTTAAACCTATTTTTATTGGCACTAATAACGCCATTTGTTACATTTCTTGCTTTTTTTTCAGATGTGTTTATAGGTGTTATTTTTGGGGAGAAATTTATAGACGCTTCCCCTGTCTTAAGCGTAATGATATTTCAAATTGTCTTTCTAGTTGTAACACCAATATATGGCAGTGTCCTAAGGGCAAGGGATAGGTCGTTTAAGATGGTGAAAGCAACTGGTGTCGGCTTGTTAGTGAATGTGTCGCTGTGCTTTTTATTGGTAGAAGAGTTTGGGTTGATTGGTGTGGTTGTTTCTGTGTTATTGACGGAAGCAGTAGTATGTTTTCTTGCAGGTTGGTCAGTGGTTCAGAAAGAATCTGTTAAAAGTTTATTAATTACATCAATAGTGGTGATTGTAGGTTCTAAATCCGCCTATGAATACACTGGTTCGGGAGATGGGTTTTCAGTTATATCGATATTGTTTTTATGGTGTTTCTTAGTGTTGTATCTAATGATAAAACGGCAAAAAATGCATAAGCTAATGAAAGCATTGACATGATTGTAAATTAAAGAGTGATGCACATGGGGTATATAGTTCTATGAGTAAAGAAAGCTTTTCTATAGATGAAATTAAAGCCACAGTAAGAAAGCAGGATGCGTGGTGGCAGGCATTAGTTGTTGATCCAATTGCAATTAGATTGACGTGGTTGCTAATTAATTACACTTCAATAACGCCTAACCAAGTAACTTTATTGTCCTTTTGTGTCAATGTTTCTGCTGCCTGGATGTTTGCAAATAATTCACTAGTTTTTGGTGGGGGCTTGTTTTTTTGTGCTTTCTTATTGGATTGTGTGGATGGAAAAATAGCGAGGGCCAAGTCTCTAAATGGTAAGCTAGGGCAGTTTGTGGATGTAATTGCAGATATGTTTGGCCACTTGATCGTGATATGTGGATTGGTTTATGGGCAAATAAAATTGCATGGTATTGATGAGTGCTTTGTTCTTCTGGTGATTGCTTATATAGGTGGGAAGTACATTTTGACATATCAATATTTATTTGAAAAAGAATTATTGGGAGGAGGGGCGAAGTTACAAAGTGAGTCTAAAATTAATGTTGGAAGAATTGCCAAATTCATGAGTAAATATAGAATGTCCATTGCTCCAGGAAGCATAGATATGGATGCTATTGCATTTGTTATTTTTCCCATTTTTGGAGCCCCACTGTATGGAATAATGATAGCGACAGTAGGTTTCCTGTTTTTAAGTATGCTCAGAATTATGCTGACATATAGAATATTGTTACGAAATAAAAATAGTGGACTGTAAGAATTTATTTGCTTATAAATTATGTGCTTTCTGTGTGTTGATTTAATCGGATTATATGCATGGTTGAGAAAATATCATATGGGATTTTGGCTTTTTTAATTGTGTTTTTATCAATGCAAGATCTTCTTCTTGCCGCTATTTATGATAAAACTGCTAATGTGGGTTTAGTTAAAGTATTTTTAGTCGGTAAAGAAGTGATGATATTATTTGGCTTAATTGCAATGATTGAGTTATTTAGGAAAGGGAAATGTATATATGCAGACTTATTAATTGCCGTGTTTTTTTTGATAATATTTATATATTCAATCATCGGGTTTTTCTTTTACGATTTCAAGTTAGTTGTCTCAGAGGCGAGATCATTTATATCAGTGTTTTTAGTATATTTCATGATGCGAAGCGTAAGTGATATATATAAAATTAAAAGATTAATGCAGATATTAATTATTACAGGCACTTGGGTTATTTTTTTTGCATATATCGAATTGGGCGTATTGTCATTTTGGTCTGACATCGTGCCTATTGGTAAGTATATGGTCGATGTAAAAGGATTGGAAAATCTTTACTATAGCGCTTCAGGTGTGCCAGATAATTATTACAGGAATGGAAATAGGAGAATGGTTTCAGTATTTGGTGATCCATTATTTTTCGGCTATTTTTTATTTATATATATCCTTTTTTTATCTCTATATTATCAGATTTTTTTACAAGGACGGCTAAGGTTTCTGCTGGTATTCTCTGTTTTTACGTTATTTCTGTCATATGTTCGAGGGCCAATTGTTGCTTATATAGCAATGATGATGTTTCAGTTTTTTAGACGGAATGTATATGTTCGTATTTTTTCGGTAGTTCTTGTTGTAGCTATTACCCCATATGTGGTCTATTCATCAGGAGATCTCTATAATTCATTTATGAATAATGTCGCAGGCTCAAATCTTGGGCATATAGAAGCCTTTATTAATGGGATGTTAGGTATTGTAGAAAGCCCACTGGGTGTGGGTGTGGGTGGTGCTGGCACATTAGCTGGTGCATATGGGGGTAGCGTATACGGTAATACCGAAAATACTTTGCTGAATTTGTGGTTGCAAGGAGGCTTTGTATCGGTACTAGCATTTGTTTCTATATTGATTTCATGGTTAGTCTACTTGTATAAGGATAGCAGTGATTATGTAGGTAATGTTTTGAAAAATACCTATATTGGTTTTTTGTTTGCACTCGCAATCTTGATGTTTATATCCCCTCAACTATGGGCATTACGTACTGGGTATTATTTCTTTCTTTTTGTAGGGGTGATTGTTTCACTTAAAGGGTATAAACGTGTTGGTTATTCAAGGTAAATATGAAGGCATAAAACAGGGCTTATTTACGTTTGTTAATCCGTATAGTTATGTGGTTTTGTCCAGAGAAATAACAAAAGAAGATTTAAATGAATTCGTTCTATACGCCGATGGTATTTTTATTGTTTGGATTGAAAGATTAATAAATAAAGTGTATTTGAATCGTGTCAGTTTTGATTTTACATCAATAGCTGGCATGGTATTTGAACAGGTTGAAAATGAAAAAAAGATTATTTCATTTGTCGGTTCTTCGGAAGAATATATTATTATATTCGAGAAGGTTATACGATCGTTATACCCCAATATGGTAATCGATGTATGTTGTTCAGGTTATTTTAAAGATAATGAGCACAGAAGAAAGGTTGTTGATAAGTTAAGTAGCTCAGATGTTGTGGTTGTTGGTATGGGGGCTCCTCTTCAGGAAAGGTTTCTACTTGATTTAAAAGATACTGGATGGGCAGGTTCGGGATACACGTGTGGTGGTTTTATAGAACAGACAGCTGTGTCCAATGGTGTTTATTATCCAGATTTAGTTGATAAGATGAATCTACGGTGGCTGTATCGCTTGATTAAGGAACCTAGAAAACTATGGTATAGATATGTAATTCAATATCCATTTTTTATATTGTTTTATTTGAGAGAATGGGTTAAATGAAATTATTAATAGTTGGGTTATCAGAAAATAAAACGATTCGTGGAGTTGAAAGGTATACATTAGAATTAATTAGAGGTCTATCTAAAAATAAAAATCTAGAAATCACGGTTCTGTGTGGAGAGTGGCAGAATTATTTTTTTGAATTAAATCTAGAAAACATAGTTATTAAGAAAGTTAACGTTAGAAATACTAAACTTAATAGGCATTTGTGGCACTATTTTGTAATGCCATTTACTTTCAGTGAGTTCGATATAATTCACGTTATCAATACAAATCCAATACTGTTTAGAAAGGGAAAGCCGGTAGTTGTTACAATTCATGATCTGGCTGAATATTTTGTCTTAGATAAGTATGGCTTTTATCAGCGGATATATAGGAGATTTGTTTCATGGCTTGTCTCAAAAGTAGCTACTCATATTGTAACGGTGAGCAAATATTCTAAAAAAACAATTCACGAAGTATTGAGCGTTGATAATGCAAAGATAAGTGCAATATATTTGGGAGTAGATCATTTTGATTCGAATATAAATGATTTAGCTTCATTTTGTGAACCAGAGCTTGATGGACGAGATTATCTGTTATATTGGGGGGTGTTAGAGCGCTCTAAGGGGGTTCTTGAAGCTATAAAAGGGTTTGTGGCGTTTAAAAAAATATGTCCGCGGAAAGATTTATCAATGGTATTAGCTGGAAAAATGGGTAATGCTGAATCAGATATATCCTCGTATTTAACTAGAGATGATATATTTTATTTAGGGCATGTGAGTGATGATAGTCTTAAACAACTATCATTAAATGCCAAAGCCATAGTGTTTCCTTCGAAATATGAAGGATTTGGATTTCCACCATTAGAAGGTTTTGTTTTTTGTGATAATGTAATTGCTTCGAGTACTACTTCAGTAGGGGAGATTACTGAAAAGTTTGCAGTACAGGTGGTGCCTGAAGATATCAATGCGATATCTACGGCTATATATGACGTTGTTAAAAATCCTAAGTGCTTTACAGCTCTAGAGAAGAGAGAGGTGCTTAAGGAGTTTTCGTGGTTGAAATGTGCTAACCAAACATATGATGTGTACGAGAAAGTTTCTGGCGCTGATTCAAGATAATTGATTTAGTTAGCGGCTGTACTTCGATTTGAAAATTTGAGTTTATATAGAGACTATATAATTTATTTTATTAAAGAGCTTAAAGATATTGAGAGTGAGCGAGTGTTGAAAAAATTAATAAAGAAGTTAGTACCAGTAAAAATAAAAAAGTTCATTTATAAGATAAAAATGAAGTTAAATCGTCATTTGAATAAAAACAAGACGACAGTGGAAATATTTTCAAATATATACAGTAAGAATATGTGGGGTGGATCAAAGGGAAGTTTTTATTCGGGTGAAGGATCAGATTGTACGTTGTCTATGCCTTATTCTGAATATTTTTCTAAATTCATTTCGTCGAAATTCTCATTAGGTGGAGTGCGAATTCTTGATTTGGGTTGTGGTGATTTCAGGGTAGGAAAAGCGCTTGTTAACGAGAGAATTGAATATATTGGCGTAGATGTAGTGCCAAGTTTAGTGCAAAGAAATAATGATGAGTTTGGTTCCCCTACGATTGATTTTAGATGTCTGGATATTATTGAAGACGAACTTCCTGATGCTGATATTTGTCTTATACGACAAGTGTTTCAGCATCTATCTAATGATCAAATATGTAAAACATTAAATAAGTTAAGAAAATATAGATATGTATTTATTACTGAGCATTACCCCGATGATATGAATGGATGTATTCCAAATATTGACAAACCTCCCGGGAGTGATATTCGTTATCATGATGATTCTGCAGTGTTTTTAGATCAGCCTCCTTTTTCACTGAAAGATGTCGAACTTGTTTTGTCTGTTTCACACAATGACTGGGGAAGACTTCATACATTTAAACTAGAAAATGATGCTGACGTAGTAGATAGGTGACTGTTTTTCAGAGGTTTTTAATTTGTATGGAGGTAATGTGAATGGTGTGTTTTAATGTTTGATCGTTATCATGTAAGGTGTTAATTGGTGTTTGAAAAGTCTTTATTTAAAAATTATTCAGGTTTTATTAATCTTTTTTCGAGACTTATAGATCCTTTAGTTGTCGTTGTTGCTGCTATGGTGGCTTACAGCGTGCGGTTCTCATCTAATCTTTTTTCACTTCCTCAAGATTATTATTTTTTAGTATTAGTAGCTGTTTTCTGTGTGACTCTTGTATTTCCAGTATTTAATATATATACATCGTGGCGTGGTCAAGGCTTAGCAAAACAAGCCAGAACTATCATTCTCGCCTGGTTAACAGTTATGTTGATGATGATAGTTATTTTGTTTGGCCTGCAATTATCTGCAGATTATTCGCGTATATGGCTTGGTTTATGGATGCTTTTGGGGTTGCTTTTTTTGCTCTTTTATCGGATGAGTGTTTACGCGGTTCTGCAATATCAGCGACTACAGGGAAGAAATTTTCGTCGAGTTGTTATTGTAGGTGCTGGCGATTTAGCTAAAAAATTAATTCATCAAACAGTAGAGTCGCCATGGTCAGGCTTTCAAGTCATGGCCCTTTTTGATGATAATGAGCATCTTCAAAAAACGCTAGTTGATGGGTTTGAAGTGTGTGGTAATTTAGATGATGTTCATACCTATGTTGAATTAAACCAGGTTGATGAAGTATGGATAGCGTTGCCATTAAGGGCAGAGAAAAGAGTTAAAGAATTGTTATATGGGCTAAGGCATCAAACGGTCAATATTAAGCTTGTTCCGGATATTTTTGGGTTTACATTACTTAATCACTCCATGACAGAACTTGTTGGCTTACCAGCAGTCAATTTGTCTGATACCCCTATGTGGGGTAATAATAAGCTGGTTAAGGCGATTGAAGATAGAATAATTGGCTTGATTATATTTATATTAACCAGTCCTGCACTTCTCTTAATTTCAGTTGCGATAAAGATCACGTCTGGCGGTCCAATATTATTTAAACAAAAGCGTCATGGTTGGGATGGAAAAATAATTAATATTTATAAGTTTAGAACCATGAAAGAGCATAATGAGGATGAAGATTGTGTGACTCAGGCTTGTAAGGATGATGTCCGTATTACAAGATTAGGCGCCTTTTTAAGGCGCACTAGTTTGGATGAGTTGCCGCAGTTTTTTAATGTTTTGCAAGGGAGGATGTCTATTGTTGGTCCTCGTCCACATGCTGTTCAACATAATGAAATGTATAAAGATAAAGTTAATAAATATATGCTTCGGCATATGGTTAAACCTGGCATTACTGGATGGGCGCAAGTAAACGGTTTGCGTGGCGAAACTGATACTTTAGATAAAATGAAGAACCGTGTTGAGTATGATCTTTATTACATAGAAAACTGGTCTTTATGGTTTGATTTAAAGATTATGTTTTTGACTATTTTTAAAGGTTTTATTAACAAAAATGCATATTAAGTAGCTAATTGTGTTTTTCTGGTTGTTTTTATCTTTCTCTTTAATTGCGTAATAGTTAATTAATCTCTTGAGCAATGGCTGGGATTTTAACTTAGTAGTAGCTTATTGGTTATGAGGATAAGTTTAGGCGTTAGTGCTTTGCTTGAGTGTGTTCTTATTGGTTCAGATCTCTCTTAGAACTAATCTCTCTTTTTTAAGGGGAGAATAGAGTTGCTTATCGGTCTTTATTCTCAGTAGGGGGCTATTCCCCTCTTAGAAAAAGAGGGGGGATTTGTTATTTGGGTTATGTGATGATATTCTAAATCGCTATAATGGTTTTTTTCTAAATGTATGAAACACTATCTTTCGCGATTCCCTTCTGATTTTTCTTCTTTTTTTGTAAATATTTCACTTATTTTGTATCCAGTTTCTGTTTTGCTCGTGCCAAAAGTGAATGGTCTGATTTTTGTTTTGTTTTTTATTGCAAGCCTTATTTTTATCATCAGACAAGGTGAAATTGCTTTTAAGATGAGTGCTGATGAAAAACGCCTTTTTCTGGCAATTAGTGTTTTCTTTTTTGCGGCATTGCTCATTACAGTGATGTCGGGCTTTACCTATAAAGCTATTGGAAAATACTTACATCTTTTATTTGCGATTCCTGTTTATTTCTACTTAAGACATGCGGGGATTAAACTGGGCTATGTCTGGTATGGGCTGGTAACGGGTTCTATAGTCGTTGCTCTTGTGGCTTTTTATGAGGTGGGAGTTCTAGGTATTCCACGGGCGCGTAGTTTGACTCATCCGATAGTATTTGGTGACTTGTCCTTAATTATGGGTTGTATGTCATTGGCGGGTTACGGTTGGTTTAA
>Ga0316209_1003551_pt1 | contig 10456 bp, 7 predicted proteins | sample 6monopyrite_MG_FD_204945 | JGI IMG/M metagenome (GOLD analysis project Ga0316209, IMG submission 204945) | Microbial mat bacterial communities from mineral coupon in-situ incubated in ocean water Damariscotta River, Maine, United States -... | ecosystem: Environmental > Aquatic > Marine > Coastal...
CCAGCAATATCAAATACGTAAGTGCCTTTACATCTATCCAGAGTTGTTTTGAAGTTTTTAAGTATACCTAGTTGAGTTTCATTTTTTTTTATCTTAAATAGGTTTGGATGTTTTGTAGCATAAGTATTTATAATTTCTAAAGTTCTGTCGGTTGAACAGTCATCACCAACAACAATTTCATAATCAAAATCCACGATTTGTTTCAAAATAGATTGAAGTGTATCTTCAATATATTGCTCGTTATTGTAAGTTATAAGATGTACAGATAATAACATTATTATTAGAAACTATTTTATTGCATAAAATTAGGATAAAGAAAAATAGAATAAATAAATTAATCATTTTATTTTTGGTGAAACTTAGAAAAAATAATGAGTAAGAAAAAAATAGCTTTAGTTGGGTTTCATTTGCATATTGGTGGAGGCGCTAGAGTTATGTCAATCATCTCTAATTATTTGCATGAGCAAAATTTAGAGGTTCATAATATTATTGTGCAAGATGAATTGGGTTATGATTATTCTGGGGCATTGTTAAACCTCGGAAAAATAAAAAGTGACCCTATGACTATTTTTAATAAAATTAAACGTTTTTTGGTATTTAGAAGATACATGAAGCAACAAAGCGTTGATGTTATTATTGATTTTAGGTTTAGAAAAGGGATACTTAAAGAGTTCTTGATTTCAAGATTTGTTTATAATAGAAAAAAAACAATCTATACAATACATAGTTCAAAATTAGATGTTTATTTGCCAAAATCAAACTTTTGGGCAAATGCAATTTATGGAGGTTGCTTTAGGCTGTTAGCTTTAACAAAAGAAATGGAAAAAGCAACTAAGCTTATGTATCCAAAGCTGGAAAATGTTTCAACAATGCCAAATCCCATAAATATTAATGAAATTGTAGATAAATCAAAACAGGACATCGATCTAGACTTTGAATATATTATAGGAGCTGGATTGTACGATGTTAATATAAAACAGTTTGATAAATTAATTCTGGCGTATTCAAAATCTGTTCTTCCTAAGCAGCATATTCATCTGGTTATTTTAGGAAAAGGTAAATTACTTAAATATTTAAAAACTGTTGCCAAAAAAAATAAGGTTGATAAATTGGTGCATTTCTTAGGATATAAATCAAACCCATATAAATATTTTTCGAAATCTAAATATTTTATTTTATCAAGTGAGTTTGAAGGTTTGCCAATGGTTGTTTTAGAGGCATTAGCTTGTAGTGTTCCTGTAGTTGCATTTAACTGCCCTACTGGTCCCAAGGATGCAATAAACACTAAAGAAAATGGACTCTTAATAGAACACCAAAATGTTGAAGCATTAACTAGTGGAATGAATACCTTTGTAGAAGATCTTGATTTGTATAAACATTGCAAAAATAATGCTTTAAAAAGTGTACATAAATATTCAATTGATGTTATAGGTAAAAAATGGCTTAATTTAATAAATATTGTTAGTCTAAATGAAAAGTAAAAAGATCGCTTTAGTAGGATTTAGGTTAAACGGAGGCGGATGTGGTAGAGTTTTGGCGAATTTATCAAACTATTTATTTGAACAAGGTATAGAAGTACATATTGTTATTTTTCATAACGACATTGGTTACGACTTTTCTGGTACACTTTTTAATCTTGGCAAAATAAAAAGTGAATCGAATACTATATTTAATAAAATAAAGCGCTTTATCCATTTAAAGCAATATTTTACAACGCATTGTTTTGATTACATTATTGATTTTAGATTTAGGAAAAGCATTATTCAAGAGTTACTTATCTCCAAATTTATTTACAATACCAAAACTATTTACACAGTTCATAGCTCCCAGTTAGAAGTATATTTACCTAAATCTAAATTTTGGACAGAACTAATTTTTGGAAAAAGTTTTAAGGTTATAGCTATTACTGAAGGTATGCAAGATATGATTCTCAAAAAACACCCTAAACTAAAAAATGTTGAGATGATTTATAATTCAATAAGTGTTCAACAGATACAGAATAAATTAAACGAGAATGTATGTTTAAATTATAATTATATTATTGGAGTTGGTCAATTTAACACAAATGAAAAACAATTCGACAAACTTATAGAAGCTTATGCAAAATCAAAATTAGCAAGTAAAGAAATTCATTTAGTTATTTTAGGAGAAGGCGTTTTATTAGAATCATTAAAAATTTGCGCAAGAAATAATAATGTTATAAGTAAAGTTCATTTTTTGGGGTTTAAGAACAATCCCTTTAAATATATTAAACACGCCAAATATTTAGTTATGTCAAGCAAATATGAAGGTTTTGGGATGGTTCTAATTGAAGCTTTAGCTTGTGAGACTCCTGTAGTGGCGTTTAATTGCCCAATTGGCCTTAATGAAATTATTCAGCATAATATAAATGGACTTTTAATAGAGCATCAAAATGTTGAAGCATTAACTAACGGAATGAATACTTTGATAGAGGATTGTGATTTGTATAAACATTGTAAAAAAAATGCTTTAAAAAGTGTTGAAAAATTTGAAATAAATAATATTGGGCCACAATGGCTTACATTATTGAATAACTAAATTTATCACAAAATGAAAAGTAAAAACATAGCCATTATTGTTAAGCACCTTGCCGAAGGAGGTGCACAACGTTCAGCGGCTATGCTTTCTTTAATGCTAGACAAGTTAGGTTATAAAATCACATTTATTGCTTTATATAATAAAAAGGAGTTTACTTATAAAGGAAATTTTGTTGTGTTAAATAGCAATAAAACATCTAGTAAAATTTTAGATAAGTATTATCAATTTTTAAGCTTTAGAAAAGTTATTAAAAATAACAACTTTGATTTTATTATTGATTTTCGAGGTAGAACCAATTTTTTTAGAGAGTTTATTATTTATAATTTCATTTACCGCAATCCTAAAAAAATAATATTTACTGTTAGAGAGTCAAAATTAGAGAATTATTTTCCGAGACCATTTTTTGTGTTTCGAAGTTTTTATAATAAAGCTATTAAAATTATAGCTGTTACTAAATTTATAGAAAATGAGATTAAAAAAAAGTATTCTCTACAGAATGTAATAACAATTAATAATGGCATTGATTTTAGTGAAATAGATACTTTAAAAAGTAAACCAATTTTAGAAACATCAGAGTTTATTTTGGCAGTTGGAAGGTTTGTAAAGCTTAAACAATTTACTGAATTAATTGAGGTTTACTCGAAATCAAAACTAATTGAAAAAGGCATAAAACTAAATATTATAGGTGAAGGTGGACAAGAGCACGAACTCATAGAGGCTATAAAAAGTAAGGGGTTAGACAATTTAATAAAAATTATCCCTTTTCAGAAAAACCCTTATAAATATATGAGTAAGGCTAAATTTTTAGTTTTGTCCAGTAAAAGAGAAGGGTTTCCAAATGTGCTAATAGAAGCATTAGCTTGCGCAACACCAGTTATTTCTTTTGATTGTGAAACTGGACCAAGGGATATTATCTGTCATGAACAAAACGGATTGTTGGTTGATAACCAAGATTTTGATGCTCTAAAATTAGCTATTAATTCTTTTGTAGAAGACGATAATTTGTATAATATATGCAAACAAAATGCAAGGGAAAGTGTCGAGAAATTTGATTTGAATAGTGCCATGAAACAATGGCATCATTTATTAAGCTAATGTTTTTTTCTTTTATTAGTATCGTAAAAGCACATATAACACAATTTATATAAATTAAATAAAAACAAAGATGGATTGGATGAGTTTAATTGCGATTTCATTAATCGTTGAGAAAGCGTAAATAATGTTGCAAATAAAAACTTAAGTTTAAATTTTTCTAGCTTTTTAAAGTAAACTAAAACCTTAACGAACTGTACATCAATTTTTTGTGAATTGTAAATTGAAAGTAAGTTTTTAATTCCTTTTTCGGTTTTGCTTATAAAAACATAATTTTCGTCAATATCTCCATGCAAAACTGGGTTGTCAATATGTAAAACCTTTAAGTTATGTAAATAAGCTTGGTAAGCAAAAAGAGTATCCTCATGTCCATATTCAGTCAAACTGGATTCAAATAAAATGGTATTAAAGCATTCTTTTTTAATGAGGGTGTTATTAAACATTAACGTTTTATATGTATTTCCACTCCTTTTTTTAGCTGATTTATCTTCAATAAACCTACCATACTTCCATCTAAGCTTTTGGTTTTTACTTTTTACAAACTCAGGATGAATCCTGCCTCCATACAAAATGTCTAAATTAGAAGAAATATTGCCTAAGTAGTTTGTTATAAAATTGGTGTTGGTAATTAAAGAATCGCCATCCAAAAACAATAAATAATTATACTGTGATGAGGATGCTAAGTAGTTCCTGTTATTGCTTAAACCAACATTTTTGGGCAATTCCTTAAACTGCACTTTTTCTAATTGGTTGAGCTTATGGTTAACTTTGTTGATGTCTGATTTTGAACCATCATCAAATATTTTGATTTCAAAATCAACTTCAGAAGTTGTAAGTTGCTTATGCAACTCATTTACTAACTCAGTAACATCATAATTATAAACAGGAATTAAAACCGAGAGCATAGTTATCCTTTTCGTTGCACAACTTCAAATACTTTATTGTCGTCGCATTTTAAGGTTTTACTTGGGTATTTTAAAAGTAAGGCATAGTCGTGCGTTGCCATTAAAATGGTATGGCCTTTTTTATTTAATTCTTGTAGCACTTCCATAACCTCAATACTAGTTTGAGGATCGAGGTTTCCAGTAGGCTCATCAGCAAGGATTAGTTCGGGATCGTTTAATAACGCTCTGGCAATGGCAACACGTTGTTGTTCGCCACCAGATAGCTCATAAGGATATTTAAACCCTTTAGTTTTCATGCCAACGCGGTTTAAAACAGCTTCAATCTTTGCAGCAATTTCTTCTTTATCTTTCCAACCAGTGGCTTTCAATACAAATTCTAAATTGGCATTAACAGTCCTGTCGTTTAGTAATTTAAAATCTTGAAATACAATACCTAGTTTTCTGCGCAAAAATGGGATGTCATCTTCTTTCAATTTAGCTAAATTAAAATCCACAATACTACCTTCGCCTTTGGTAAGTTCTAAATCACCATAAAGCGTTTTCATAAAACTACTTTTGCCAGTGCCTGTTTTACCAATTAAATAGACAAAATCGCCTTTATTCATTTCAAAATTCACATTGGCAAGTACAAGGCTATCACCTTGGTAAATAGCAGCATCTTTTAGTTGCAAAACAGTTTCAGGCATATATAATGTTACTTTTTAAAGTATTGTAAATGTATTATTAAATAAGGAATTACTCAAAATTAATTAGTATTTATAACTGTGAGAATCTTCAACTTTTTAACATTTAATAACTTGGTTTATAATTAACGCAATTTTCTAACGTTATAAAAGCGATATAAAGTATTTTTGATATTAATAACAGAAGTTGTTTTATTATTTTAAATACATATTACATTGGTTCTTACTAATGGTTTCTCAACAAAAAACGAAGTTAATGACTAAATTAAGATTATTAGCACTAGCATGGACACTAACAGTGAATTACGGTGTTTTTGCTCAACAAACAGCTGCTTATACGAGCGACTTAGTAAACTTTCAAAAAGCATTATCACTTTACAATAGCAAGCAGTATTTAGCAGCTCAATCACTATTTGATAAAATTCAAGATACAGCTACAGATGAGGTTGTAAAGTCCGACTGTGCCTACTATATTGCCAATAGTGCTGTAAGGTTAAACCAACAAAATGCAGACGATTTAATCCAAAAATTTGTAAACGATTATCCTACAAGTACCAAACGAAACACAGCTTATATAGATGTTGCAGATTATTATTTTGAAAACTCTAAATTTTCGTATGCCAGAAAATGGTACGATAAGGTTGACGAAGAAGCTTTATCGAGAAACGAACGAGAAAAATTTTATTTTAATTATGGTTATAGTTTTTATGCAACCAATAATGCTCAAGGAGCAAAAAAGTACTTGTCGCGAGTAGAAAATTCTGAAAAATATGGCTCGCAAGCAAAATACTACATTGGTTATATGGCTTATGAAGGTGACGATTACAATAAAGCCTCCAACTATTTTGAGCAAGTAAGCGATAACGAAAAATACAAAGACGGACTGTCGTATTATCAAGCCGATTTAAACTTTAAACTTGGCAACTTCGAGAAAGCGATAGAATTAGCCAAAGCGCAATTGCCAACAAGTGATGATGCTGAAGTTTCAGAATTATCTAAAATAATAGGTGAAAGTTATTTTAACCTAGAAAAATATGCCGAAGCCATTCCTTATTTAAAGGCCTATCAAGGAAAGCGTAAACGTTGGAATAATACCGATTACTATTTATTGGGATACGCTTACTATAAGCAAAACAACTTTGAAAATGCCATTTCCGAATTTAATAAAATTATTGATGGAAATAATTCTGTAGCTCAAAACGCCTATTATCATTTAGGAGAAAGTTATATCAATCTCGATAAAAAACATGAGGCTTTAAACGCTTTTAGAAATGCCTCGCAAATGGATTACGATTTAAAAATTCAAGAAGATGCTTGGTTAAACTATTCAAAAATCAGTTACGAAATAGGTAATCCATACCAATCTGTACCACAAGTACTAGCAGGTTATTTAAATAAATATCCAGACACAGGTTACAAAGAAGAAATTGAAACCTTATTAATTGACTCTTATATTACCTCAAAGAATTATAAAGAAGCTTTAAAATTATTGGAAGGGAAAAAGAGTTTTGAAAACAAAGTCGCTTACCAAAAAGTAGCATTTTATCGAGGTATAGAGTTGTATAATGAAAATCAATATTTAGAGGCAGAATCGTTTTTCGATAAATCTATTGCTGAGCCAAGAGACGATAACTATTTAGCTAGAGCCATTTTCTGGAAAGCCGAAACCGATTATAACTTAACAAATTATGAAGATGCCTTGGTTGGCTTCAAACAATTTCAAGGGAGTCGTCAAGCGTCTGGAACACCAGAGATTAAAAACATAGATTATAATTTAGGGTACACATACTTTAAGCAAAAAAATTACACAAGAGCTACCGAATTTTTTCAAAAATATATTTCAAATACTTCTGAAGATGAACTAAGACTCAACGATGCCTTTTTAAGATTAGGCGACAGTTATTTTGTCTCTAGCAACTATAACAAAGCCATAAACGCTTATGAAAGAGCCATAAAAATGAACCAGATTGAACCAGATTATGCATTCTTTCAAAAAGCCATAAGCTTTGGTTATATTGGTCAAGGTGCTACAAAAATTAAAGAATTGGAAATATTTATAAATACTTATAAAAGATCGCCTTTACGTGACGATGCACTTTACGAATTAGGGAATTCCTACGTAAAAAATAGAGAAGAGGATAAAGCAATGAGGCTATACGACCAGTTGAATAAGGAATACAGATCTAGTCCTTACACTCCCAAAGCCTTATTACGACAAGGTTTGGTGTATTACAATTCTGGTAAAAACGAAGAAGCCTTATCTAAGTTTAAAAACGTAGCAAATAACTATCCAGGAACTCCCGAAGGTATGCAGGCAGTGGCTACAGCACGTTTAATTTATGTTGATTTGGGCCGTGTCGATGAGTATGCAAGTTGGGTAAAAAGGCTGGATTATGTTAATGTCTCTGATGCCGATTTAGATAACACCACTTACGAATCTGCCGAAAAACAATATCTAGCAGGCGACACAAATAGAGCCATTAGATTATTTAACAGCTATTTAAATGAATTCCCGAATGCTATTCATGCCATGAAATCACACTTCTACTTAGCGCAGTTATATTATAAGGACGATTTACAAAACAATGCAGCACCTCACTACGAGTATGTTGTTAATAAACCAAGTGGCGAGTTTACAGAGCAAGCATTAACAAGACTTGGAGAAATCTATTTAAACGAAAAAGACCACGCTAGGGCAATGCCAATTTTAGAGCGTTTGGAAAATGAAGCAGATTTTCCACAAAATGTTATTTTCGCTCAGTCCAATTTAATGAAAGTTCACTATCAATTACAAGATTATAACCAATCAGTGAATTATGCTGAAAAAGTATTGTCAAGTTCACGAACAGATAAAAACGTTAAAAGTGATGCGCATGTAATTATAGCGCGTTCTGCCATAAAAACTGGAGATGAAGCAAAAGCAAAATCGGCTTATGCGCAAGTTGAAAAAATCGCATCAGGTGAGTTGGCAGCCGAAGCTTTGTACTATAGCGCTTTTTTCAAAAATCAAGAAGGACAATACAAATCATCAAATACTGTCGTTCAAAAATTAGCAAAAGACTATTCAGGCTATAAGCTTTATGGCGCAAAAGGCTTGGTAATTATGGCAAAGAATTTTTACGCTTTGGGTGATGCTTATCAAGCAACTTATATTTTGGAGAGTGTTATTGAAAACTTTGCTGAATTCACCGATGTGGTTGATGAAGCAAAAACAGAGTTGCGCAAAATCAAATCAGAGCAAGCTAAAACAAATGCGTCTGTCGATACCGATAATGGAAATTAAAATCAAAAAACGTAATGTCATGCTGAACGCAGCCTGCACTGAGCAGAGTCGAAGTGAAGCACCTAGACAAAAACAATCAAATAAATATGTGTAAATTCAAAAATAGCTTATTGTTTTTAATAGCAGTTTTAGTAACTGCTACAACTTTCGCACAAGAAAACAGAAAAACAAAAGATACCATTAATACCGAAGTTGTTAATGTGGTGAAACCTTATACACCAAAAGTTTCTGATGCTTTTAAGGTAAAAGAAATCCCATCGTTAAATGATGAGCAAACCACCACTAAAAAAAGAATAACGTACAATATTTTTTCAATCCCTGTAGCATCAACATTTACACCAGCAAAAGGCAAAGCAGCTGAAGTCGATAAGGCCGAAAAAGTAAAACTATACGATAATTATGCCTCTTTTGGTGTAGGTTCTTATACAAGTTTTTTAGGAGAGGTGTACTTAAACCATGCTATAAATAGAACCGAAAGCGTTGGAGGTTATGTAAGCCACCACTCATCACAAGGAGGTATAGAAGGGTTATTGTTGGATGACGCTTTTTCAAACACCCAAATCAATGCAAACTACGCAAGGAAACTCCGCGATTATTCTTGGAATGTTGATGCAGGCTTCCAGCAGCAAGTATTTAATTGGTATGGTTTGCCTCAGCCTCCATACAATCAAGCATTTGCAGACCCAATGATGCCTCAGCATAAGTTTTTTACGTTTGAGTTTGGTGGTGAAATTGATTTTGATGATAGACTCTTTAATACTGGTGATATGCGATTTAGACGATTTGCAGACGATTATGATTCTGGAGAAAACCACTTTGCAATGTCAACAAATTTTGATATCCCATTAAACGATGGCGATTTAAATTCTACAATTAAACTGGACTACTTAAATGGCTCGTTCGACCAATCGTATTTTGGAACCGATAAACTTAAATACGGGAATTTCAATGTTGGCCTATCTTCCAGTTATCAAATAAAGCAAGACGATTTAACTTTGAATTTAGGAGCAACAGTATTTTATTTAAACGATACAGAGGCCAGTAAAAACAAAGTTTATATTTATCCCAATATCACAGCAACCTATAGATTGGTAAATGAACTATTAATAGCCTATGGAGGAATTGAAGGAGGGTTAATACAAAATACCTATTATAAGTTTGCTAAAGAAAATCCGTATGTATCTCCAACGCTTAATATAATACCTACCGATATGCAATATGATGCTTATGTTGGTTTAAAAGGAAAACTTTCCAATAATATGAGTTACAACATTCGCGGAAAATACTATGCCGAAAATGACAAAGCATTGTTTAAAAATAACACCGATAGAAACTATACACCAAACAACAATTATAACAAAGGGAATTCATATAACGTAGTGTATGACAATGTAACGACCTTAAGTGTGTTTGGAGAGATAAATGTAGATGTGAATAGAAATTTTACCTTGGGGATTAAGGCAGAATACTTTTCTTATGATGTTAAATATGAAGAAAAAGCATGGAATTTGCCAGATTTTGAAGGCTCATTGTTTATGGATATCCAGTTTGATGAATATTGGTTTGCAGGCGCAAGTTTATATTATATAGGTGAACGATTTGACCAAAGCTCTATTGAAGGTTCTTTACTTCCTAATGAAGATTTAACATTAAACCAAACACTAGAAAGCTATTTTGATGCCAATGCGCATTTGGGCTATCGCATTAACGATAAATGGGCTATCTATGCTAAAGTAAACAACATAGCAAATCAAGATTATAAGCGATGGTTAAATTATCCAGTGCAAGGCATTCAATTTTTAGCAGGAACCACTTATAAGTTTGATTTCTAAAAAAGCTAAATAACGTGAGTTCGATATAAAAGTCATAGACTATAAGCTGATTGAAATAAAAACACCCCTAATGAGCTTCGCTCGGTATCTTCAACAAAAGCT
>Ga0316209_1003554_pt1 | contig 10447 bp, 12 predicted proteins | sample 6monopyrite_MG_FD_204945 | JGI IMG/M metagenome (GOLD analysis project Ga0316209, IMG submission 204945) | Microbial mat bacterial communities from mineral coupon in-situ incubated in ocean water Damariscotta River, Maine, United States -... | ecosystem: Environmental > Aquatic > Marine >...
TCGCTTTAACGTATAAATTTACACCTACACCCCTGTAAATATTGACATCAAGCCCATAAAACGGGAAAATCCCCGCCCTTCATAGAAGGTTCAAAGCCATCCATCCGGACAGCTTTTAATAGAAGATAGAATAAAGGTCATGTAGCTCAGCTGGTTAGAGCACGGCATTCATAATGCCGGGGTCGGTGGTTCAAGTCCACCCATGACCACCATTTATTTCAACCAGTTACACCACAATTTAGTTTTTAACAATTTCTAACTGTACCAATTTTGTACCAATCTCTGGTACATCTTGCTCCAAAATGTTGTTTGCATAGCTTGCTAGATGATTTGCCCCTAAGTGCGCATACCGTCTAACCATCTCTGCTGACGACCAGCCACCGAGTTCCTGAAGCGCGTTTAGCGGTGTTCCTGCCTGTACGTGCCACGATGCCCAAGTGTGCCTCAGATCGTGAAACCTGAATCCTTCAAGCCCCGTTTTCTTCAAAGCCTTATACCATGCCTTTGTGCTTACCTGATAAACGGGTTTGCCATTGTATGGAAACACCCACTTTTCATGTTTGCCTTTCTGCTCAAGCAGTACATTGACCGCGTCAGCATTCAAAGGAACCGCGATGGCTTTCTTCGTCTTGCTCTGGTCTGCATGAATCCATGCCATGCGTCTTTCAATATCGACCTGTGACCACATCAAGTGCGTGACATTGGTTCGCCTCAACCCCGTTGACAATGCAAAACGAACGATGGTTTTCATATGCTCAGGCAGGGCTTTAATTAATGCCCGCGCTTGTTCATGTGTCAGCCAACTAAGTCGTCTACTGTATACGGTGTAAAGCCTTACCTTGGGAATCCGATCAACCCATTCCCAATCATCGCGTGCCCGCCTGAGGATGGCGCGTATCAACGCAAGGTAACGGTTTGCATTACTCTTACTTGTTTGATCACTTACCGCCTCAGCTATCGCATCAACCACATCTCGTGTAATTGCCGATAACGTTAGAGCACCGAGATATTTATCCAAATGTTTCAAGATACTAATATCTTTGTCATGACTTGCTTTGTAGTCCTTTTCCTTTAACCACCTGACGGTTGCTTCCTGCCAACTCCTTTCGGGTTTCGTTCCCAATTTCTGAACTTCCCAACAAGTTGTCTTTAGTCTGTCGTGGTATTCCTGAGCCTTTTTCCGGTCTTCAGTCCTAGCAGAGCGCTGTATTCGCTCTCCACTGGGTGCTGTAAACCTGACCCACCATGTGTTGCCGCGTTTATAGAGTGACATATTTCTATCTCCGAAATATCACTTAACGGCGCTTGCCCGTGGCTAGGATAAAGCGACTTGAGGTAAGACACAAGGTCTGACTTGAGGAAGACCCAGCGTTTAGCGGGTTTTGCTCCACTGATAATGCCCTGTTTTGCCTTGTAGCGGAGGGCAGAAGTGGACATCTTAAGGAAATTAGCGGCAGCGTGAAGGTCAAGAGTTTCATCGTTACTCACCATCTTTTTCGGACTGATAGGTTTTCGCTTCTTTTTTCTTTGTGTCGTGGTCTTTTTTCAGAGCATTACTGATGGTGTTGTAATTACGACCTTTTTCTCTGACTTTTTTTTGGATATAACTATCGAAATCTTCATCATTGAATTGACCACGAGTGTCATGAAACTCTTTAGCTTCTGTAATATATTTTGTGAAGCCATCATAAAGATCAGCGATACCATATAGGGCCATGAAAGACGTGAGGCCAGCAATACCATTGATGTAGAGTGATTCATCACTGGGGATACGCTGTTTTCGGATACGCTTGAGTGATTTATCAGGGTTATCTTTCCAAGCTAGTTCTGATAATGATGCCCATAATGGATGCAGAGGCCACCGAGAAGTGTTTGAGTCATTCTCATTAGGCAGTGATAGTCTTAACCAATCATGACAGGCGTAACGCCAGAGTGGGCCTTGATTTAATAAAAGGGAATCTAGAGAGGCAGACTGGAGTATTTTTAAAATTTCAAGTTTATACTGAAACTCTAAACGCCAGACCTTCTGCTCTCTGTTCCAGCCAGCACCTAACCAGATAGGAATGAGATAATCTTTTCCCGATTTTTTTATCTCTAAAGTTTTATCGTACAATCTTGCTGATATATCACCTTTATAGCCAATCGACCAACCTGAGAAATGAGGGCGTATATAGTGTTTATTAAAGAGGGTGGTGCGTGTCACCCAATGGGTAATATCAATGTCATCTAGATTTTGCTGTGTGATGAAGTCAGTAAAAAGATCAACTCTACTAACTTTAGGTTTTGATACCTTTCTGGATAGAGTGTTCAAGATGAATTCCAAGTCACGTGTTATTTCATCAATAGGTGTGAATGTTAGGACTTCACTAGATATCTGAATATAGGCCAGAGGCATTGATTTTGATGAGCGCTTTGATATTGCTATTCGAAACCAGTTGTCATCAAGTACAAAGGCAAAGGGTTTTTGTCCTTTATCTGAAACCTTAAATAAATGATCACCGATTGATAATTGGGCTTGATCCTGTTTTCTAGGATCTTCCGACTGTGCCAGTTCTTTTAAATCTGAGAGCCTGTTTTCTCCGTCTTCGGACAACTCACCCTGATAAGACAAATAAAGGCTATCAATGCCAAATCTGAGGATTAATGGGTCTGAATTGTATTGAGGGGGTACTGTGTTACTAGACGGCGTACCCTTTGTTAATGAAATATTAGACTCAGCGCGTGACAGGCTCGTCGACTCGCTCTGTTCACGCGCTGTGCCTTTTATTGTACTTTTCTGTTGTGACTCTTGGTCTTGCATAAATTAACTCCGATAGGGTACAGGTTGGGTGACCTGCTTCGGATACTTAAGTTATACCTGATTTTATTGAGAGTGAAGGAAGTGAAATATTTTTTCACATCCTTGTGATTTTCTTGTATTCCTGTAGTCGCTTACCGAGTTTATCTACATCATCTATGCCACTATCGCCTCCGGTAACTTTAATCTCCACACAAATATTAAGAAGTTTTTCATGAGAAAGCTTATCAAGAAAATTAGCAATATCCAAAACGGCAAATGTAAACATTAATGTTCTATATCGAATTTTTGATTGCAGTATTGGTGTCTGTATTCTTGATGCTAGTTTTTTTAGAAACTCTTCATCATCAGAAAATTGAGACTTTAACAATCGCTTTTGAAAATAAGGAAGCTGTAACACTGTTCTATCAATTTGAACTGCTAAGCAAAATGCTGCATCATCGCCACTTTTGGCATCTGTAATTAATTGGCACATTGATCGGCCATGTATCATTAATGCTAGACAATTAAAGAAGCTTGCTAAAATAATATGAGTGTCTTGTTGTGTGTTATTACTTGCGTTAACCTTTTCTTCGAAATTCACACATGCAGAAAGTCGTTCTAGCTGATTCTTGTCTTCGTAAAGAGTGCGCCAAGGTGTGTTCATATCAGATAATAAACTAATGGATTCACTCTTTAAGGGAAGCCACCCATTATTATTTTCAAGTACTTCTAGAAGTTCATCGTAGTCTGGTATTGCTTCCTTAAGTACAGCAGTAATTATTTGCAAATCCTCTTCAGAAGTATTGGGTTTTGTAGATGTTTCCATATAGGACTATTTAATAATATAGAGGGTTAACGTTTGAGTTAACCGGACGTTATATACAGAGTGCAGCGAAGCGAAACGGCATATATAACGGTCGGGTTGGACGACTTGTTATAAGCATCTCACTCATAACTGGACATTACTTTTTCTCTAGTGGCGCTTTGAGCTTTCTGTGTGCACTCAGATATGCCTTTCATTTTATTTTTTAGATAATCGCGGTATCCGGGTGATAGAGATTCGGCATAATTTGCTTGACTCTTGTTTTGTTTTATTATTCCTTTATAAATACTTTTTTCTTGATTAGTTCCGATTAGTTTTGATAAGTGGTCAACCATTTCCATTTTTACAGTTGCAGAATAGTCTTTATCTTCAGATTTTGTTAGCTCACCACATTTTGCAATAATCCATTCCTGATACACAGGTGATGTTCGACCCACCATGTTTATAAACTCTTGTGGTGTGAGAAGATCAACATCAGATGATTTAGTAGACATCATCCTATCAATTACAGCTGTAGGGATATTCATATCAGAAAGATAGCTTCTGGTAAAAACATCTAATTTATTATATTTTTCACTTGCCTCGACAGCTGTTAGCCCAGCAAAATATGTTTTCTCATATATTGGGCGATGTAATCCAAATGCTGCTGTGCCATCTCTCTCTACTCCGCCAGACCAAATTAACACACAAGCACTATTGCATTCATCGACCGCATATACATTTAATAATGAATCCCTTATGAATCGACCAATCTTGATTGCTTCTACAACGTCGCCGCCTGGCGAGCTGATATACACTGATAATGGAAAATGACCTTTTTCTTTGATGGTATTAACAATACGATCATGGTCTCCCTTAATGACGCTACCTGTTATATGCAAGGTGTATAGTTCAGTATCTGTTGTGCTAATTTCCATTGCAATTAATTGTGATGGAATCAGTGTAACGAGATATGCGCATATTGCTAATAGTAAATGTTTCATAATAACCTATTGCTTATAACGTTTGAAATAAGTGGCGCGGCGCTTTTTCCGCGTCCAAGCCAGCGCCTTTTGCTGGCGAACTTGATTGACTTGTTAGGCGTATATCTCACTCTCGGTCGATGATAATGCCTCATAAAGCATATTACTGCATGTTTGTATTTTACTAACTGTATCTTTAAGTTCATCTAGTTCTATATATTTATCATTATTTTTATATGAGCGAATTTCATGTCTTAGATTATCATCAAATATAGACTCTAAACTTAAATTGATAGGGTTATGTGCAATGAGATTTCTTGTTTCGGAAAGTCTCATTGCTTGATTGATGCATGACACAATTGTCTTTATTGTTTCTTTATTTATAGATGAAGATTTAGCTGCATTAATTACTACTGAGCATCTTTTATTGAATTTTTCGTTTTTTAATTTTTCAAATTTATTCTCTTCTGGTAGGCATACTAGTAAGCCGGCAATGTATGATTCAATTTCAGCAAATCTAATCATAAGCTCACCTATCTGATATCTCCATTCTGCTTCATGTTTCATGATATTTTTATGTGTCTAACGGTTGAGTTGGGAGTTATCATGCTATTAATTTAAATGGCTTTTTCACCATATTTATTAACACCAGACGATCCAGGCGCAAAGCCAAGATACAAAATGAGCAGCAAGCCCACAAGCGGTATTAAGATGATTAATACAATCCATCCAGATTTGTCTAGGTCATGTAATCGTTTTACATATGTTGCGAGCAATACCCATGTGGCTGCAAATGTATAGATCAAGTCTAAGATCGCAATTGTGCTTACAATATTTTCGTTGGTGCTTGCTAGGGAAGCATAAGTTAACCCAAAGTAGACTACAGCGCTAACTATTAGCAAAGAAATAAACATTGGCCAAAATGTGGAGCGCTTAATACGCCCTTCAAAAGAAAATATTGATATATCTTGGTTTTGCTCGTTATCGATTTGTGTTTTAGGCTCTGAAGGCTGATGAGTTTCTGCTGAAATATCTGCGCATGATTGACAAAGGGCGGTGTTTGCATCACCCCAGTTTATATTCGTCGATTTACCGCAAGATTGACATTTCATTTCATATGCTCGTTACGCCTAACGCCTAGTTAAGGGGCGCATGCTGTTTTGCGTCCCGTTTGAACGCCTTGTTATGTGTTTTTGCTTACTTGAATGCGCCGAAAATAATACCAGCAAGATGGCCGCCTAAGATAATAAATGACCATGTTGTCTTTTTCATACCAAATGCACGTCCTTTTGTTTTAGCTTGATATAAGCCTGCGCCCCATATTAGTAATGTAGCTCCAGTTGATATGCCTAGAAAGAGAGCCGTGCCTTCTGGGTTTTCTAATAGCTTTTCAAGCTCTGTGTTTTTTATGCCGCTTCCAAGGAGCCAGCCCATTATGAATGGGAATAAAACAGTAATTAATATTATTCTAAGCCTAGGGCGCTTTGGGCCTTCATAATCATCAATATCTAATTCTATGTCATCCATTTCTTTTCTTCTTTAATTCACATAACAGTGTATTAGACAGAATGTCGGTACTCTGAGTTATACAGAAAGTGGAATATTGAATATTCGACATTCCGTCTATTATTTTTAATTTATTCGTAAAAATACACGGTATCTATATAAAGTACAAATTCACATGATTTAAGGCTCAGAAAACTGACAATCAAGTAATCGCAAGTATTCTGAATTCGATTAGTGATCTCAAAAAAAATGAGACTGTACCAGATTTGTACCAATTCAAGACGATTTTACTGTTATTTGCAGTCGGTTATAGGCAGGCAAGCGCAATAAGTGATTGATTAATATAGAGGTGTGTGTCACTGGTTGATTTTCATAATGCCGGGGTCGGTGGTTCAAGTCCACCCATGACCACCATATTTCACTTACAGAGCGACAGCTTACAAAATCTCGCTTCAATCCTCGGTTCTAAAATCTGCCACAGGCAACTCTTTACCTATCTTTGTATTACTGTTGGTTACCATATCCCCTAATCCCAGGTACTTCGATATGTTTTCCTAATCAAAAATTGATATATTTGAGCAGGGAGTATCATTGCTGCTCAAAAATATGTATTATTGAGCAGGCATAGACCGATAACTTCAATTTCAGGTAAATATGAGCAGTTACTCATTATCATCATTTCCACCAGACCGGCCACTAGAATCCGAGGTCGTACTACGTGCACTGGTATTAGCTCACCGCTACCTGGCGGAATTAAAAGGTGTCGCACACACTATGCCAAATGAAGGTTTACTCGTGTCCACGCTCTCATTACAAGAAGCACAGAGCAGCTCGGAAATTGAAAACATAATCACAACACAAGACGCTCTATATAAGTATCAGTTACAGCCAGAAGGCGCTGACCCTGTCAGCAAAGAGGTGGCGCATTATGTCGAGGGTTTGAACATTGGCTTCCTGCGAGTACGACGAGAAGGTGCGTTAACCCTCAACACTATTCTAGCGCTGCAAGCAGAACTTGAAGGTAACGACGCAGGGTTTCGTACAATACCTGGTACCGTATTAAGGAATGAGCTGACAAAGGGAGTGGTCTATGAGCCACCGTCACCTGAAAAAGTGCCAGATTTGATGGCATCTCTTGAAGTGTTTGTTCACAGCGATAGTCAGCTAGACCCTCTGGTACGCATGGCCTTAATCCATCATCAATTTGAGAGCATACACCCGTTCTATGATGGAAACGGACGTTCAGGGCGTATTGTTAATATTTTATATCTGGTCAAAGAAGGTTTACTGGATACACCGATTTTGTATTTGAGCCGTTACATCAGCCAGACAAAGTCAGAATACTATAACGCTTTGCAGCTGGTACGCGATAGCGACGATTGGGAGCAGTGGATACTCTATATGCTCCGAGGTGTTGCGTTAACCGCGAGGCATACGACTCAATTGGTGGAAGGTATCCGAGACTTACTACAGCAATACAAGCAAAAAATTCGAGATGATTATAAATTCTATAGTCAGGATTTGATAAACAATATTTTTCGTCATCCTTATACAAAAGTGGCATTCTTAGAGAGAGATATCGGCGTGTCACGTGCTACAGCTAGTCGGTATCTGAATATATTAGCGACAGATGGGATACTCCAAAAACACAAATTGGGGAACGAAAATTATTATATTAACCACGCGCTAGTTCACTTGCTATTCAATCTCCCTGAACTGATTGACGAAGATAAGAACTAACAAATATCATCTCATAGTTATGAAAATAGGGGTCAGACTTTTTTTGATAGCAAGCTCTTTGATTAGTTAAAGAGGAATCAAGAGAGTATGCGGATTAATAGTCTGCTAGTCTGGTTTCTTACCGGTAATCCCTGCGGTGAGTGCAAAGCGCATTGCTTCTTCCATGCTCATCTTTATCGGTCGCACATGTTCTTTTGGCACAAACAGGGTAAAGCCGCCGATCATATAACTCATAGGCAGATAAACCAGTACCTTGTCCTGATCACGGAAAGACTCCGGTAAGCGTTGCTCATCTGTCTGCGTGATAAAACCGATCATCTCTACGCCGTTATACGTTACTGCGACAGCCTGACCGATACCATCTTGTTTCGGGCTAAAGAAATCAAATAGATCACGAATGGCTCGATATACGGTTTTGATCAAAGGTAACTGATAGAGAATTTTTTCACCGACGGCAAACAGCTGGCGAATCAGGATGGCTTTCATCATTAGGCCGACGATAAACATCACCAATAGAGCAGCCAGCACGCCGAGCCCTGGGAAATACGTAGCATTAGGTAATACCCAGCGTAATACGGTTCCCATGGTGTCTTCTGAAGTGACTGCCAGCCAGTAGAGAAGGTAGATAGTGAGTGCTACCGGTAATATGGTTATAAATCCGGTGAGTAGAGTTTTGCTGATTGATTTGAACATAGGCATGTCGTTATGAATGAGAGTGGAAACGATTAAAAAAATGTCTGAAAAATGTCAGAGTGAAGCGTACTGGATTTAAAGCACAGCGTAAACAGAGAGCTTTGTCCATTATGAGCCTTATCAAATATGAAATGGACTCGAATATTTAGTGTCAGAATACAGTTTTCATTAATATTAGAAACAATTGTGTTCTGACCCCACTTTTCCCAGTAATGCCCACTTTTAGCTCTAGGTGACAATCCCTCAGATAAGTCCATTTCGTTCAACAGCTGTAGCACAGCTGCAACTCTGTCTAGCGTATCTCGATAACCTACATTATTGCCTGATTCATCTGCAATTAAAGGGATGGGTGGGGGATTGTGTTGGAGAGTGTCCTTATCCATAAATGGCTCCTGGGGTTGTGCTCATATCCATATTCTTCTGTTGTTAAACAAACGAGTGCCTCACAGAAGAAGGCGTAGTAATTCTAGCTTTGGCTCAGACTACTGCTCCTCTAATACCTTCTGAAAAGCAGATTAATTGCTATTTAACGAACTTAATATTCGATATTAGAATGTAATAGCCCAATATGTCAAACTTATTTTAATAAATAGTGATAAAAAGTAGCCTCATTGAGAAGAAGAGCAGGCTATGGATAAACAACAATTTGGAGAGCGACTAAGAATTGCACGTTTGCGAAAAAACATGAGACAAGTTGATGTAACTACCGCCCTCCAGGAATATGACATTAATATAAACCAGACCACCCTCGGTAAAATTGAACGTGGAGAGCGCAACATTTACGTCCATGAATTGGCCGCATTTGTGGAAGTTCTTGATGTTTCACTGGAATGGGTGGTTAAAGGAGGGGAGCTTAAAATCTCCTGATTTTTCTAGTTGTTGCTATAGTCGTTAGCTGAATGTAAAAGGGGGCAGCTTGGATTCAAGAATCAAGTGCAACACTAACAAGTCCGCCTTCTAATTCACCTACCTTAATATACGATCAAGTATCCGCCTCTTGGAGAGGTTTTAATGTAACAAATAAGTGGCAAAATAGATATAATAAGCTTAAATGCCATTAATGAGTTGCAAAAAAGAGGCCTTTTGAGGCTAAATTAAGGTGATATATGAATCCGTTTCTTGAACAAATAGGTCTGAAGCTTAGGAGTGAGCGTAAAGAACGGTACTTGAACCAAGAGGATGCTGGTGAGAAGGCTGGACTATCTCGACGAGAAGTAAGCGAGATTGAAAATGGGATTTTCCGAGGGAGTATATTGAAAGTACAGTGTTACGCAATGTCACTTGGTTTTTCTCTAACTTTGGAGATGAAACGCCGCCCAACTTTAGATGAGTTGCCGGGGTTATTTGATGAAGATTAAGACAGACAAGCGCATACGCCAGATTAATATTAAGGTCGCTGGAGAGGAGGCGGGACTTCTGGAAAAGAATGCCCAGTTTGAGTTTACGTACCATTCGAATGCGCAGTTTCCAGTGGCTGCGGCTATGCCAATAGAAAAGCGGTTCTATCAACATGGAGCTTTATTTCCAATCTTTGAAATGAATATCCCTGAAGGGTATATTCGCCGTCATATTACAGAAAGGTTGCGTAAGCATATACAGGTTGACGAAATGCTATTTCTAGCATTACAAGGTAGTACTGGAATCGGCTGTATTGCCTATGAGACGGAGGGGATTGAGCAAGAAGATTTGAGTGCTGAAAACCTGGCTGAAATATTAGCTTGGGATGGTAGTGACGAACTCTTTAAAGAACTGGTTGATAAGTATCTATTTCAATCAAATATAAGTGGTATTCAACCTAAAGTTGTGGTTCCAGAGGTTGTGGAGTCAGAGAAGGGTGCAGTAATACTTCCTTCGTTGATTGTTAAAAGTAGTGATGATGAGTTTCCTCAGCTTGCTATTAATGAGTTTGTTTGTATGCGGCTAGCAAAATCTTGTCAGATAGAG
>Ga0316209_1003560_pt1 | contig 10434 bp, 9 predicted proteins | sample 6monopyrite_MG_FD_204945 | JGI IMG/M metagenome (GOLD analysis project Ga0316209, IMG submission 204945) | Microbial mat bacterial communities from mineral coupon in-situ incubated in ocean water Damariscotta River, Maine, United States -... | ecosystem: Environmental > Aquatic > Marine > Coastal...
AAAAATATTGAAAACCACCCGACTAGCACCATATCTATTGCGCCTTCGATATTGGTCATTACAGGATTATTATGATCTCAGTGAAAAATTTATTTAAGTCATTTAACGGTTTCCAAGCTGTTAATGATCTCTCATTTGATATCAAGCCCGGTGAAGTGGTGGGGTTTTTAGGCCCAAACGGAGCGGGAAAGTCAACAACTATGAAGATGTTGACGGGGTTTTTACTTCCCACTAGTGGTGATATTCATATTAGTAACTTGTCTCTTAAGCAGTCAGCATTGGAGATAAAAAAGAAAATCGGCTATCTGCCAGAGGGAGCCCCAGCCTATGGTGATATGACGCCGCTGCAGTTTCTGAATTTTATTGCGCGGATAAGGGGTTATAAAGGTGCTGAAAAGTCTGCAAGAATTGATCAGGTAGTTAAACAGGTCGAACTACAAGAAGTCTTAGATAAGCCCATTGATAATCTATCCAAAGGCTTTAAACGACGCGTAGGTTTAGCTCAAGCCTTGATCCATGATCCAGATATACTGATCCTTGATGAACCTACTGATGGACTCGATCCAAATCAAAAACATCAAGTCCGTGAACTGATTAAAAATTTATCTAAAGATAAAATAGTGATTATCTCGACCCATATTTTGGAAGAAGTCACAGCGGTGTGTAATCGTGTGATGATCATATCCAAAGGAAAACTGTTGTTTGATGACACGCCCAATGCCCTGCACCGTAAGTCTAAATATTATGGTGCCGTGACCTTACATTTTAGTTATCGCGCTGATGCCTCAGAATTAGGTGAACTAGAAGGTGTCGCAGAAATGCAAGAAGACTTAGAAACGGGACGGGTGACCTTGTTTCCGAAACCTGGGGCAGACATATTGCATTTAGTGACTGCCCACGCACAAAGATGCAAATTACCAGTAGATAGCTTATATGTTGAGCAAGGTCGTTTAGACCAAGTGTTTAGACAAATTACTCAAGAGGTGCGTAATGGGTAACATTAGTATTTTATTTAGACGAGAGTTTTCTAGCTTTTTTGCGACGCCTGTTGCCTATGTGTTTATTGGCATATTCTTGGTTTTGTCCGGTGTGTTTACATTTTTTGTGGGTGGTTTCTATGAACGAGGACAAGCAGATTTGTTACCATTTTTTAATTTCCACCCTTGGTTATACCTTTTTCTAGTGCCAGCTATCGCTATGCGTAGCTGGTCTGAAGAACGAAAAAGCGGCACCATTGAATTATTAATGACACTGCCAATTAGCACTTGGCAGGCCATGTTGGCGAAACACCTCGCTGCTTGGGCTGTATTGGGATTGTCACTGTTGTTAACTTTCCCATTGTGGCTAACGGTGAATTATTTGGGAAACCCAGATAATGGCATAATCGTCGCCGCTTACTTCGGCAGCTGGTTAATGGCTGGGGCATTTTTGTCTATTGGCATGTGTATGTCGGCATTAACTAAAAATCAGGTTATTGCTTTTATCCTGTCAGTGGTGGTGTGTTTTGTATTTGTCGTTAGCGGCAGCAATATAGTACTTGATGCATTTAAAAGTTGGGCACCTAGCGAAGTTATTGATCTTGTGGCTTCCTTTAGTTTTCTGACTCATTTTGAGGCTATGGCGAAAGGTGTAATTGCGTTAGATGATTTAATGTATTTTCTGCTTGTGACCATCTGTTGGTTGTTTGCCGGTTTAGTGTTAATCGAACAAAAGAAGGCGGATTAGTCATGCAACATAAATTAACCTCTTCTGTAAATTTATTTTTGTTAGTATTGGTGTTTTTTGCCCTAGTGTTTGTGAACAATCAATTGTTATCTTCGGCTAGGTTAGACTTAACTGAAAACCAGGTTTATTCGTTGTCGCAAGGCAGCAAGCAGGTTCTGAAAGAAATAGACGAACCTATCAATTTGTACTTTTTCTTCTCAGATAAAGCGTCTAAAAATATGACTAGTTTGCGTAACTATGCAAATCGTGTTGTAAGCCTATTAAGGGAGTATGAAACCCTTGCCAGCGGTAAACTTAAGTTGCAGGTGTTAGATCCTCAAGCCTTTTCTGAGCAAGAAGATCAGGCAGATCAATTTGGTTTGACTGCTGCCAATATTGGCGCAGCAGGCGAAGCTATTTATATGGGGTTGGCGGCGACTAATGCTTTGGATGAACAAAAAATTATTGCTTTTTTTGACCCGCAAAAAGAAAGTTTCTTAGAATATGAAATCAGCAAACTGATTTATCAGCTAAGTGAGCCAGAGCCAGTCAATATTACTTTAATAACAGACCTCGCTATAAAAGGTGGGCAAAATCCGATGACAGGGCAGGTTGATCCCCCTTGGACATTTCTTACCCAATTAGAACAATTATACAAGGTAGAACAACTCGGTAGTGAAACCATCAGTGTACCGGACAACACTGACGTATTGCTGTTAGTACACCCCAAAGAATATAGCGATGCTTTACTCTTTGCTATCGACCAATACGCGCTTTCTGGCGGGAAAATTTTGGTTTTTCTTGATGCACATAACGAATCTGACCAAATGGCAATGATGGCCGGGCCTATGCCTAGCGGTAACAGTTCTAACTTGGAACCCTTACTCAGCGCATGGGGAGTGCAGTTTGATAGTAATAATGTGCTGCTTGATGCTATGGCAGGGTTAGACATACGTACCCAAGATGGTGGTGTGACTAGACACTTTGGTTTTGTAGGTTTAACCACAGAGCAGCTTGATAGAGAAGACGTGATCACAGCAAACCTTGAAGTGATAAACGGTGCGTCCTTTGGGGTATTTAGTCAACGTGAGGGTGTCGAAACAACTTGGTTGCCATTGATTCGGTCGACACAAAATTCAGACTTGATGGATGTTGCTACTTATGCCATGACACAAGACCCTGAAAAATTAGCCAAGGCTTATCAAAATAAAAATAAGGCATATGTTTTAGCTACAAGACTTTCGGGGCAAGCCAATAGCGCTTTTAATCAAGCCCCAGAGGGGGTAGAGCAGACCGAAATAATCACATCAACTGATAACTTAAACGTTGTTTTAGTGGGTGATACTGACATGCTCGCAGATCGTTTTTGGGTGCAGCTATCAAATTTCTTCGGACAGACTATTTTCACGCCTTTTGCCAATAACGGTGATTTTATTACTAATGCTGTGGAAAATTTGGGGGGTAGCAATGCCCTAATCAGTATTCGAAGTCGGGGGACCTTCAGTCGTTCCTTTAGTAAGGTTGATGAACTAACCGTAATTGCCGAGCAAAAATTCCGTGAGCAAGAGCAAATACTACAACAACAACTTGAAGAAACCGAGCAACAATTATTGCAGCTGCAAAATCAACAAGTTGATGGAGGTGCTTTGGTCATATCGCCACAGCAACAGTTAGCCATTGATGAATTTATGCAACAGAAAATCACTATTCGTAAGTCGCTGCGTGATGTTAGACATCAATTGGATAAAGACATTGAAAGTTTGGGTAACTGGTTAAAACTTATCAATATTGCTTTAGCACCGCTGTTCCTCGTTTTATTACTAGTGTTGTTAAGAGGGATTTTCAGAACTAAACCTCGTTTGATAGCTGCGGAGTCAAAAGAGGCCGCGGTTTTATGAATAAACAAGTTTCTGTATTGGCTGCCATTGCGATATTGGCTGTAGGGCTAGGAGTATGGCTGAGCCAATCACCTTCTAAAAATACATTTGAAGCGGGGCTTTTGTTTGATGATCTGCAAAAGTTTGCTAATCAAGTGGATAGTGTCGAAATAACCAATGCACAGGGTGTGTTGTTCAGTGCACAAAAATTAGGTGAAAGCTGGTTGGCTACTTTTGACCCTGAGCAACCTGTCTACCCGATTTCTCAAGATAAACTAGCAGAGTTTGTCGACACTATGATGCGCCTAAAATTAGTTGAGGCAAAAACTAGCAAGCCACAAAACTATAGCCGCTTAGGGTTACAATCTATAGATACTGACGACAGTATGGCAACCTTAGTCACTTTTAAAGCCAATGATAAATCTTGGCAGGTGTTAGTCGGAAATAAAGTCACTTTGGGGGAAGGCCACTATGTCCTTAAACCTGAGAACTCTCAAAGCTGGCGAACAGATAAAACCATTAGTTTGCCAATAGATAAATTTTCCTGGTTAAAACATCCTATTTTACCTTTTCAAGTACAGGATATCAGTTCAGTTTCACGAGTTGATAGCTTATATTGGCAAATAGCGAGATCTGCTAGCGGTGATTTTCAGTTAATTAACATGCCAAAAGATAGGGCGTTGCAATACGACAGTATTCTTAATTCAGTCGTTAGCAATTTGACCAACCTTAATTTTGAATTACTACTGGCCGCGAATGAAGATTTTGCGCAATCCTTAAAGGTATTGACTCAGCTTGAAGTGATCACAGCAGACCAAAGAACTTTTCAGGTAATAGTAAGTGAATTCGATGATAAACACTTTGTGAATTTTAGTTCTAAGGAACACTCAGAGTATTGGCAAAAATGGTATTACCAAGTGTCTAACTTTGCAGCGCAACAATTGATAAAAACGCGAGATGATTTTTTGGCAGAAGAAAGCTCTACAACAAGCAATAGTGATATAAGTCCGCAGGCTGTGGATGAAGGGGATTCGCCTTTTTAACTCATTTAAAGTCGATACAGGGAGTTGGCTATTTTATTAAGGCTTGTAAAAAGCTTGAACCTAGCTCTCTTGCCTTGGCAATATTGTTTTCAGGAATGTTTTCTGGTTCAGGGTAATGTTGCAGCACAGCCTCTATACTGCTTTCCCTGAGTATATGCAAAATTGGGTAGGGTGAACGGTTAGTGTAATTGGCTGGATCATTTTTATCTTCACCATCAAAGCAGTAGTCAGGATGAAAGCTGGCTACTTGATAGATACCACTATAACCACCTTGGCCTATGAGCGAATTGGCCAATTCAAGCATATCTAAATAACGCTCAAAATCGACAAAACCTAATGGAAAAATAAGCAGTGTGGTTTGAATTTCTCCTTGTTGATCGAGTAATGCCAGTTCCTCAAGTAAGTGACTCAATGCATCCTTAACTTGGGTCGTTGGGCAGATGGCATAACGGACTGTGTTACGTTGCATTTCTTTTTTTGCGAAAGGACAAAAGTTTAGGCCTACAATCACTTTATCTATCCAAGATTTGACCGCCGCCACTACTTCATCATCCCGTAATTGGGTAGATATGCTCATATTTATGAATGATACTTCACATAGGCTTCTAAGGTATTCTCTATTAAGCTGGCGACGGTCATCGGTCCTACACCACCAGGAACAGGTGTTATCCAGCCAGCTCTTTGGGAAGCGCCTGCGTATTCAACATCTCCCCCCAAACTACCATCTTGATTTCGATTGATACCAACATCAATTACAATTGCACCGGGTTTAATCCACTCCCCTGGGATAAAGTCTGGTATGCCTACAGCTACCACTAATAAATCGGCGCGCTGCACATGAGATTTCAAATCTTGAGTAAACTTATGACAACTGGTAACTGTACAACCGGCTAAAAGTAGCTCCATATACATGGGGCGACCCACAATATTAGAGGCCCCTACTATAACTGCGTCCAAACCTTTAATTGGGCGCCTCGTAGACTCAATCAGGCTCATAATGCCCTTAGGCGTACATGGACGCAAAGCAGGGATACGCTGGGCGAGTCTGCCAATATTGTATGGATGAAAGCCATCTACATCTTTATGGGGATTGATACGCTCTAATATATGTTCTTTGTTTAAGCCTGCGGGTAGTGGAAGTTGCACTAGAATGCCGTCAATTTCATCGTCAACATTTAGCTGGTCGATAATATCGAACAGTGATTGTTGAGACGTTGTTGCTGGTAAATCATAAGATTTAGAGACAAATCCCACTTCTTCACAGGCTTTACGCTTTTTGTTAACGTAAACATGTGAAGCAGCGTCACTGCCTACTAATACAACTGCCAAACCTGGTGCTCTTCGGCCTGATGAAGTGATAGCCTCAACTTGTAAGGCTACATGTTGTCTTATATGTTTAGCAATTAAAACACCATCAATTTTCTGTGCTGGCATGAATGACCTAGATCGAAAAATTCAGTGGCTGTATTGTCACATATCGCTAGGGTTTGTCGCAATTAAGATGTACTAAAAATGTTAGGGTCAATCATAATTCTTAAGCCATTTCTTGTAGTTAATGATATAACGTGCAGAATTGATTGACCCATATAGGAATACGTTTTGGAATTTTCGGGTGTAGAAATATTTGGTTATTGTGCTTCGGTGATCATTGCTTTTTCTTTGACCAGAAGCTCAATTATTAAATTACGCTGGTACAATTTATTTGGCGCAGCGTCATTTTGTATTTATGGCATTATCATCAGCGCTTATCCCGTGGCGATTTTAAATGGATTTATTGCGCTAACCAATATATTTTTTCTGACTCGGTTGTTACTGAACGTGGAAAATCAATTTTCTATACTCCAAGTGTCTAGGCCTTCAAATTATGTAGACTTTTTTCTTGAGTATCACCAGCAGGATATAAAACGTTTGTTTCCTCGCTTTATGAAAGTTGCGGCAGCACCAGCTAGAAAATATTTCTTTTTAACTGAGCGCACAGAAGTGGTGGGCATGCTATCGGGCTATGAGGAAGGAGAGGATACCTTCATTGTAGATTTTGACTTTGTTATCCCAGCCTATCGGGATTGCCGATTGGGTCACTTCAGTATTGGGCACGGACAACAATTAACTAAGACATCTGGTTATAGACAAATTGTAGCTTTAGCAGATAGTCTTGAGCATGAGAATTATTTAACGACTTTAGGTTTTACCCCTAAAATGAATGGTCGCTGGACTTATGACGGCAATTAAACAATGTGAGAAGTAAATGAAAAAAATTCCAAATGAAACCCAGTTGTTGAAAAAAGCCTTAGTAGTTGGCGAGGCATATGCCAAAAACAGGGGATTTAAGACTTTCTCAGCAACAGATTCTGCCAAAGAGAAAGTCGAGTGTATTTATCGCTTGTTGGCGAATGACAAACTGATCACGCCATTGCCTGCTGATAGCGAAGATTTATTGAGTATGAAACATAAACTCTCCGTTTGGCTTAGAAATAAGTTACCTAAGGACCATCCACTTTTGAAGTGATCCTTTCGAAACCTTGTTATTTTGTGAGCTAATTTAACAAAAAACGCCCAGCTTGGTATAAAAGTAATCAATCGAAAAATTTGATTGAAAAAGTGTTTGACGAGGTTATATAAGCTATGTAACATGCGCCTCCCGTATCGAGATGAGAACAACGTTACGGGTTAAGTCGGTGAGTAGCGCAGCTTGGTAGCGCACTTGGTTTGGGTCCAAGGGGTCGCAGGTTCGAATCCTGTCTCACCGACCATTTTCTCAAATGTTACTTTCGGTTCGTCGAGCGCCTGTAGCTCAGCTGGATAGAGCAACGGCTTTCTAAGCCGTGGGTCACAGGTTCGAATCCTGTCGGGCGCACCAATCGAACGAGAAGGTGAGAAAAAAGTTCGACAATCATAAGTTTCAAATTAACTACAGTTTATTGTGGTGAGCGTAGCTCAGTTGGTAGAGCCCCGGATTGTGATTCCGGTTGTCGCGGGTTCGAGCCCCGTCGCCCACCCCACTCGCGGGAGTGGTGGAATTGGTAGACACGCTGGATTTAGGTTCCAGTGCTTCACGGCGTGAGAGTTCGAGTCTCTCCTTCCGCACCATATTTTCAACTGTTTGGTTCCAAACAGTTTTTGTTTTTATCCTAAGGTCTAATTGTTAATTCATTGAATTTAAATATTCTGATGTATTTTCAATATATTATTTTTTAGGGTTAAATCGGTGAGTAGCGCACTTGGTTTGGGTCCAAGGGGGCGCAGGTTCGAATCCTGTCTCACCGACCATTTTTTTGAATGTTACATTCAAAAAAATACTATGGCTTCTAAGCCGTAGATCAGCAACTTTCTGTGACAGCTTTACCGTGAAGTTATACTGGATGTTCGGCTAATTTATTTAACTCTTTATAAAAAACGAAAAGCACGCTTCGCGCCATCATCCGTGATGGTTTTGACTCGAATCCCTTCGAGCCAGATACTCTTTTTCAACAGCAAAAAAGAGTATCCAGAAAATGCCGCTCGCGACTAAAGATAATTGGACTCCCCCACACCCTGGAGTGTGGGGTAATATAATCGTTACCACACAAATATATTATAGAGAGTCCGCAATATGTATCGTACTAAAGTTGGCGTTGATTTAGCAAAAAAAGTAATTCAAGTTTGTATCTACAGAGATAAAAAGGTGCTTTCTAATGAAGAAATGACACCGGACGAGTTTCTTTGTTGGCTGATTGCCGCTAAACCTGCGACGATTATATTTGAGGCATGTGGCACATCTAATTATTGGCTGCAAAGGGCAAGAGAAGCAGGACATGATGCGCGTCTCATTTGTGCCAAATTAGTATCAGTCGTCAGACAAAATCAAAAAACGGATAAAAACGATGCGTTAGCGATTATTCAGGCCGCGCTGTTGCCCGACATTACCTTTATATCGGGGAAAAGTGCTGAGCAACAGCAATTGCAATCGATACAACGCTTGCGGGAATTGGCCATAAAACAACGGGATGCCTCTAGAAAACAAATTGTCTCTTTATTATTACTGGAATTGAATTTTCGTTCACCTAATAGTGGTACGGGCATGATAGGCAAAATAGAAGATATTTTGGAAGATGCTGAGAATGGATTATCCCTAGAGTTTCGACAAGCAATCAATGCAGCAAAAAGTCAATTTGAGTGTGTGGTTAAAACGATAGCAACCTATGACCGAAGTTTGGAAAAATCCATACAAACACATCCGGACTGTAAAAAATTACTCAAGCTTGAAGGTGTTGGCCCTATTAACGCAGTCAATCTTTATATCTCACTTGGATGTGCCGAATTGGGGACATTTAGCAAAGGAAAAGATGCCTCTGCTTGTATAGGTTTAACGCCCATTCAGCACAGCTCTGGCGGCAAAGTGAAACTTGGGACGATAGGCAAATGCAAGAACAGTATGCTCAGGGCCCAACTTATTACCGGTGCAATGGCGGTCGTGAGGGCAATTGTCAACCGAGAGGCAAAAACCCAAAAAGAAGTGTGGCTCAAAGCCCTAGCCGAACGACGGGGCAATAAATGTGCGGCAGTGGCCTTAGCCAACAAAACCGTGCGAACGGCCTACGCAATGCTGACAAAGGGAACCGAGTATAAGGCTGAATTACTCGCAGCCTAAAAACGAGTCTATACAACAAAAAATGCATAAACGAAGATAAAAATCAGCTGGTTTAGTCAGTTAAAAACATAGAGCTTAGCGCTCGCGCTAAAGATTTGACAACCAGTTCGCGTAAATATCATAGAGCCAGAGTTTGCTACTCAATTAGAGCTCGTACATAAGTACGCATTTATTTCTTTGCTTAACACAATTTTTGTTGTTGACATGGGGGAGTCCACATAAGTTTTTAATCGCACAAAACGACTTATTTTAGGGGACACTACAAATGTTCTTTTCCTACCCGATGAAATCGCTTTAACTTAGTCACCTCACATCCATGATGATCGGCACCCAATCTCGACTTCCCTGTCGAGCTGTTCAACTGGGCGAAGCCGTGCTTCTAAGAAATTCAGTTTCACCCATGTCATTTGCCCTAAGAATAAGCCATTTTTTGCTGAATCTTTAAAGGCGGAAAAGCAGTGGCGGAGCCACCAAAGCGGGTATCGGCAAAGCCGATTTTCATGCTCTCTTACGATGGGTGATGAGATGGACGCTCCCTAATACGGCGTCAATGCGCCAAAATAGTATTTTCAATCAGACTATTTACATAAGGAACGTCCAAGATGAAATATAAAACAATTACCATTGATTTAGCAAAGAATGTATTTCAAGCATGCGGTGTGAATGAGCATATAAAACCGCAGTTTAATAAGAAGTTGAAGCGCAATGAATTACTCGATTTTATGAGTCAGCAATTACCCACAGTGGTGGTGATGGAGGCCTGTTATTCATCTCATTACTGGGGGCGCGAAATCGCCAAATTAGGCCATGATACGAAGCTTATTCCGGCTCAACATGTCACGCCTTTTGTGCGAGGCAACAAGAATGACCACAACGATGCCTTTGCAATAGCAGAAGCCAGCCAACGAGCCAATATCCGTTTTGTGCCGGTGAAGTCAGAGCACCAACAAGAAATATCCTGTTTACATCGCATTCGTGAAAGATTGGTCAAGAACAAAACAGCGATGAGCAATCAAGCTAGAGGGCTATTGAGTGAGTTTGGGGTAGTGTTTCCTTGTGGTCACAAAGCCCTGCTAAATGGGTTAACCAGTGTGATAGATAACCCTCAATACAGTCACCGTCTACAAGATATGGTGATAGACATGTTAAGTGAATATAACACCACCATTGAACGCCTAAAAAG
>Ga0316209_1003561_pt1 | contig 10432 bp, 11 predicted proteins | sample 6monopyrite_MG_FD_204945 | JGI IMG/M metagenome (GOLD analysis project Ga0316209, IMG submission 204945) | Microbial mat bacterial communities from mineral coupon in-situ incubated in ocean water Damariscotta River, Maine, United States -... | ecosystem: Environmental > Aquatic > Marine >...
TAGAAATCCGGCAAGATGGTCAGGAGATACACGTAACTGGAATTTTATTAAAGCTGTCGAGCTCAACCCGGAAGTGAAAAAATTAGCCGCTTGAAAATTTAGGCGACAACTACCTTGAAAAACTCCGTGTATCGACCACTGAATAGAAAAACCATGGTGTTTAATCATGATGCGAAATATATAAGTGGTTGTTAAAGCCAATTAAAGGGGGAATACTAATTATTTCTCCCTTTAAAATAAAGCATGCGCTGGTGGTGGAAGTGTTGGAAGAAATGGAAACGCAGAGGGAGGAAAAGTCAAAATTTAAACAGGTCACATTAAACCATATGTATCCGTTGGTAGCATGGGTGGTGATATTGAGTGCGATAATAATAATGCAAAAGAATAAAAAATATATATTTTTGTATCTATTATTAGTTGCGCTAGTAAATTCTTACGCCTCTGGAGGCAATGCAGGCAGAGGTGCTGTAGATATTATAATGGGTGATAAACATATACACGCTAAAAAAACGACCAAAAAAATAATATTTCAAAATCAATAAAAGCCCGAACTCAACTTAGCAAATTACGAATCCAAAAATCATATCTTATAAGCATATAAAACAAGCTATTTTTTCTTAAGCTCTTTGACGAAGAATTATCTAGAAAAGTAATTCCTGCTTTTATGAATCATGCTCATTGATTTTAAAAGTAACTGTTTAGTGTACGATTATTTTGTTAATGGTGCTAACACTACTGTCCCGTTAACTTAAAGAGTGTCGTCATTCCCGAATGCTTGTGTCGGGAATCCAGTGTCTTTACAGTACATAAGGCCGCTGGATCCTCGACACAAGCATTCGGGGATGACGGTTTAAATTATTATCTGTTATTATTTTGTTTCTCTAATTTCATGTCGTTAATAAATAAAAACCAATAAAAATGTGACACACGACGATTTTAGGTCACATTCAATTTTCTTAACGGGACAGTAGTGTGGTGCTAATAAAAATACAATAATGCATTCAAGTGGTGCGCGAAATAACATTAGCTTCACAAGATACCCATGCTAAGAAGCTTCACAAGACCATGCTAAGTGGTCAATAAAAACAAAAACTTAAATTAAATTCAGGTTTTTTGTTATGGTGGGTGCCCGGATTGGTGCGGATTGGTGTACTGGTTATTCGCGCAAAGATAAATACAGTAAGCTATTTTGTTGATCGATAAAAAATCGAAAATGCTGTAAAAAATTCATTCCCAGTAAACCTTGTGTACGGCCCTGGTCTTGTAAGTCAAGGGCCGCTATGCGGATGTTATCTACTTTCCATTCGCCAATGGTTAAATAATCAAGTTGATAAATCGGGGCATTAACAAAGCCATTTGCCGTACTAAAACGCCGAATTTCACCGGTATCTTTATAGGGGGTATTATTTTTTATAAGCGCGTCAGGCGTCATTATGGTTAAGGATGCGCCGGTGTCGATTAACAGGCGTATCGCTTCACCACTACCGGGATAAGCATCGAGCAGGTAGTGGTTGCCCTGTTTGAACAGGCTGATGCCAGAGGCAGATGCTGTTTCGGCAAATTTATCAGGCGCGGTTTCATCCGTGGTTGAGCGAGGTGGTTGAGGTCGCCTGGTTTCCAGTTCTGCCAGCATCGCACTCGCAAGGCTACCGACGTCCGGGTGGTTCAGAATTATCTGCAATGAGTTTTTGGCTGCGTCAAAATCACCTAACATGTCCTGTGCTTCGGCCAGGCCGATAAAATAAGGTGCGTAATCGGCTTCTTGCTGGGTTAGTTTTTCATACAAAATACGTAATTCACGGTATTTAAATTCCTGTTTAAACAGGTGGGCTTGTTTTGTCACAATCAAGCGTAAATTTTTATTAATGGTGTTGATATCGTCTAATTCAAATGCGTGACCCTTGGCGATATACAGTGTATCAATGGAAGACTGATAATCTGCCAGACGGTTGTGCACTTCAGCCAGTAGCAGGCGGGCGCCAACGTGTCTATTAGAGGCGGATAAGTAGTGAATTAAAAGTGTTTTCGCGGAAATATAATCTTTCTGTGCAATGAGTTTATGGGCATAACGTAAAATTATTTCACTGGCCTGCTCTAGCAGTTGTCGTTTGTTGTCTTGTTGTAGGGCATCGAACAACGTCATAACCGCTTCAAACTTATGTTGTTTTAATAGCGAGTTTAACAATGCGGGTAAATCACCATTTGACGCTGCAAGCGGTTTTGTTTGTTGAGTTGTGAGATGCGCCAATTCGTTGCGCTCAATGGTTGTTGCGCGTTGTTGAATAAAAGCAGGCTTATCAAATGACGCGTTGTGATGTGCGATGGGTGTTTGTTGACTCTCGTGAGCAAACCAGCCAATAGCCATTCCAATAATCAGCGATGTTATTATTTTTAGTGCCATAAATGTGTTTTTAATCATAGCGAGGCTCAAGTATATCTTAAGTAATAATTATAAAGTGGTTTGTATTAGTCAGTTATACACGTAATAAGTTAGTCAATAAATTTAAATAACAAGATTGTTCTCTACGGGTTTCTCAGGCTGAGCTAATGGTGTTCTCTGTACGCTATCCTGATACTGTGAACGATGAGGTTAACCTCGGCTGGTCACACGGAGCAGGCAGCGGCGCAGGCAGGACACCCCGTTTATGAGGCTTACCCGATGGCCAGTCTATGACGATAATAAATATGTTGCTGGATGGTTGTTCTATTAACGTTATTAACGCTAGCCATTCAGTGCGGGTGCGCTTAGTAGGGAGCGAGGAGGGGGTTTGTAAGGTTTCTCAGGAAAGTTTCTCAGGATACCATGTTAAGTAGTCCGTAAAAACAAAGTCTTAGATTGAATCCAGGTTTTTTGTTACAGTGGGTGTCCGGATTAGTGCCCTGTTAGGTTTAATACTTCGAAAGTTCTGCCTCGAAGTAAAGCCCCTTAAGATCCGCTGCTTCAACTTCGTGTTTAAATTTTTCAGTACAATACACAGCAGTATGATTATCAAAGCGGGTTCTAAACAACAACGTATCTTCTGGCACTTTATCTTCATGGAAGAACAATGTCTCTACCCCCATGAAAATTCCATCAACCATTGTTTTATTGATTTTATCAAGATCAATAAGCTCATCATCAATGACGCTTAATGCATTAAATAATCGATATTCTATACCTTCACAAGTCACAGGAAGATATTCACCAAGTGGACTGATGTTAGACGCTAACGCTTGTCAGCTTTAGCATTTAGCGCCAACATCGTTGACCAGATATCAATATCTGGGATATTAATGACTTTTAATTGGTAACTATCAGGCTGATAAAAACTTCCGCCCAGCTTTTTCCACCAACCCAGTTTTGATTCACCATCAAAAGACATATCGTAATCATAACCAATTTCCATGGCAGCCTGCGTTCCGTCAATAACAAATGACCAGAAATTTGCCTTATCACCCTTAAGTTTATATATCGTCATAATTAAACACGAACCTGCCTTTTATTCTTATCCCATGTTCTCAACTGATTTTTATATCGCGAATCTTCTATTTCCTGGAGTATTTCTTTTTTAACATTACCGTGTAGTAATTGAGTTCTTATCGTATTGAGTATTGCCTTAGCCAGTCCTCTGTCTTTCCACCGGCTAATACAGATTCAATCCATACATAGTATGTATCTCTATGAATATTGGCATGTGGCACAGCATGAGGATATTTGGACCGGTGAGTACATAACTTAGTATCGGGCATCCAGCAACCGTTATCCGAATCATCTATACGAATTTGAACACGCGCCATCATCAGTCTCGCATTGACTGCACTCTTGTGCCCACCGGATATTATGTGATGAGCAGCCTAACCTGCACCAGGCTTAAACAGCCGCTCTCCCTGTAGGTTATTAATCAAGCGTTTTGAATCATGCTTATCCCGCATGAAAAATGCCATACTTTTACCATTGGCTTCACCACGGTATGCTTCTAGTTCCAATCTCAGCTTTTCAATATTTACCTCTGTAAGCGCCTCCATTTGACGCTTATAGTTATTGATCTCTTTATCCGTAGGCCGTTCATCTTGTGATTTAGCATAGACCGTAGCACCTAACCCGCTCTCTTTCTTCATTATGCTTTCCTTGCTGTTCTTAACAGGTTACTCATACTAACAAATCTATTAAGTTATTGGATTATACATAGAAATTAACATTTCTTAATATGGTGTCCAGTTAATTCGGTAAAACGGTAATCAGAGACAGGTTGTTTCTATCTTCGGATGCCTATGATAAATTGACGCAATGGAAATAACGTTATTACAAATAAGCAGCCGGGTCGTAAGTGATCGGCTTAAGAAAGGCTTGAGCTGTATGATGGGAAACTATCACGTACAGTTCTTAGGGGGGGAACGGGTCGTAAGACCCTGACCTACCCGGTGCGTAAAAAAAACTGAATTGTGCAAGTAATTACCGAAACTTCACGATTAAAGTTGGTTGAAGTGACCAAAGCTGACTGTGACCTGATATTCAAGTTGACAGGGAATGAAAAGGTGATGAAGTATTTCCCAAGTGTGCTTAGTTACGACGAAACTCGGGAAATGGTTGAAAAGATTCTCAACCAGTATGTTGAATACGGTTATTGTTTTTGGAAGATTTGGCTTAAACCTGATGACCAATTCGTTGGAATAGCGGGGCTTCTTCATCAAGATATCGATAATGTACCGGAAGCGGAGATATCATATCGGATACTGCCGGAATACTGGAACAAAGGCTATGGTACCGAAGCCGCGAAAGCCTGTAAAAATTATGCTGAAATTGAGCTAGGAAAAAATAGGCTCATCTCTTTGATCCATCCGCAAAACGATGCCTCTATCCGTGTAGCAAGTAAGCTTGGAGCCGAGAAGTCTAGATCAATCGTTTTTATGGGGGAGAAACACGATGTTTACGTTTATTAACGCAAAAGAATCGCATACCAAGCGGGTCAAAACGCCCGCCAAAAATGCGGGCTCGGACGCGCAAAAAGCGCGCGCCGTTTACCCTGATCGTTCAAAAGGTCTGCTAACCTGATGCATGCGACCATAATTGATGACAGGCCTGTAATTGCTGGGTTTTAAAAGTAAAGTGGTCGCTGAACACCACAAAGCGGTTATGTAGGAAACACTAATGTACTCACTGCTATTTACTACATAGCAGTCATTCAGTAGTTGAGCCCTGTTATTTCCCAATTGCCCTGATAACAGGAATTAATTCCACCTTTACTATTGTCAATAACAAGTTTAATTAATAAGATCTTACTGATTTCTCAAAGCAAAACAGATATATTAGGTAATTACTAAATCCCAATAACAGGAAATAGTTCCTGTTAACAGCTGTTATGTTTAAAGGAGAAGTATGAGCAACCTTGCACTAGATCTTTTAGTCGATGCTGGATTGATTACATCATCAGGAAAGGTTGTTGATATTTCAGCTTTATCAGATTCAGAAGTTTCCTCTCGAATTTCGCAGTACTCTAATGCACGTATTGAAATGGTTTCATCAGAAGTAGAAACATATCATGATAGTAAATGGCTAAATGCTTTATTTAGCACTAGTTCATCAAAAATCAGTCGGGGTAAACTACTATCTTCAGCTTTGTTATATGATTCGATTATGATTGATGATCCGCTTGTATCATCGTCATCTACTATCAATTATGAAAAACTAAAAAAAGGCTTGGAACTATTTTCTTGGGCATTTGAAATGGTGAGGGCTGGGTATATAAAAATTGTCCCTATTTCATATTTTAATAGACCAAGTAATGATATCCCGCTATTACATTCTGATGATGCTTTTAGGTCATCAATACCTGAAAAAATTCATGACTTCATTCATGAAAATGCAACATTAAAATCAGTAGTTCAAGATAAAAATGGACATATGTTAGTGCTTAAAGAGGGCGCTGAGATTAGTAGAAGAACGGCCCTGAATGTGAGCTTCAAAAATGATTATTGGAATCCGGGTGTAAGTCTCTATCTTTTTCAGACACTTGAAAATGGAAAGACCACTTGGGACAAAGAAGGTTTTCTGAATAAAGAGAAATTCGAATACTGGGCTTACCAAACAATAAATCAATCAATGAGAGCTAGGTTGATTGGTATATATAATGAGTCACACTTAGCATCTGTTACGGGACATACTTATGTAACCGAGTCTTCGTTCGAATCAGAATTTATGGCTATGTCCGGTGATTCAAACTGTAGTACAGGATCAATATCTGCAAAGTTTCTAAATGCAAACGACAGTTTTATAAACATTGACTCACCAAAAACCATTCTCGAGCTTAGAGACAAGTACTCTGTGGCTTTTGAGCGTTTCAATTACTCTCTGCAAAGCGTAACTGAAGAGCTCAGTGGAATTGAAGCGGATAAATTTGAAAAGAAAGCTGAAAATCTTTTTCATAAAGAAATCATGCCTCAAGTTGATGAAATTCGTGATAACGTAAATTCAATATCTAGCTCTGGAATTAAGGGAGCTCTGGGAAGCTTGGTCGGATTGTCCGCAGCTATAGCTTCAGGGTCATCACTACCGCTAATTCCAGCGTTAATGAGTAGTTTTTCTGCTGGTCTAACTGAAGGGTTTCCAGCAATATCACAGCAACAACGATTAAAAAACAGGCCCGCCTATATATGGCACAGGGTAACAAAAACGTAACAATGCGTTCAAAAATGACTGCCAAAAAGCGGCGGCCTTTTAACTTGGCGTTGCAATAGAGATTTGAACATGGAATTAACTGATACGCAGTTACAAATACTCAATGATGTATTGACTGAAAGTGTAAGAAAACATAAAGGGATAAATGCTCTTGAGTTTAGAGCAGCGCGTCACACATTGCTTGATAAACTCGACGAGTTAGAAAATGAAAAGTATTTAATCAAAAGGGACGAAAAGTATTATCTGCAACTAGCAATAGTTGTTGATCTAAAGGGCGATTTAGATGACGCTGATTTTATACTCATGCTATGCGGAATGGTCTACGAAGTCTTAAAAAAAGAATATCAGAGTAAGCCTGGGAAAAATATTTCTTTGAACGAAGTGGGTAAGAAAGCTGACCTTCCAAGGAATGATATTAATAAGGCGATCTCTTATCTTGTTCAGATACCCATTTATTCAGAGTTTAGCGGGGCTATATATACAGAAGATGCTTCAATTAAACCATCTGAGAGCCTTTTAAGATATCCTAATCTAAGAGATATGATCTTAAATAACCGCCTCGTTTCAAATACGCAAGCCGAGGGAACGATAGAGGTTCCAACCAAAAACAAAAATCATCGTCATGACTTTATAGATAAAATCAGGATAGAAGCCTTGAAAAATCTAGAGTCAAAAAAACATGACTTTAGCCGTCTTTTGCAAATGTGTTATGAAATGAATTCGTGTTCCTATGCAGAGAACTATATCGCTTTAGGAGCGCTAATAAGAATTTTGATTGACCATATTCCACCTATCCTCGGATTTGACAGGTTTCAACAAGTGGCGGCAAATTACCCAGGAAAGTCGCTCAAACAAAACTTTGAACATTTGGAGAAGGGAGCTAGGAAGATTGCGGATCAGCAGATACATCAGACTATAAGGAAAAAGGAAGTCCTGCCCACATTTACAATGGTTAATTACTCTCAAAATATTGATCTTCTTCTGGGTGAAATCATTAGAAAAGTGAACGAGGAAAATGCTTAACAAGCGCATGTTGGCGGACTGGCTTTCCGCTGCGCTCCAAATCAGCCGCAAATGCGAGCGTTGAATGTCTTCTTTTTTTCATTCTATAACCCTACCTAAATGTCTGCTTCTGAGACTTAGCGGAAATAAAGCACGAAAGCATATCAGTAAACGCTAAAGGCCCAGGCGTCAAAATTGACTAAACAATAAAACGGAAAAAATAAGAAAGGCATATAATTTAGATGCTAATTATAGATCGTCTTTCAAAATGTCACGACAAGAATTTAAGCTATTTCGAGAAGCAACGATTAGTGCACTTCGTGATAAGCAATTCGATAAATTTAGATTAAAAATTTTATTAACTTATATTGGAGTCGAGAGCTATGAATTTAAAAGAACAACACGACTTCACCAGAAAACTGAAGGTTTTAAATTACGCAAAAGAAATCGGGAGTAATTCCTATTGATATAACAAGGCCTTACTAATATTCTCCTGTTCTAGAAGTTAATATAATTCGTCAGGGGTTCACATGCTAAATATATCGTCAATACGAGTAATTATGTCAATTGTAGTTTTACTCATACCACAAACTGTACTTAGCGCTTATACCTTTACTGCTCCACCCAGAGAATCCACGGCTAAAGGCAATCAAGTTTACCAACCTATTGCGGAGTTTTTAACTAAAGCGACAGGTCAACCGTTTGTATACAAACAACAAACTTCCTGGTCTGAATATGTAAACGGGATGCGCAGTGAGAAATATGATCTGGTTTTTGACGGACCACATTTTGTTGACTGGCGAATACATAATATTAATCATCACACCGTATTAAAAATACCGCATCTTTTACAGTGGCGAATAATTACACGTAAAGATAATATCTCAATTACTAAAATAGAAGATCTAGTCGGAAAGAAAACCTGTGCGCCAGGATCCCCGAATTTTGGCATGTTAAATCTTTTTAATCATTTTAAAGACGCTGAAAAACAACCCGTTCATGTGCAAGTAAAAGGCTGGAGGAATGTTTTTGATTCTGTTAAAAATGGTGATTGTGTGGCAGGCGTTTTGCCGAAAAAAAATCATCTGATTTATGATAAAAAAGGCATACATACAAAATCAATTCATACACATTTACCCTATCCAAACCAGGCATTTACCGTAGGTAAAAAAATACCTGAAAATATGAGAGAAAAAATTCGTGCTGCATTGTTATCTGAAGCTGGGCAAGAGGCAATGAAAAATCTACGCAAACGATATACCGGGGGAACAAAACTGGTCTCTGCAGTTGATGAAGAATATGACAGTATTGACACCCTGCTTATCAAAGTTGAGAGTTTCAACCGTGAAGTTAAGAAAAACAGTTTCTAAAATACCCATCAAAAGAAATTAATAATAACGAAGACTTAGGTTCCCTAGGTCTTTTGTTATTATGTCTCGATAAGCTTTATTTGACGCGTTTAAGCTCTTGTTTAACGGCGGCTAACTCAGACTGATCTTTTTTCTTTTGTCGACCTTTCTTGGCTGAAGCCACATCATCTTTCTTATCCATTTGTTCTTCCCACTTATAGCGTTGATTTCGTCGGATACCGGATCCCATTGCTATAGTGTTTACGTTTGTTGCTCATTGGGACACTCCTCAGAGAGACTTTAGTCTCAAGCTTCACAAAGCTTCACAAGACACCCATGCTAAGGGGGCAATAGAAACAAACACTTAGTTTGAATCCAGGTTTTTTGTTACAGTGGGTGTCCAGATTGTTTACTCGGACCAAGCAAGAAAATGCTATCTAGAAAATGCTACCCAGAAAATGCTACAGGGTCTTTCCATGCCACATTTATAAACTATGTCAGGCATTTAAAATACAAGATCACCTGAACTAGCGCTGGCAGATAGTTTATATCATGTGGCTTCACGAGCAGCACTACAGGTATTACAAACGTCATTAATTAAGCTAGCCGTTTTTATTGGCGATTCTTTCCTTTTTATTTTTATTCAAAAAAAGCCTTTGCCAACTAAACAAACCCCATGCTAGAGTTTGGGCTGATTATTTTTGTTGGTAAACCTGCGCGGCATGAGGCAGGCTTTTTCAGCTTTTATGCATGCAAAGACGTTAACGCATTAACAACGTAAGTTAACCTCACCACCAATAATAATCGTGTCACCATTATCGAACGATTACTATTTTATGCGGTACCTGAAAACCCAGCGTACCCAAAAACAAGGAGAAGACTATCGAAAAAACAATAACCTAAACCAAGATTAAATAAAATCGCTGACCTAAGGTGCGCTTAACACCAAAAGCCAGCTAACCACAACAACCTGACTTAGAGGTAATTATGGCTGAACTAGATTCTACGCTACGAACCCGCTTTGCCCAAATAAATTTAACAGCAAACGCACAAAAACCCCAAACCGACACCGGGTTAGCAGATGATACGGGACTAAAAAACCCGCCATCCAGGCAAACCTTAACAACTCCGCCCATAGCAAAGGGGGACGTGAGAAGTGTCTCGTTTAGTGTGATACCCGCTACATCGTCTTTAACATCAAGCGATGTATCCAGCGGTGTATCCACAGATGCATCCACCGATGTATCACCTAAACCGACAACACCCATCGCACCCCCGCCCGAGCTAAACCTTTCAATTTTCACAACCCAAACCTTACCCACAACACTGGAAAACCTGCGCACGCATGTTCAATACCTGCTGTGCTTACCCCTGCCTGTGCGCGTAAAAAATCGGTTGCGATTGAAATACTGGGCTATGTCGCGTC
>Ga0316209_1003564_pt1 | contig 10425 bp, 9 predicted proteins | sample 6monopyrite_MG_FD_204945 | JGI IMG/M metagenome (GOLD analysis project Ga0316209, IMG submission 204945) | Microbial mat bacterial communities from mineral coupon in-situ incubated in ocean water Damariscotta River, Maine, United States -... | ecosystem: Environmental > Aquatic > Marine > Coastal...
CCACGAGCCATCGTCTTCGCAGTCTCGGTCTCCTGGCGGGAGGGGTGAGACGCGCCAGTCAGGATTCGTGTTTCCGTGATTGTGTGTTCCGAGTGGAGGTGGCGGAGGAGAACGCGGTTCCGTATCGCCTACCCGCAGTTACATCCGCCCGATACTCCTCCAACACGTTGCCAAGAATCGCAATGTCCGACTCGAACGTCTCCGGCAACAACGGCCCGAACGAGAAGCGGAACCAGTTGGCGTAGGGCGACACGTAGTTCGGATCCTTCGTATGCGGCCTGGCCATGTCGCAATCGATGCCTTCGAGGATCGCGGCGCCGTGCTTGAAGAGGCGACGGTTGAGTTCGCCGGCATTCAAACCATCGGGCAGACGCAGCCAGTGGTAGAAGCCTCCGTCACCGGTAAAGACGCCAAGGCCCATGTTCTTGAAGGCTTCGCCATAGCGCGCGCGCTGCATGCTGTAGTGCTTGTCGACAGCTTCGCGTGCTTGAGCCACGCGCCCAGACTCGAGCAGCTCGACCGCGTACATCTGGGACGGATGGCTCACGCCGCCCATGCCGAAGCTCGAGTAGTTGGACATCGTCTCGACGTTCTTCTTGCTGGCGATCACCCAACCGATGCGGATGCCGGGACACTGCAGGCCCTTGGTGCAGGCGCCCGCCAGGAACACGTTGGAGTTGTCGAGATCCTTGACGTATTGGATGCCGCTTACGCCCTTGGAGGGGTGGAACATCTCGTAGGCTTCGTCGAGCAGGATGCCGTTCTTGGGCTGCTCGGCCATCGCGATCAATTCCTCGAGCTCCGCACCCGCACGCGTGTGACCCGTCGGGTTGCCGGGGTTGGAGATGATCGGCAGGAGGTGCGTCTTGTCGTTGAGGCCAGAGCGATCGAAGTAGACCGAGTTCGGCGGATGGAAGCCGTTCTCCTCGGTGAACGGAACGACGCGCCAGTTCGTTTCGGTCTGCGTCATGATGTCGAGATAAGCCGGCCATTCGGCATTGCCGATCCGGACCTCGACGTGCTGCTTCAAGTAGGCGAGCACCGTGTAGATGCCGGGTCGTCCACCCGCGAAGACCATGACGTTCTCGGGAGCGATGCTCGAACCGTAGAACTCGTTGAAGTGGTTGGCGATCGCATCGCGCAACAGCGGGTGCCCCCACGCTTTCGGGTAGAAGCGATCCTCAAAGGTCACGTCGACACTGCTCGGCAACGGCGGCCCGCCCTCGAGCTGCGTCGTCAGAGGAAAACCCTGCGACCAGGGGTGCGTGCCCTCGGTGCCCATGAATTGCCCGTGGCTCTCCAGGAAGGCGTAGAGCGTTTCGTAGATGCCCATCGGCGGGCAGTTGTCCGACAAGAAGGAGTCGCGCTTCATGAAGTGAGTGATCTGAAAAGGGCGGAGGGCTGCGAGCCCTGGCCGCGGCTGAGAGCTAGCCGCTCGTCTCGAACGGCACCGGTGAACGCGCAGCGTGAATATCTCTGCGCCGGTCCGCGGGGCGGCGAGAGAATAGCCGAAGGCATACGAATCCGCACTCTCTGCCGCGCTTTTGCGGCGGGTGTGTACCGCACACGCCTCGCCCTCGAGAGGGGGCGGCTCAGGCGTTCCCGAACCAGTCCCCCGGCTCAGTCGAGCAACACCACTTGCCGCGGATTCGACGCCACGAACCCCTCCGTCGCGTTGTACATCAACGCCTGCTGGAAAACCGGTACGTAGGTTATGCCGAGCGAGCTGAGCGTGAAGCTCAACGTCTTCATGCCCGACGCTTTCAACCGCCCTCGATACTCGACAAGGAGCGTGGCTCCGCCGGGATAGAACGCGCCGAGAATGTCGGGCATGTAGACGACGGTGCCGGTCTCGATCGCGAACAGGTGCCAGGTGAAGTCGAAGGGCACGCCGACGAACTTGATCGACGACATGTCGCCGACGCGCAGGACGGAGTCGGTCACGAGCTGTCGCTCGACGTTCGTCGTCGTCGTGAGGAGCCCAGGGACTCCGGTGTACACGGGGCCCGGATCGCCGAAGTTGAGCGGGTTCTCCGAAGAGCCGCCCGCACCGCCGACGTAGGTCGACGCGTAGGTGACGGAAGGATTGGTGCCCGACATTTTAACGGCCGGTCCTCCATCGCCTCCGAACGGCATCAGTGGGTGGCCCAGCAATCCGGGGCCTCCCGGACCTCCGGCGACGTCGCAGCCAACTACGAGTACGGTCGAATCGGCGACAACCCAGAGTCCGGGGCCGCCCTCGAATCCGCCGATCTGAAAGGTGTCGCCCATATTGCCGGCGCCGCCCTGGATCGACGAGTCATGGAAGAACGCCTGAGAGTCCTGAACGAACACGCCTGGCGCGCCGTCGATCGACGATGCGATGTCGCAGCTCACGAAGGAGACCGCTGCGCAATTCGTCAAGCGCCCGGCCTCCGGTCCACCATCGAGCGTCATGTCTTGAACGAGCACGAAACCGGCGCAGTTGGTCATCGAGAGCGCGTTGAAGGGGAGCGGGAAGCCCGGCGGAACCGAGATGGTCATTCCAGAGAGCGTGACCTCGCTCCCCACCGGCAGATCTCGAACTCTCACGATCGAGTTCACTACGACGGCAGCGCCCGAATCCGCAGCAACCGTCAGCCCCTTGGCCAGAACCGAGAATCCCGAATACGAACCCGTCTGAACGAGCACCAGGTCGCCGGCCGCCGCGACATCGACCGCATCCTGAATCTCGAGGAAGGCACCACCGGCACCGGTCTCGTCAACGACGTGGATGGATTGCGCTGCGGCGAGTGGCGCCAACGCAAAGGCGAGACCTGCAAGACAGAGAATCTTCATGACGGCTCCTGTGACGCTCCCGGCACCCCCTTATTGGACAAGGTTCACACTCAATGTGCCTATCCTACCTGCGGTCTCGATTGGACACCGGATGCCGCACCGATTCGTGATGTGAGTAGCCTCACGGAACCGCTAACAACAGCGAAACCGTCGGGCGCGTCTTGGCGTGCAGCGACTCCTCCGAGCTTCGCCGTTGTGGAGGACCCGGATCCAACCTGGACGCTCTAGTAGAGGCGTGGCGGCCCTAATCGGATGGGCTGGTCGAGATCGAGTCCCTCCAGATCAGTCTCGAGCTTCTTTCCCTGATCGCAGAAATCGGCGACTCCCTATCAGGTCGTCATGACCAGACTATCCATGTTTGCGCTTCTGCTGATCGCCGCTCCGGTCTTCAGTCAAGAGACCGCCACAGCCACCGTCGACCGCGCCACGATCATCACCGGCGTTGACGAAATTGCAGAAGCGTCCCTGAAACGCAGTGGAACGGTCGGCCTCTCGATCGGCGTGCATTCGGCGGAGAGACGATTCTGACCAAGGGGTACGGGCTCGCGGACCTGGAGAATGGCGTTCCGGCCACCGAAGGAACCGTCTATCGCATCGGCTCCGTTACGAAGCAAGTCACCGCGGTCGCCACGATGATGTCGATCGACGCCGGTCAACTCTCGCTCGAGACACCGCTGACGACCTTCTTGCCGGACTTTCCGATGTAAGGTCACAGGGGGGTCACGATCGAGCACTTGCTCACACACACGTCCGGCATTCGGAGCTACACGTCCGAGCCGGAGTTCCGCGAGCTCAATACGATGGAACTCTCGCACGAGCAAGTGCTCGAAATCGTCACGGACGAACCTTTCGATTTTCCGCCCGGGACTGGGTGGCTGTACAACAACTCGGGCTACTACTTGCTCGGAATGATCATCGAGCGAGTTTCGGGACGCAGCTACGGCGACATCATTCGCGAGGAGATCGTGTCGCCGATCGGAATGCGAGCGACGCGTTACGGCGACATCAATCCGATCATTCCGAATCGCGCGCGCGGCTACAAAATGGACGCATCGGGCGAGTTCCTCAACGCGGACCCCATCGGTATGAATACGCCCGGTACGGCCGGCGCGCTCGTCTCCACCGTCGTTGACATGTTGCGCTGGCAGCGCGCGCTCGATGAGCACCAGCTCGTCACGAGCGACGCCTACACGTTGATGCGAACCCCCGCGAAACTCGAGGACGGCACATCGACCCTCTACGGTTTCGGTCTTTCCATCGGCACACTCGAGGGGCGTCGCACGATCTATCACGGCAGCGGAATCAATGGCTTCGTCTCGCAACTGTCACGCTATCCCGATGACGAGCTAACCATCGTTGTGTTGACGAACACCATGTCGAGTGAAGCCGAAATCGTGGAGCAGGCAGTCGCGCGGATGATTTAGGAGCTTCAGGGGGCGGATTAAGCTTGGATTGGTAACGCGACTGAGTATCGCGGCAAGTAGGGCCCGTATGAGCCCCTGGGCCGGTGCCCGGAAGGGGATGCTTGCGGCGATGCTACTCAGCAATTACCCTCACTCGTCGTCATTGGGACAGCGCTCACCGTGAGGGCGCGCTTGCGGAGATCAACGGGGGATCATTGGACTGATGCAACGCGGCGGGTACGCAAGTGAAGAGCCGGAGCGGTCCTCCGGGACCGACTCGAAGCCCCGGATTCGACTCGATCCGCGGACGATGACCGGGACTCTGCCGTCGCTTCTCATCCGGGAGCTCATCGACGACGATCCGCTCGATCTGGAATTGAGGTGTAGGCTGCGGCTCGAGAGCGATGGGCTCTTGATTGCGCGCCCGCGATTGTTCCTGCGTGCGGCGGCGCGCTGTGCTCACAAAGGGTTCTCCTACGACGCCGGTTCGGATCCGATCGAGCCGTGGATCAACGCACGAATTGAGGATTCGATCCGTGATCTCCTGGACGAAGACTTGAGTTTTCACAGGAAGAACCTGCCGATCGAGCAACCCGAGCACTATTCGCTCCTAATGGAGCACCTAGAGCTCACGGCGGAAGTCGCTCGAGCCGCGCACGTTGCCTTCAACCGACTTCCTCAAGAAGTCAGATCAGCGTACTTCAGGATCGGAATTCAAGGTGTTCACCCAGAGAGCTATTCGTCGAACGGGGGCGGAAGCATGGATGAGATCCACGCTCACATCCTTCAAGCGGTGAACACGCTGGTTCAGTTTCGGATGAAGGAAGGAGACGACCAATGAACGACTACACGACCTTCTTCAATCCCGAACTCGAGAGCATCCTCCAAGAGATTGCGCGCGACCCGAAAGCGAAGCTGCTAAAAGTTCCCAGTTCCGGACAACTGATCTGCGCGACACACGACTCGCGAGTCAGTATCGCTGCGCCTGGCCTCACTTCGGCTGAAGTAGAACTGCTCGAAGTCCATCGAGAAGAGCTCGGTGAGCTGCTGAGGCAGGGGTGTTTAACTGAACTGTATGCCGGTCCCGATGCGGAAACCCGACTACATCGGAGTGTTGACGCAAACCGAAGGTTAGAGATTCGAGACGAGGCTTCGTGGCTTGCTGAAACGGAGCAGATTCTCAAGCGGTGCATAGCAGACGACAAGAGTCAGGTTGCGGTTGACGTACTTTCAAGGTGCGTTCGCAACGAGGCGAGAGCAGTAACTGTTGCTCAGTTAGCGACGGCAATGACGATGGCTACATCGTCAGATCAACCCTACATCTACATGGCTATTGACGCGCTGGAAAGCCATCGATACTCAGATGCAAGAAAGCTCTATGCGAACGCCTTATCGAGAGGGCTCTCGACGCTTCTCGAATCATACTGCTACGAAGGACTTGCAGTGGCCAATTGGGAACTCGGAAGACCCAGCGAGGCTTTGGATTCCATTCAAATGGCCGTCAAAGTCGCGGGCAACCGTCCGATGCCGTTAGTCAATTCGATCATTATTGCTGCAAGATTGGGAAGGTTTCGAATGGCCGAAAACGCATGCAAAGCACTAGATGGCCTCGAATGTACCGACGGTTCGGCGCGAAACTTTATTCCGAGCAGGGCGGGTGATCGTGAGGAAGTATTGGCGAAGATTCCGTTAACCAGTGAAGTGAAGCATGGAGTCGCAATACTTTCGGAAACTGTCGGCGAGATGTCCAAGGAGGTGCTGAGTGCAGTTGTTAAGTAAGTCGCGACTATGTCTGCTACTACTGGTAGTCCTTGGCTTGGGGTCGGTGGTCCTCGCATCAAGTCGGTCCAGCAGTCGAAGAATCGACCTAGGCCCAGGTACGGGCGCTCCTCCGAAATCCATTAGGCCAGGTCACTTCGGCAGTCAGCCCAGTGCGGATGAAGAATCAATACTGCGCGACGAGATCTCGAAGAATCTGGTGCTGCCCGTAGTCGTGCCCTAGACCAAGCATTCAGATTCATCAGTCTGCCTCATCGTGAAGCCGTGGACTTACATCGTCGGTGGCATAAGTGTCGCCATTGTCGCCGCCTTAGCGTTCCTTTTTCTCATGGAAGGCCGAGGAGCAACTGAAGCTACTCCGGCAATCGCTCCGATTGAGTTCGACGAACCGCTTGCAACTGGCCCTACAACTCAAGTTGGTGAATTGACCAGTGAGTCTCCGCCGAGACCTGAGCAGATAGAGGAGGAGGGTGTAGTCGAGACGCTTCTGAACGCGGTTTCGAACCCGAAAGGCGACGAGCGACAAGTCGTTGAAATCGAATCGGCATTCGCCGGGTACCTAGTCGACTCGGAAGGTCAGCCGATCGAGGGCGCTGTGGTTTCATGGACTCCAGTCGGTGATGAGGTTTTGCACCCCTATGCGACCTTCCTAAGTCTTAGGGAATTCGTCGCTGATGAATCTCAAGAGGCGGTGTCCGACGCCGAAGGCGTGTTCGCGTTTGAGACCCAGCCGGAGATTCTGACCGAAAATGGCTCCGTGGTTTGGATTACTCACTTGCGTTTCGCACCGCAGTTCTTACGTCTGGGGTCGAATTCGGAATCGTGGACGCAGTGGGGCCGGTACGAGTTGGCTTCAGCTGATCCGGAGATCGCCATTGTGCTTGACCAGAATGGCGAGGGCGTAGGCGGTGCGACCGTCAGGCAGATCGCCTATTCGGACGCCAGCGCCGAGAATGACGACCCCGTCCTCTCTCGATTGGCCTACCTTCTCAATCGCACCGTCGTCTCAGGTCCCGATGGCAACTGTGAACGCCACATCTTCCCCGGTGAGCAGCAGGTTACGGCGGAACTGGGTGATGTGTGCGCGACTCCCTGGGTGGGAAAGAACGAAGGCGAAATCACACTCACACTTCTTCCCACGATTGCGATCAGCGGGACCATAGATTGGAGTGCATTCGACAAGGATCTGAATGAACTTGTGCCTCATCGAGATCAAGCGGTGATCGCGGTTGAAGTTTTGATCGGGCAGCGCAGAGTCCAGTTGGAGGAGATCGCGTGTACAACTGAGAGCTGGGGACCGCTGAAGCAACCTTACTTCCCCGGCGCGGAGTACCGCTTTCGAATGGACGTACCCGCCCTGGTTCCGAAGGAAGTCAGCGCCTTTCCCAAGCATGCTGGAGAGGAAGTGTGGGTCGACTTCGTCGCCGAGCACGGAGAGTGGGTTTGGTTCTTCGTGGGTGACGAAGCAGAAGAGCCGCTAGACGATGCAGTTGGAATCTTTTCCTGGGTTGTAGATGGACGACGAGTCGAGCAGTACATCGGGACGCGACCCGGTTATCCAGGCTATATGGTGGTGCCAGGTTGTCCGCCCGGAATCCTCATGGGTGAAATCGCTTGCGAGGGATTTCAGACCGTGAAGATTGAGCCGTTGACTATTCCACAGGAGGAGAATCTCGCCCAGGTGATTCAACTCGAGCCGGGTGGACTGCTCCAAGGAAAGTGCCTTCTCGATGGCAAACCGGTGGAGGACTTCGAAGTGTGCTATTGGTTCCGAACCGATCGGGCGATGCGGCTCAGCTTCACCGACCGAACGGACGGCAGCTTTGAAATCAACGGGGCTCCATATGCCAAGTTGAGTATTGCGGCGGGCGCGGCAGGTGTCGGGATGTCCGACATCGCGCAAGTAGATTTCACGAAAGGCGAAGCTGGGGAAGTGATTCTGAACCTGCAAACCGGGAGAACCGCAATTGGGTCGGTTGTGGACAACCGCACTGGGCGAGCAATCGCTAGCGCGACGATTCAAGCGATGTTTAGCGAACGTACCGTGGCGACCGGTGACCTCGGCTATCGCATTCCCGTGGATTCAGACGGCGAGTTCGAGATCGAAGGGTTCGGAAACGGCGCGGCAGTTCTTGCGGTCGAGGCTCCGGGCTATGCGAAGTCGTTAGTCCCGTTTTCAACGAGCGGCGCCGCAATTACCAATGTCGGAGTAATCAGGCTCTCAGAATTCCGGCCGCTCACAATCGCGGTTCGTACCACAGTTGAACTGGATCCAGCGCAGTTCGTCGTATCGCTTTCTGGGCCGCAAGACTACGGCTCGAGAACTCCCGCAAGCGATGGTCTCGTCTCCTACGAATCGGTGGTTCCTGGGTTCTACCAAATCAACGCGAAGCTTCCAGACGGGACGTATCGCAGACTGTCTGTTCGCCTCGAAATCGAGGACGACGAATGGTTCGAAGAGCTTCTCGTTGATGGAGCTTCTACTGTTCATATTGAGGTATATCCGGAAGCGAATAGTGGGCTTCCATCCAATTTGGCCGTTTTGGCGAGCAGTACGTCCGGAAGAAGAGTTCGTTCCGTGACGAATCCGCTAGACGATTCCGGACGAGTTTCACTGAGCAATATGAGCGCAGGGGAATATCAGATCGTTATTTTTGGCGACGCTGGGTCCCAATCTCAAGCGCTAGCTCAAAAGTCAGTTGCTCTTGGACACTACGACGAGCAAACGGTTCAAATTCAACTAGGCGAACCGACGTGTCGATTCAGAGTTGTAGACGCCAAGGGCATGCCCATTTCAGGAGTGAATGTTGACGTCAACGTTCCGGATGGAGGCGGGAAATGGCGTGATGTGGATCGAACCGATGCATCCGGAGAGTTCGAAGTTCCCGGGTATACGGAGCCACGGATTCTATTGAGCTTGAGCCATCCTGTGCACGGGAATCGTTTGGCTTTCGAAGTCGACACGGACTACACAGGTGAGGTAACGGAGGTAACACTTGAAGGCAACCTCGACGTTTCGATTGTCATCCAAGACGCCGACGGTCCTCTGGTCGGCCTCAGTGCGACGGCGGGCGACCGTGCGAACACGTACAACTTGACGAGCTCGCTGTCCGATTCGAGCGGCAAGGCGATATTCAAGAAGCTCACTCCTGGGGTCTACGTGGTCAACTTCGAGCATGTCGATCACTGGACTTACTTCGAGGAAGTCGAGATCTTCGAGGATTCGGATCCGATCGTGATCAATGCTCTGCGGCGGTGCGATGTTCGAATCGAGACCTATACGAACGGACTGCCTCGCCCGAACATCGCCATGGATATTGGATGTACCGAGGCGAGCCTGGATGCTTCGCTGCTACTGGCTAACGGTTCGATCGATGCCGATCAGAAAGAACTTCGGACCGACAGCAGCGGCATACTCAATCTAAGCAGACTGCCCGAAGGCAAGCTGGTCTGGAGGGTGTGGCTCGACGAAGGCCAGATCTACGAGACCATTGAGATTTCGCCGGACAATGAGAACGTCCTTCGAATAGAAATCCCCGAGTGAGCCGAGTCGAGAGGCGAGCAACCTATTCTGCCACGCGGTGGCGAGCGATTCGAAGATCAAGGTCGCACACCCTATCAGCGTTCACCAAAGTGGGGAATTCGGGCTATCGGATCGCCTTCGCTCCGAAGTGGTGGAACGCGCTCCGCAATGTGAGCCGCCCCAACTAAAGGCTTTGAAAAAATTCTCGCGCGAGGAGCATCAAAGCGAGGTTACAGTCCCATGAGTCTCCACGAGCGAAGAACGACCTCGTGGTAGTTTCTCGATTCTTGTAGCAGTTGCCGAATTACCCAGGGAGGTATCGAATGCGGTCATTGGAAATTTTGCGGGCACTGGTTGTCATTTCCCTGATTGGAGTGTTTGCCGTTCACGCTAGTGCGCAACGGCCCCCTAAGCCATTTAAAGCGATTGGCCCTGGGGTGTCACCGCCGCCTAAGTCTACAAACGCGGGCCTACTTAAATTGGCTTCCGGGTCCAGCGAACATGCGCTCGTATGGAAACAGATCCTAAATGCCCAGGTTCCATCCATCGCTATTCCTTGACCTCGGGAACTCGCAAGGGGCTCTCTCGTGTGCCTAATCTCGCCGACGATTCCGTATCACGCGTAGTGCGGCCACGAGAGACAGCCCCGAAATCGGCGCGGTAGCCGGAGCCGCATTTCGATCACAGGCGGCGTGCAGCGCGGGGATCGTCTCTGGCTTGAAGCGATGACTTGTGATCGGACGGTCTTCGTCGGTAGGGCGCCGCACAACTTTGTACCGGTGAGTGTCAAGATAGTTGCAGCTTGTGGTTGTCCGAGCATCACGCAGCGTTTTGGCTGGAATCGATCTCCTGTTCGGGGTTGAGTTCAACGGTCTCGATTGGGTCGAAGTTGCGAATGGAGCC
>Ga0316209_1003567_pt1 | contig 10416 bp, 6 predicted proteins | sample 6monopyrite_MG_FD_204945 | JGI IMG/M metagenome (GOLD analysis project Ga0316209, IMG submission 204945) | Microbial mat bacterial communities from mineral coupon in-situ incubated in ocean water Damariscotta River, Maine, United States -... | ecosystem: Environmental > Aquatic > Marine > Coastal...
TGAAATTCCCGAGTACTGGACAATACGAGAAGGGCAAAGTTTGCTAAATAGGCATATTAATCTGCAAATTATTCCTCGCCAAAAAAATCGAGAAAATTTTAATTTTATCACTAAAGGATTTGAAGTCGATTTTGATGCCCAAGCTACTCGCAAGCATTTCCCCAAGACATTGCTAACTATCAAGCAAGTTGTCGCCATGTTTTACAATAACAGTGGCGCTGACGCTCTAATAAAAAAAGACTACGTGAAAGCATATGCCTATTTTCGCGCCGCCCTTTTGCAATATCCCGAGCTGTCGTCTGCTTTGGCAAACTTAGGTTATTTATACCGACTATCTGGTCATTATGAGGTTTCAGAGCGTGCCTATCTTCAGGCTATTAAAAAAGATAAAAACAACTTGTCTGCTTGGCGTAATTTATCGCATTTATATCAATATATGGGACAAGATCAAAAAGCCATCGATATCGTGAACCGAGTGACACGTAAACGTTCAGGCAATCCTTTTTTTCATATCAACCTGGGCGACAAAGCGTTTGAGAAACAGCATTGGCAAATAGCGTTAAAGCATTATCAACGAGCACTCAAGTTAGATAAGAGTTACCACGAAGTATACTTCGGATTAGGCAAAACCTATTTTGAATTGGGTAACATGCAACGCAGTCACCATTACTTGAAGCTTGCTAAAAAGAAATCAAGAACTGGACAAGAACAGGCGACCTATCAAGCAAAAATAAACATGTTGGCCAGCATTAAATCAGGATATACCCGTCTCCCTTGAAGCTGCAGCGTTGTTGGCTGCTCTCACTCACCCCAATCACCTAGTACGCCTAGGCTCATGGGGCTGAGTTCCTTGGCCGCCTAGCTGCAACTCCAATGGCTTTGGGGATAGAACAGCTGTTTTTCAGGTCGAATTGAGTAGCAGTTATGTCTTATAACAGCTATGTTAATAATATGTTAATTTTGCTGAGGTACATATCATGCAGCAACTTGCATTTATTCAGAATGTTCTGATCTCGTTCATCATCTTGGTGTTTTTTTCAGCATGTCAGTCTACGGCTGTGCATATCCCCTCTTCCGAGAATTTGTTATACGACCAGGGTTTTTCAGGGTTTTCCCAAATCAGCATTGAATCCGAGCAGCAGGTGTTTCATTTAGATGAGGCTGCTAAGGCATTTGTAGCATCCACTATTGAGCCAATGAAAAGTAAATTTGATCAAATGGAAGCATTGGTGAAAGCAATATTCGACCGATCTGAACTTAATTTACTCTATCAAGGCGATGCAAATACTATTGCAAGTGATACTTTTCACTCCCAAGCAGCGAATTGTTTGTCTATGTCTATTATGACTTATGCTTTGGCAACCGAAGCCGGGTTTGATGTGGATTTTCAAGAGATAATGATCCCAGAGTATTGGACAAGACGTGCCGGTTTTAGTCTGCTTAACGGGCACATAAATCTTAAAATGTTGACACTACAACAACCCAATGTGTTTGAGTTTAATCGCCAAAGTTATCAGGTTGATTTCGATCCGCAGTCATCAAGGCGTGGATTCCCTAAAAAAGTAGTGAGTAAAAAAGCCGTTTTATCGATGTTTTATAACAACAAAGGGGCCGATGCCTTGTTGCGAAAAGATTATGTGCCTGCCTACGCCTATTTTCGTGAGGCTTTGCTGATCGAACCAAGCTTTCATTCCGCATGGATTAATCTTGGCATTCTTTACCGGTTAGCCGAGTATATCCCACAGGCTGAAAAAGCCTATCAACATGCACTCGCTATAAGTCCCGATAGTTTGACAGCTTTGGAAAATCTAGCGTATTTGTATACTTATACAGGAAGAAATGCAGAAGCTGAGGAAATTTTAGCGAAAGTTGAAAACAGGCGGAACAACAACCCCTATTACCATGTTAATTTGGGTGAGCAAGAAATGGAACAAAAGCATTGGGATCAAGCGCTTGCGCATTTTCGCAGGGCTTTAGCATTAGACCGGGGAAAGCATGAAGTGTATTTTGGACTTGCCCGTGTTTATTTTGAAATTGGTGAGTTACAACAAAGTGAACGTTATTTAAAACAGGCTAAATACAATGCTCATAATAAACATGATGAAGAAAGGTATCAGAGCAAACTCGAATTTCTTAGTCGTTTGTAGATAGCGTTTTAGTCGATTTATTCGTAAAATAAATTGGCGTAAAGCCAGTGATCATGCGGCTTTTGCTAAGGTTGATATACCTTACTTATACCCAAAGCCGTTGGAGTTGCAGCTAGGCGGCAAAGGAACTCAGCCCCATGAGCCTAGGCGTACTAGGTGATTGGGGTGAGTGAGAGCAGCCAACAACGCTGCAGCTTCAAGGGAGACGGGTATATATGTCGGTGGAGGCGCGCATAAGCGCTACCATACGCCCAAAGATAGCTTTGAAAATATTGACAAAAAATTCTATGTGTCGGCTGCAGAAACCGCCTGGCTAATATTGCAGGCGGCTGACTCCCAAACTGTAAACTAAGCTACGCCTAGCTCTTCAAGGCGTTCTTTTAAATAACTTTTTGCTGTGTAGCGATCAGAAAGTACCACTTCTGGATTAGGATGTAAAAATAAAGGCAGCGATACCCGTGCTTTTGTTTGATCACTGCCTTTAGGGTTCATGACCCTATGGGTAGTAGAAGGGAAGTAACCGCCAGATGCTTCTTGTAGCATGTCCCCAATATTCACAATTAAGTTGCCAAAATCACAGGGCACATCTAACCATGTGTCCCCGGTTCCTTTTACTTGTAAACCAGGTTCATTTGCAGAAGGTAGAATCGTCAGTAAGTTAATATCTTCATGAGCAGCGGCGCGTATTGCATCTGGCTCTTCGGAGCCATTTAAAGGCGGATAATGCAAAATACGTAGCAGGGTTTGTTCACTATTGGTTGCCATACTTGACAGAGATTGCGTGTATTTAGCTGACACCTCTGGTGGCGAGTATTTCTCAACCCAAGCGAGTAACTCAGAAGCTAATGTTTTGGTGTCACGATAATATTCTGTTGCTTCTTGTTTTAATGCTGCCGGGCAACGTCCCCATGGGTAGAAGTGAAAATATTCTTTAATATCTTTGTTCTTAAAACCTTTAGCTGTTTCAGATATGTCAGTTGAGAAAAATCCATCGTGAGTGTTTTTATCAAAGGTAAATTGATTTTTTTCTTCGCTATTAAAAAAAGCCTGCCAGTGCTGATAAATACTGCTGACTCTGTCTTGACTAATGGGGTGGTTTTTCAATACACCAAAGCCAGTTTTATGCAAAGACTCAACAAAAAGTTGGTCAGCATTGGGGGCTGTGTAATCTACTGCTACTAATTTCATTCTTGTAACTCTACTTATCTTTTTCTGGTCATAGGCTAAGGTAAAAACCGGCTAAGGCGGCGCTCATAAAATTAGACAATGTGGCTGCTAATACAGTTTTCAATCCCAGTTGAGCAATTTCTTTACGTCTATTCGGGGCTAATGCCCCTATGCCACCCATTAATATGGCAATAGACGAGAAGTTTGCAAATCCACAAAGGGCAAATATCACTATTGCCTGAGAATGGGGTGACAGTTCGTCTTGATTTTGTAAAAAATCTAAATAAGCGACAAACTCATTGACCACTATTTTTTGGCCAAGAAAACTGCCGGCAATATTCGCTTCTTCCCAAGGTACACCAAGCGCCCATGCAATAGGTTGAAATAAATACCCGAGAATGACTTGAAAGCTCAATGCCTCTGAGCCAAATAAACCACCTGCCCAGCCAATTAAACCATTGAGTAAGGCAATCAAACCAATAAAGGCCAATAACATGGCGCCTACGTTTAGTGCTAGGTGCAAACCGGATGCAGCACCACTGGCAGCTGCATCAAAAATATTGGCGTATTCATTGTTTTTATCGTCTTGTTCACTGAGCTCATTTTTAAATTTTTCGGTCTCTGGAATAATGATTTTAGCCATCAATAATCCCCCAGGCGCAGCCATAAAACTGGCGGCCAAGAGGTATTCGATTTTAACTCCCATCCCAGCATAGCCAGCCATTACTGAGCCGGCTATTGATGCTAAGCCGCCTACCATCACAGCAAATAACTCAGAGCGTGTTAAGTTTGGAATAAAAGGCTTAATAACAAGAGGTGCTTCGGTTTGACCAACAAAAATATTGGCTGCAGCAGACATCGATTCTGGACGACTGGTTTTTAGGAAAAACTGCAAAAAACCACCAATTACCCGAATGATCACGTTCATGATTTTGAGATGGTATAAAACGGTAATCAGAGAAGAGAAGAACACAATCACCGGCAACACATTAAAAGCAAAAATAAAGCCCATCGATTTATTGCCCAATGGTCCAAAGATAAAATCAATACCGTCTTGGCTATAGCTAATAATATTTTCCACATAACCTGTTAACGCCAACAGAAACTGTTTCCCTGGGGGAAAATACAAAATCAATGCGCCTACTGAAGCTTGCAGTGCAAAAGCGCCACCAACTGTGCGCCAATTAATTGCTTTTTTATGGGCTGAAAATGCAAATGCAATGAGCAGCATTAATGCAACGCCAATTAGACTAACCATAGTTTTTCCTTTTTATTATTATTATTATTTGAGCAGCATGCAACGAGACGTTACAGCAAGCTTTGTTGAATATGAGATTTAATCACATCTAGTGCAATCCGGTTTTTACCACCTTGAGTGACAATCACATCGGCGGTAAAGCGGCTAGGAGAAATGAATTGGTGATACATGGGTTTTACGGTTGACTCGTATTGGTTGGCCACCGATTCTAAGGTACGGCCTCTTTCGGCAATATCTCTTTTCATGCGGCGCAACAAACAAATATCTAGGGGCGTATCCACAAAAATTTTGATGTCAAACATGGGTTGTAGCGCATCGTTCGCCAGTAACATAATGCCTTCGATAATGATGACTGGGGCTGAAATTAACGTTTCGGTTTTCTCAAGGCGAGTATGGGTCTTATAACAATAGTGTGGATACTCAATAGACTTCCAATTTTTCAAAGCCTCTAAATGTTCAACCAACAACTCATGCTCGAACGCTTTTGGGTGGTCATAATTGTTTTTTTCTCGTTCAGCCATGGGTAAATGATCTTGAGAGCGATAATAATGATCTTCTCGTAAAATTTGCACCGTTTTGCCTTCTTCTGAGAACTCTTTTAATAAATTCTCAGTAAACAAAGACTTACCAGAACCAGATGCGCCTGAAATGGCAATAACTAAAGGGGTAGACATACCAAACCGTTTCTTAAAGAAATTAATTGCTACGAAAGATACCAAGGAACTTGATAAAAGTCAGTTCACAATGTACATTTTTGTACTTGACCCGTTGGTCAGGTTTGTGAGATTTTTGTTAAAACATGTTGCTAACTTGTTTAATTCGGTATGAGAAATGCACAGTTTGATGAATTTACAGCAACACTGTTATGGTCGTAATAAAAGTGTCATAATTAATCTGTTAAACTTACGGTTAACGGAATGAGAAGTCGATTTGAATCGATCAACCAAGTCATCGGCATTGCCTAATGGCATTCTATACAGACAACAGTTCGGACCAAACGTTCAGAACATATAAAACTTAGGAAACACACAAATGTTCAAAAAAACACAACTCAGTCGCATCGCGATTGCAGTCGCTATGTCGGTAGGACTATCGTCTGCTGTAATGGCGCAATCAACCACATCTACTATCCGCGGTAGTGTTGCAAGCGAAGCAGGAACAATTTTTCCTGGAGCGACGGTAACTATTACGCATGTACCATCTGGTACTGTGTCGACTGCGACAACAAATGCAAGTGGTGCATTTTCTGCACGCGGACTGCGTGTTGGTGGTCCTTACTCAGTTAAGATCAGTGGGGGCGAATTCGCTCCTGTACAATATGATGATCTTTACCTGTCGCTGGACCAGACGTTCTCTCTCCCTGTTACAGTGGAAGAGACAGGTAGTACTGAAGTGATTCAAATAACGGGTAGTGCTGGTGCAATCTCCGGTTTCTCGAATGAAGGCCTAAGCATGAGTCTTGGTCTTGAAGCGCTAGGCGAAGTGACTTCGATTGATCGCGACATCATAGACGCAGCGCAGCTCAATCCGTTTGCTTCGGTAAACGTGCAAAGTGGTGGAGACAAAGAATTAACCATTGCGGGTGCAAACAACCGCTTTAACTCTATAACTATCGACGGCGTTGCGATGAACGATCGCTTTGGTCTGAATGCAAATGGTTACCCAACCCAGGGTTCCCCGATTTCATACGATGCAATCGAATCTTTGTCAGTCCAAACTGCACCTTTTGACGTTGAATATAACGGCTTCACTGGCGGTACTATTAATGCGGTGACTAAATCCGGTACTAACGAACTTCATGGTTCAGTGGGTTATTACAACACAAGCGATTCATTGATAGGCGATAAAAACGGCGATGACAATTTCAACTTTACGTTTAAAGAAGAAACCTTTGTTGCAACCCTTGGTGGTGCGATAATTGAAGATAAGCTTTTCTTCTTTGTTGCTTACGACAAGTTTGAAGAAACTGCTCCTCTTGACAATGGCCCAGTAGGTTCAGGTGCTGTTAACATAGAACCAGGCATTACACTTGAAGATGTTGCTCAAGTTGGTCAGATTGTGTCTGATATTTGGGGCTTCGACATTGGTGGCTTTAACAAAGGCCCAGCCGCAAATGAAAAAATCCTTGCTAATATAGACTGGAACATTAGCGCCGACCACCGTGCAAAGTTCACCTATATCAGTTCGGATGGAAACTCCATTAATGAGCAAAACGGTAACAACTTTTTAGCGTCAGACAATGTTCTTGGTGCATCCTCAACTTGGTATGACCGCTCAGAAAAAGTAGAGAGCATTATCGGCCACGTATTTTCTGACTGGACTGAAAACTTTTCGACTCAAGTTAAGATAGCAAGTACTACGCAAGCCACAGGTCAGAATTCTTTAAATGGTAGTGAATTCCCTAATTTCGCGGTATTTTTGCGTGAAGTAGATGGTGATGAAAACTGGCTTTCAATCGGTCCAGACCGATTCCGTCATGGTAATTCATTAGATCAGGAATTTTTACAGTTCAAATTTTTGGCTACATACGCAGTAGGCGACCATATAATCAAAGGCGGTTTCGAGAGAGAAGAAGTTGATATAAATAACTTGTTCGCGCAAAACTCGGAAGGTTCTTATGCCTTTGACAGTATTGATGATCTGCGCAACAATAACGCTTCTGCTCTACTGTATCAGAATGCTGTCTCCAACAATGAAAACGATCTGCGTGCTATTTGGGGTTATAATTACAACTCTTTATATGTACAGGATTCGTGGGATGTTAATGCATACCTAAGCATTGAAGCGGGCCTTCGTTATGACTGGTACGAGTCTAATGGTTCAATCCGTGAAAATCAAAACTTCATCGACCGTTATGGTTATTCCAACACAACAGATATCGAAGGTTTGGATGTTATTCTTCCAAGGGTTTCCTTTGAGTGGTTGGCTACAGATGACTTGACTGTTCGTGGTGGCATTGGTCGTTTCTCTGGCGGTTCACCCGGGGTTTGGCTTTCAAATAGCTACTCTAACGATGGTGTGATTTCTGACGACGTTGACGATTTTGGAGGTTCTAGGGGACCTTACACAGTTCCAACAACGCCTGACGCGGCAACGGGTCAGTACATCCCGCAGGATGTGCTTGATTCGCTGGCAAACGTAGCGCCAGATGGTAGTGTTAATGCACTTAACCCATCGTTCGAAATTCCAACTACTACTAAGTTCAGCCTTGGCGCTGCTTATTATGCTGACCTTCCGGTGTTAGGTGAAGGTTGGTTATTGTCTGCAGACTTCCTCTACAACAAGCTAGATAATGCGAGTTATTGGTATGATCAACGTTGTGAAAACCCAGTTGCGACCTCACCAGACGGACGTGGTGTCTATGACTGTAGCGAAGGACCTGAAGCCATTGTTGTTGGTTCATTTGGCGATGGTGGTGATAGTAAGTTATATGCGCTGTCAGCGACAAACGATTGGGATACTGATTACGGTACGTTCGACATGTTTGCTAGCTACACTTACTCAGATGTGGAAGATATCGGTTACGGCACATCGTCAACTGCAACATCTAACTACTCTGACTTTGCTGCATATGATCGCCAAGCGCCACGTGCAGGTACCTCAAATTACCAAACTGAGCACTTGTTTAAGTTCCGCGCTAATTGGAAGAAAGAGTTAATCGCGGGTTACGAAACCAAGGTATCGATGTTTATGACTCGTCGTACTGGTCAACCTTACAGCTATACCTTCAGCGAAAATAATGCTTGTGTGCTTGATATAGAGAACGGTATCTATGGCGGTATTGATAGTCGTGGTCGTGAGGGTCGTTGTTCACGTGAAAGCCGTAATGATGACGCCGGTCAGCTACTTTACGTTCCAAGTGGTCCGAACGATCCGATTTTTGCTGCGACTTCATTTGAGGGAGATGCAGCAGCGCAACAAGAGTTCTTTGATTACATTAATAGTTCAGAGCTGGCGCAATATAAAGGTGGCATCGCTCCGCGCAACAATGACAACTCTGCTTGGTCAACCATAGTAGACATTCGTATCCAGCAAGAACTACCAGCCTTTAGTAAGGAGCACAGTTTCAAGTTGTTCTTTGATATTGAGAACTTTGGTAACCTGTTAAACTCTGACTGGGGCCGTGTTGAGCGTACTCGTTATGAGTACGAACGCGATGTTGTTTCGGCTAGGATTGTCGATGGTCAGTATGAGTACTTCGGTCTGAATAGCGAAAATAGCATCAATAACCTAGAAGTGCTTTCTCAGTCTGTTTGGCAGATTCAACTTGGTTTGAAATACGAATTTTAATTTGTTGAACTCAATCTAAGTAATTAGTTCAAAGTACCTTCGGGTACTTTCATTTTGATGATAAACCCCTCATTTTTGCGAGGGGTTTTTTTTAGCAGCCGTATACTGCTATCGCGATATTTTTCTTAGTTTCTGTGGTTCCTTTTTAGTCGGCTTTTTTATTTGTAATCCAAAAATGGTTAAACAATGATTAACATATTTCTTATCTTCTTAATGGTGTTCAGCATGTCTTCAAATAGCCAAAGTATTCGAATTGCTACGTTTAATGTCAGTATGGATGCCACAAATTATGTTGAACAGAGCCAGACGCCATTAGGTGATGAGTTGCTGAATAACTTACGCAACGGCGAACATAAGCAAATAAAAAACATTGCAGAAATTATTCAACGGCTAAGGCCTGATATTATTCTTTTGAATGAGTTTGACTATTCAAACCAGCCAGCTACAGACGTTCAGAACTTCAAAAGACACTATCTAAACGTTTCTCAGAACAATAATAAACCCATTGATTACCCATATTTTTATAGTGCTCCGGTCAATACGGGTGTTGATTCTGGTTTGGATTTAGATAAAGACGGCATAGCTTCTGGCACCAAAGGGGATGCCTTTGGCTTCGGCTTTTTTCCGGGTCACTATGGCATGTTGATACTTAGCAAATATCCGATTCAACTTGAACAAATCCGTACCTTTCAACATTTCTTGTGGAAAGATATGCCAGACAATTTATTGGCAACTATCAAGGATGAAAGCGGGGAACCATATTACAACCAAGACGCGCAGAAAATATTTCGCTTGTCTTCAAAGTCCCACTGGGATATCCCCATCAAAGTGGGCAATCAAGCCTTGCATCTGTTGGCAAGTCACCCCACACCACCCGTATTTGACGGACCAGAAAATCGCAATGGCAAACGCAATCACGATGAAATCCGCTTTTGGACGAATTACCTATCTGGCAGCGAAGAGTCTGCTTATATTTACGATGACAATCAACAGATAGGTGGTTTTAAAGGTGAGCACTTTGTTATCGCTGGGGATTTAAATGCTTCACCCGATGAAGGTGACGGTTTGAAGAGTGGCATACAAGGGCTGCTTGAGCATCTGCTAGTCGATGATTCAATTGTGCCAAAAAGTGATGGTGGCAACGCTCATACGCCTGATAATCCCCATTCTGCACAACATACTGCCGAATGGGGGATGCGCGCTGACTATGTGTTAGCTTCGACTTCACTTGACGTGAAAGGCAGTGGTGTATTTTGGCCTAAACCAGATGACCCTTTGTTTCGTTTAATCAAAGACCGAAAAAGCTCTTCAGATCACCGGCTAGTGTGGGTAGATATTGCTATGACGAAATAAAAAATTATTCACCACAGAGGAAAAGGAGGTCACAGAGGAAAAGAAAAGTGCATTTTGAAGTCTGTATCTCTGTGTAGCGAAGCGCTCTGCGTCCTCGGTGGTGAAAAATTTTGTTTTTTCGCCTAAGATCAAAAAAGGGGCATTCGCCCCTTTTCAGTTTTACTTAAGTTTCTAACCGCTTACACCCCTAGATAATCCATT
>Ga0316209_1003568_pt1 | contig 10414 bp, 8 predicted proteins | sample 6monopyrite_MG_FD_204945 | JGI IMG/M metagenome (GOLD analysis project Ga0316209, IMG submission 204945) | Microbial mat bacterial communities from mineral coupon in-situ incubated in ocean water Damariscotta River, Maine, United States -... | ecosystem: Environmental > Aquatic > Marine > Coastal...
TCATATAGGGTTTCTCTGTAAGAATTTCAGCAACTTCGAAACGTTTTTTACCCTGAATGATAACCGTGGTATTTCCGTCAGGCATTTGCAGCACCCTCAATATTCGGGCAACCGTACCTAAGGTATGAATATCATTAACGCCTGGATTTTCGGTCTTTTCATCTTTCTGCGCAACAACACCAATAACTTTTGAACCATTATTCGCATCTTTTATCAATTTTATTGATTTATCCCTACCGGCAGTAATTGGGATAACAACACCCGGAAACAACACCGTATTTCGCAAAGGTAAAATAGGCAGCGTTTCAGGCAGCCCCTCATTGTTCATCTCTTCTTCATCCTCGGGGGTCAACAAGGGTATCAACTCAGCATCCTGGTCCATACTTTGTAAGGACATATTGTCAAAATTTGAAAATTTAGAATCTCCCATATATTTATTTCAGCCATTCTGTCATATATCTAACAGTAATGGGTAGTTTTTAGTATTTATTAAAAGCTTTACATCGTCCCATACCCTTTAATTTTAGGTCTTGGAACACATCATAATCAACCATATTTGGCAATTGTTGTGCCAATAGGGGTAAATATTTCCAAGAAACTGTAACAATAGCTAAATTGGGTCATCTATTAAACAAATCAATCACTTTTGAGCCACGAAAGAGAACATACTGATGATTTAATACAATTGTGTCTTGAAGGGAAACAGAGCGCACAAATGGAAATTTACAATCGCTATTACAAAGCCATGTACAACACATCTTTGCGAATTGTAAAAAACAGTGCCGAAGCCGAAGATGTAATGCAGGAATCGTTCTTAAACGCGTTTACGAAACTGCAAACATTCAAAGGCGAGGTAACCTTCGGATCCTGGTTGAAACGCATTGTTATAAACAACAGTATATATCATTACCGAAAGCAACGGAAGAAAAATGAGGTTGCCTTGGATGACATATTGTACAAGGTCGAAGATAATGATGGGGTTGCTTCGGATCATGTGTTTACCGAACTGAAGGCTCAAAAAGTGATGGAGACCATGAAACGGTTAAAAGACAACTACAGAATTTCTTTGACCTTACATTTAATAGAAGGGTATGATTACGAAGAAATCAGTACCATAATGAATATGAGCTATGCCAATTGCCGAACAACAATTTCAAGGGCAAAGGAAAGTTTACGTAATAAAATGATAAATGCTTACTAATGGAAAAGGATGATTTAAAGGATGTATTCAAAGGACTGGAAGGTACTTTTGATACTGAGGAGGCAAAAGCAGGGCATCAAGAGCGGTTTTTTGAAAAACTGAACAATGCCAATCAGGTTGTGACATTACAAAAAGAGAGAAAGAATTGGTGGAGACCATTATCTATCGCCGCTTCAGTAGCTGTTCTAAGCCTTGTCGCAATTGGCGTTTATAATTCAAGACCCACATTGGATCAGCAGGTGGCCCAAATATCCCCAGAAGTAGGTAATACACAAGTTTATTTTACCAGTCTTATAGAAGACCAGGTTAAACTACTTGAAAATGAAAGTTTCCCTGAAGCACAAAAGATCATTGGTGATACCATGATCCAACTGAAAAAATTGGAAACCAATTATAAACAATTGGAGACCGATTTGATTAATGGTGGTAATGACAAATTGATCTTAAGTGCCATGATAACCAACTTTCAAACAAGAATAGACCTCCTACAGGAGGTCATCAATCAAATTGAATCAATCAAGAATTTAAAAAAATACAATGATGAAAACTTTACTATTTAAATACGCCGCAGTACTACTTTTAGTAGCCCCCATGATCCTATCTGCCAATGACGGGAAACTAAAGGGTAAGTACTCCAAGGAAAAAACCATTAAAAAGGAATACAACGTTAATTCCGATGCTCTTTTAAAAGTAAGCAACAGTTATGGAAATTTAAACATTACTTCATGGAATGAGAATCGGGTTGTAATTGAGGTCCATATCAAGACCAGTGGTAACAATGAGGACAAGGTCCAAAAGAAACTGGACGATATTACCGTGGATTTTGAAGCCACTAGCTCCATGGTATCTGCCAAGACCAGATTCAATAAAAATAAAAGCAATTGGGGTTGGAACTGGGGAAATAACAATGTCAACATGCAGATCAATTATACTATAAAAATACCCATCAAAAATAGCGTTCACTTAAACAATGATTATGGAAATATCATTTTGGATAGGGTCGATGGTCATGCAAAAATAAACTGTGATTATGGCCGATTGGAGATAGGCGAACTTAGAGGCAGAAACAATTATCTGAATTTTGATTACACGTCAAAGTCAAGTATAGGATATATAAACAGTGGTGAAATAAAAGCGGATTACTCTGGTTTTACCATTGAAAAAGCAGGAGATTTAAAAGTAAATGCTGACTATACAAACTCCACTATCAATCAAATGGAAAACCTTCAATATTCCAGTGATTATGGTAATATTGAAGTGGGAGAAGCAAACAATGTCGAAGGAAATGGGGACTACATTAATGTTAAGTTGGGTACAATCCATGGTAATGTGGACGTAAATGCCGATTATGGATCCCTTAGAATAAAGGATATGGCTGAAGATGCTGGCAATTTACGTGTCAGTTCCGACTATACTGGAGTTAAAATAGGCTATTCCCCGGGTTACCATTTTGATTTTGAAATAAGAACAGAATATGCTGGAGTTAGTGGTAAGGATGACTTTGAAATAAATATCAGTACCGAAAAATCCAATAACAGATACTACAAAGGGTATCACGGCAATCCCAATAGTGGAAACTCAGTATCTATCGACAGTGAATACGGGGGAATATCGTTCACAAAAAATCAATAATTAAATATCTCAATCATTAATAACACTATCATGAAGAAATTAACAACACTAAGTTTAGTCGTATTATTCACAGTCTCTTGCTCGGCCCAATGGGGCAAGAAAGTAAACGGAAATGGAAATGTGGTTACCATTGAAAGATCAACGGGCGATTATGATGCCGTAGCTATTTCAGGATGGTTTGATGTTGACCTTGTTGATGGCAATGAAGGTGATGTATCCTTGAAAGGCGAAGAAAACCTTCTGGAGCATATAATAACCGAAGTTAAAGATGGGAAATTGGTAATCAAGGTTGAAAAAGGAATAAACCTAAAGCCCTCTACATGGAAGGAAGGAATTCATATTACCGTACCAGTTGAAAGCATCAATGCTGTTTCACTTTCAGGATCAGGGGATATTGTGGGTAAAAAAACCATAAAAACCACAAACTTCAATACTTCAATGTCAGGATCTGGCGATATTACCTTGGATCTTGAAGCCAGTTCGATCTCTGCATCCATGTCAGGTTCCGGCGATATTAATTTAAGTGGTTCTACGACTGATTTTAATGTAACCATTTCGGGAAGTGGCGATATCAAGGCCTACGAATTAGAGGCCGATAATGTTGATGCCACTGTTTCCGGTTCTGCCGATATCAAGGTAACCGCAAACCAAAGAATAAAAGCAAGGGTATCTGGGTCTGGTGATATTCACTATAAAGGAAATCCTGAAAAAGTAGATACCAAAACCTCTGGTTCTGGCGATATTACAAAAGCATAACCTACCTGCCGGTAGGCAATTCAAAAAGCGAACAACAATCAAGCAAAAGTCCCGACGGTACCATCGGGACTTTTTTTATGCTTTTTCTCTATTTACCCGCGTCAACAGAAACATTCCTATAAGAAAGAACAAGCCAAGGAAAATTATAGCGTTCCGCATACTACCCGAATATTGGGCAACAAATCCATATAAAAATGTACCTATCACAATACCTATTTTTTCTGCTACATCATAAAAACTAAAAAATGATGCCGTATCGGTGGTCTTAGGAATAAATTTGGAATAGGTAGATCTTGATAATGCCTGTATACCGCCCATCACAATACCAACACAGCCGGCGGCTATGTAAAAATCAACAGGAGTAATCACAAAATAGGCATAGATACAGATAAAAAGCCAGAGAATATTCACAACAATAAGTGTTTGGATATTGCCAAATTTCTTGGAAGCTAAAGCGGTAACAGTTGCCCCAAAAATCGCTACAATCTGAATGACCAAAATACTAATGATAAGCCCGGTGGTCCGTTCTGAATCCGAACCCCATTGTATTTCTTCTTCCCCGAAGTAGGTAGCAATCAGCATAACAGTCTGCACAGCCATGCTATAGACAAAGAAAGCAACCAAATAACGCTTTAATCTAATTTCATCACCCAATTGATGCCATACCATTTTTAACTCCTTAAATCCGTTTAAAATGATGTGATCCCGCTTGCCTTCTTTTTTGAATCCTTTTGGTAAATGGAAAAAAGTATATTGACTAAAAACCATCCACCAAATACCAACAGTAACAAAAGAATATTTCATGGCCTTGATTTCGGCAGCTTCTGTTGCATCACTTTCAATACCGAATAAATCAGGTTTCATGACCATGGCCAAATTGAACAAAAGAAGAATCACACTACCCATGTATCCCATTGAAAAACCTTTGGCACTTATACCATCTTGCTGCTCCGGGAATGCAACGTCTGGCAAATAGGAATTGTTGATTGCAAAACTTACCCAAAAGCCTACCAATCCGAAGAAATAACAAGTCAATCCCAAGTAAATAGTATCCAACGAGAACCAGTATAATCCTATACAGGAAATTCCGCCCAAATAGCAGAAAATCTTAAGAAACAATCTTTTATTCCCGAGATAATCCGAGATTCCGGCAATCAATGGTGCTATAATTGCAATAAAAACAAAGGCCAATGAAGTAACATAACTAATAAGTGGTGCCCTTGCGATTTCACCACCAAAAATGGTCACCTTCTCGATATTGGCAACCCTAAAGAGTGCACCATAAAATATGGGAAAAATAGCCGAAGAAATAACCAAACTATATACTGAATTGGCCCAATCGTAAAATGCCCAGGCATTCAATAGTTTTCTACTGCCTTTAATGGCCAACGCTCTCGTCATATAAAATCATCAAAAGTCCATTCAAAAAAAAGCTGCTCTTTTTCAGGACAGCTTTCAATATACAATTATTAAGGAAATATTGTTCTCCCCAAACATTACCTAAAAGTGGTAACCCCAAATTTAGCTGCTTCCTTTCTGGCCAGTGGGGCCCATTCGGTTAAATTGGCAATTCTAGTATCGTTTGATGGGTGCGTGCTCATGAACTCTGGTGGAGCCTGTCCCCCACTATTGGCTTTCATTCTTTTCCAGAGTTCTGCAGCTTCTGTGGGGTCGTAGCCAGCGATGGCCATAATCTGCAACCCAATTCTATCGGCCTCAGTTTCATGGCTTCTACTAAAAGGAAGCATTAACCCGATATTCGAACCAATACCATAAGCCTGGTTGAACATGTTTCTTTTCTGTGGATCCTTAATTGCTACATTCCCTACCACAGCACCAAGTTGCTGAAACGTCCCAGCACTCATACGTTGTGCACCATGATCTGCCAGTGCATGAGCTATTTCATGCCCCATAACCACGGCAACCCCCCGTTCTGTTTGAGTGATAGGCAATATTCCGGTGTAGAATACAATTTTTCCTCCAGGCATAGCCCAGGCATTCACTGCTTCATCGTTTACCAAATTATACTCCCATTTATAGTCGTTCAGATACCCTGGATATCCATTGGCCGCCAACCATCGTTCTGCAGCAGAGGAAATGCGTTGGCCCACATTGGTGATCATACGAGACTCGGCCGTATTTTCAACCACTTTGTTCTCGGTAAGGAACTGATCATACTGGGCAAAGGCCATGGGGAAAATTTGACTGTTTGGATAAAAGTTGAGAACTTTTTTACCTGTAAAAGGATTTACCTTACAGGCTGCCACACCCAAGAATATGGCAATAAATAATACCAGTTTTTTCATTTTATTATAGTGTTTAGTTTTGTTAAAATACAAAAAAAAATCATTTCCCTTTAATGAGCAATTGGGTAAAATCTTTACTAACTTCTATAATATTGTTACCATTAGGTTTTACCCGTTTCAAAGGCACCTCCTCGTTATCAACTTCTATTGCTATTATTTCAAAGGGCAGTCCGTGCAAATTGATTCTAAAAGTATCATAAGAGGTAATAAAAGTACCATCTTTGAACTGCTGGATCACGAGACTTTTCTCCTTTCCTTTCAATTTAAAGTTCCTTAAGCTGTATTGCCCTTTTTTATAATCATACCCATCCTGTTCATCCTCATAAAGTGTTGAAGTTTCAGTCCCATTTCTAAAGTACACCTCCAAATCAAGCTCTTTAATCTCCAACTCTCCAACATATTGTTGTACAGGAAACTTGGGAATAATCGCACCTTCTTTAATAAACAAAGGAATAATATCAATATCAGCATCAACCCATTGTTCCTTTCCTCCGTCAACAACCTCATCTTTCCAATAATTGTACCATTTTCCCCTGGGGATATACATTCGTCTTCCTTGTGCGTTTGGTTCTTGTACCGGACATACCAATATATGCTCCCCAAAGATGAACTCATCTGTCCTAAAATGGGTCTGTGGATCTTCTTGGTCAAAATAGACCAATGGTTTTATCATTGGTTCCCCATTTTTTGAATATTTCCAGAACATTGTATACAAATAAGGCAATAGCTGGTATCGTAACTCAATAAATTTCCTTACAATATCAGTTACATCGCTATCGAATGACCAGGGCTCTTGATCACCATGATCCCCGCTTGAATGTACACGGCAGAAAGGATGAAAAATCCCCAATTGGATCCAACGGGCAAATAATTCGCCGTTGGGTTGTTCAGCAAAGCCACCAATATCGGAACCTACGAAAGACATGCCACTCATACACATACGCTGCACTTGCACATTGGCCAACCATAAATGTTCCCAAGTGGCCACATTATCCCCTGTCCAAGTTGAGGAATAGCGTTGTGTACCCGCATATGCAGCTCTTGTTATCACAAATGGCCTTTTCGGATACACATATTTCTTAATCCCCTCATATGTAGCCCTTACCATTTGCATGCCGTAAATATTGTGTGCCTTTCGGTGCGTACAAGGGTAGCCATCATGATTGTGTCGTGTATCTAAAGGTGCCGTTTTAGAAGGCACTTCCATCATTGCAGGTTCATTCATATCATTCCAAACAGCATGAACGCCCAATTCTGACATGAATTCCTTGTAAAGCTCTGCCCACCATTCCCGTACTTTGGGATTTGTAAAATCGGGAAAATGACATTCCCCAGGCCAAACTTTTCCTCTCATATATGGACCATCACCACGCTTACAGAAATAATCATTCTTCATTGCTTCTTGGTAGACCCAGTAATCCTTGTCAATCTTTATTCCTGGATCGATCATTACCACGGTTTTGAAACCGTCTTCATTCAATTCAGCAATCATTCGCTTGGGATCCGGAAATTTTTTCTTGTCCCAGGTAAAACAGCGAAAACCATCCATATAATCAATATCCAAGTACAATGCGTCACAAGGAATTTTCAAGTCCCTGAACTTCTTGGCCAATGCCTTTACATTACTTTCAGGAAAATAACTCCATTTGGACTGGTGGTAACCCATGGCCCACATTGGCGGTAACTCGGGTGTTCCTGTTAAATTCGTATAGCCTTTAACAACCTTGGACATTTCTGGACCATAGAAAAAGTAGTAGTCCATCTCACCACCATCTGCCCAAAAGCTGGTAACATGTCTACGTTCATGGGCAAAGTCAAAATGCGTTTTGAATGTATTATCAAAGAAAATACCGTATGCTACGTTCTTATGGAGACCACAGTAAAAAGGAACGGCTTTATACAATGGATCTTGATCCTTGCCATAGGCATACTGGTCGGTACACCAATTGTTGACCCTCTTTCCCTTTAAATTGGAATGGGTTGCCTTATCGCCCATACCGTAATAGCTTTCGGCATTTTGGGTAATCTTACTCATTTTTACGGTATTACCGCCATATTCATAATTCTCTTCCCAATGAAAACCAATTTCATCTTCATTGATGATATGCCCTTCCAAATCGGAAATTTGGATACGTAGGGATTTTTTATCGACCAAAACCTTGATCTTGGAAGTTTCAATTAAATATTCGGTCTTGGTTTCACTTACTTCCAATTGATTATATCCCCTACTGGCATTTTCACTAATAGCATAGGAAAAATCTGGTTGAAAGACTTCTTCGGTAGCGTACCTAAAGCGTAAAGCGCTATTACGCAAAACGGTAATCTGCAAGATAACCCCATTTTCAGTGGTGAAATAGAACTTGTCTACATCTTGCTTAAAGTTTATTATTTGGTTGGGATAAAGGTTCCCTTTATATTCTAATTCTGTATTGGTAATCATAGTTGGTTAAAATTTAAAGCCAACAATATTCGCACTTTAGTGTGTAATTAAGAAATATAAAGCGACCAATTGTAAACTAATACGATATAATTGATCAGATTATTGATAAATGACAATTCCCAAGGCTGGAATCGTAATTTCAATAGATTCGTCAAAACTATGCCATGGTTTTTTTTCTGTTCTCACCGCGGTATTCTTTGATCCCGATCCACCATACTTTTTAGCGTCACTATTGAATATTTCTTTCAAGGGACCAGATTTAGGAATACCAATGCGATAATTTTCTCTTGCTATAGGGGTGAAGTTGGCGGCAATTATAAGATCGTTTTTCTCATCATGTCCTTTTCGAATGAAGGTCAAAACAGAGTTCTCAGCATCTCCATAATCAATCCATTGAAAGCCATCCTGGCCAAATTGTTTCTCGTAAAGCGCCGGATATGTTTTATAAATTTTATTTAGGTCCTTTATCAACTTCTGAATGCCAGAATGAAATTCATACTGGGTCAAATGCCAATCCAAACTCTGGTTAAAATTCCATTCAGAGGATTGGCCAAACTCACCTCCCATAAATATTAGATTAGCTCCGGGATGTGTAAACATATAGCCATAAAGCAATCGTAAATTGGCAAATTGCTGCCATTCATCGCCTGGCATTCTATATAAAAGTGACTGCTTACCATAAACTACTTCATCATGTGAGAACGGAAGCATAAAGTTCTCTGTAAAAGCATAGGTCATACTAAAGGTAATGTCGTTCAGATGGTGTTTTCTATAAATAGGCTCTTTTTTAAAGAACTCTAAGGTATCATGCATCCAACCCATCATCCATTTCATCCCAAAACCGAGTCCGCCAATACTCACCGGCTTTGATACCCCTGAGAATGCCGTGGATTCCTCAGCTATCATTTGTACCCCGGAAAAACTGCCATATACCGTTTCATTTAATTCCCTAATAAACGAGATAGCTTCCAAATTTTCATTATTGCCATACATATTAGGTTCCCATTCGCCTTCTTCCCTGGAATAGTCCAAATAAAGCATCGAAGCCACTGCGTCCACTCTGAGTCCGTCAACATGGTATTGATCCAACCAGAACAAGGCGTTGCTTATCAAAAATGCACGCACTTCATTTCTGCCATAATTGAAAATAAGACTTTTCCAATCTGGGTGATATCCTCTTCTCCTGTCTGGGTGTTCATACAAATGTGAACCATCAAAAAATCCCAACCCGTGTGCATCTTCAGGAAAATGTGACGGCACCCAATCAAGGATAACCCCTATTCCGCTCTGATGTAATTTATCAACCAATAGTTTAAATTCCTCTGGATTGCCAAAACGGGATGTTGGTGCAAAATAACCTGTAAGCTGATACCCCCAAGATGGATCATAGGGAAATTCCATAATCGGCATAAACTCCACATGGGTAAAACCCATCTCCTTTACATAACTCACTAAATCTTCAGAAAGTTCCTTATAAGAGAGAAATTCGTTATTTTCATTTCGTTTCCATGAACCTAAATGCACTTCATAGACAGAATAGGGCTTGTCCAAACCATTATTGGTTTCCCTTGTATCCATCCATTTTTTATCTTTCCAGGTATAATCGGCTTCCCATACAACCGAAGCGGTTTTAGGTGGATGCTCACAAAATTTCGCAAAAGGATCGGCCTTTTCTGTGACAATGCCAAAATTGTTTGAATGTATATTGTATTTATAAAGTGTTCCTTTACTTATTCCTGGTATAAACCCCTCCCAAATGCCACTTTCGTCCCATCGAACATTGAGTTGGTGTTCATTACCTTGCCAACCATTAAAATCCCCAACCACAGCTACAGATTTGGCCGTTGGGGCCCAAACTGCAAAATAGGTTCCTATTTCCCCATCTACCTCTATAGGATGGGACCCAAGTTTCTCATATAACTTAAAGTGTTTGCCTGATTTGAATAAATTAATATCGAATTCAGAAAAAAGAGAGTGTGCAATAACTTTGGACATACTTCTGTTATATTTTTTGGCAAAATTAATCAACTTTACCTAAAAGGCATGATAATTAAGTGTTTACTTTACTTCGCAAAGCTT
>Ga0316209_1003569_pt1 | contig 10410 bp, 11 predicted proteins | sample 6monopyrite_MG_FD_204945 | JGI IMG/M metagenome (GOLD analysis project Ga0316209, IMG submission 204945) | Microbial mat bacterial communities from mineral coupon in-situ incubated in ocean water Damariscotta River, Maine, United States -... | ecosystem: Environmental > Aquatic > Marine >...
GGGATATACCTTGCAGAAATCCTCTTTATATGACCTTGTCGAATAATCCCATTCATCATAGGTCAAATGATATTCTGAAAGGTTCTTTTCTGCGCTTTCAGAAATCGTCGTGTTCTCGATAAAATCCGCCTGATACACGGAATGTGCAGTATCATCGACACGAACGGTATATTTCATATTCAAATCCTCCAATGCGTTGGAGTGTTCGTCAAGTTCGTCATCCCCATCCATGTCCCGGAAATTGCCACCAAATTCCTCTGCCGTTTCCACTTTTTCAAATTGATGCTGCAATACCGCATCATCCATCTGTTGTTGGTCTATTTGAACAGAAATTATTTCCTCAACAGCATTCGATTTCAGTATGGTTTCGGGCTTTTCTACCTCTGCCTTTTTGACCTGATCGGTAAAATTTTCCAACTGATTTCCTGAATTGTCATTGGGAGTATCGCGCATCCATTTCCCATATATAAAGGAATAATCGGCCGATTGCCCTTCTTTTGAAATCTCCTCATAAAATGACTTGAATTTTTCGTGGTGTTCCTTTGTTAATGGAAATTGTTCAAACAAGGAATCCAATACCAGTTGGGACGATTCAAAGGCTTTTTCTTGGGACTCTTTGAGTTCATGTTCTTGATTGTCTTTCCAATTCAAATCCAAATTCTTTTGCACCGACAAATACAAAATACGAAACAGGTAAAATGATATATTTTCATCTGTAGTTTGAAAATCGGCAAACTTTGATGGAAGAAAGAAATTATCATTTCTATAACCTCCCTCACGCTCAGCATCATAGATTTCTATAGGTTTACCTGTTATTGCACGCGCAAAAATGGTCAAACGTGGTTTAAGATCTTCTAGTTTTATCGCATGTGCAATTCCCTCCTGTTTGGCCTTTTTCCTTCTTTTGAAGTAGTGGGCAAATTTGGTAAAGAGATACTCATCGGGTTCAAACTCAAACATACTTCCTTGATAAAGGTTTTATATCATTAGGTCGCACAAATCCTTTAGTGCCTCAACAACCTCAAGATCATCGGTTAAGGGCTCAACCACTGCCACTCTTACCGAAAGTCGTTTTGGAAGTCCGCTACGAATCAGTTTTGCAGCATCTACCAATAAACGAGTGGATACAGTCTCTGTTAATCCCAATTCAGTCAAGTTCCTGATCTTAGTAGCTATATTCACTAATTTTTTAGCGGTTGACTCGTCAATCCCAGTTTCAGAAACCAATATTTCTTGTTCGATCTTAGTCTCAGGATAATCGAAGGAAACTGCAACAAATCGTTGTCTGGTAGATGGTTTCAGTTCTTTGAATCCTCTTTGATACCCTGGATTAAAAGATGCCACCAACATGAAATCCTCATGGGCTTTTACAGTCTGCCCTAATTTATCAATGAACAATTCTCGCCTATGATCCGTAAGCGAATGTATGGCTACAATAACATCGGGCCTTGCCTCTGCTATTTCATCCAAATAAATAATCGCGCCTTCTTTTACCGCTAATGTCAGAGGTCCGTCCATCCAGACAGTTTCGGCTCCTTTGATTATAAAACGCCCGATTAAATCTGTCGAAGAAGTTTCCTCATGACAAGATATAGTAATCAATCTTTTATCCAATTCATGGGCCATGTACTCAATAAACCTAGATTTACCAGTACCTGTTGGGCCTTTAAGCAAAAAGGGGATCTTACTTTTATAGGCATGGTCGAATACCTCAACTTCTTTGCCTATGGTATGATAATATGGTGCTTCTATCAATTGATTTTAGTTTGTTTGTGGTGAATAAGAAAATAATTTTGGTTTAAAGGTAAACATTACCCACGCCCAACTGTTATTTGCGTCTTTGTCTCCGCCTTTCAATACCTCCATGGTTTCTGTAGCGAACATTTTGGAATACCCAGATTTTAACACAATATTGCTGGCTAATTTGTACCCAATCGTCAGGTCTATTTCTGTTCCAAGTCCGTTTTCCATTTTAGTCGTCCCATTGTAAACATCTGCCGCAGACGAGAATATATGAGGTATTATTTTAACTGAAAATTTATCCTTGCTATACCCAAGGGAGGCATTAATATCTGTTAAACCAACAGAGCCCCCATGATTACCCACATAAAAATAATCCATCCAACCATTAAATTTATGGTTGGTTCCAAACAATGGGGCGAATGACTTGACATCGGCGTTCGTATCATTCATATCCTTACCCGATAGATATTCCATTCCAACACCAACAGAAACGTTATCACTTATTTTATATTCAACATTACCTGTAAAGTAAGATGCGCTTACATCATTATCCAATGATTTTCCACTTTGAAAATAGGTTGCAGCATTGGCATTGAATTTTCCAGATTTATAAGTAACCCTAGGACCGATGGTTTGCATATAATCAATGGTTTGTTCATTGTTTGCCAATAAATATTCTATTCCTGTATTCAACAATAAGAAACTTAATCCAAAATTCTTGAAATCCCCGTGATACCAAGCATACTGAAATGCTTTATATCCCGCTGCATTACTGTATAGGTTATCTACATTACTTTGGCTATCTGCATTTAAAGCAAAACCAACATCCAATTTATTATTTTCATTGGGCCGGTATTTGAACAAAAATGCATCATGGCTTCGCGCCTCTTGCGACCAGTCTACATTACCAAAAATTCGATGATCATCATAAACAATTTCTTGTCTGCCCAATTTAAATGAAATCTTATCTGAAAGAACGGCCTCAGCCCATGCTTCATGTAAAGCAGTGGCATTGTCATTGGCAGACAAGGTGCTAACATCACCCCAGATCCTAACGTTTTGCAACGAAACACCCAGTCTAATTTTTTCTTGTTTAAAGCCAAAGTTCAAGCGAGTTCGTTGTGAAACAAAGTTTGCCCCATTTACATTATCGTCTATAAGTGTACCATACCCATGTCTGTTTTCATACCGAGGTCTGACTTCAGCTGACAAATCAAATTCCTGGGCCATAGATGACCCTAAAAAAAAGACAAATAATAGGAGTGAAAAAAATAATTTTTTCATAATGAATAAATTAAAATTGCTTATGAATGCTTTTATACGGATTGTTCCAATTGTATAGCTTTGGGGAAAAGAATATTATTCTCTAAATGGATGTGTTGGTGCAGGTCTTGTTCAAATTCCTCCAATTTGGAATACAATGCCTTGAAAGTGTTGCAAGCCTCAGAAGGTGGTGTATAGTTATTGCTCAATATTGCAATTTCCTTAAAAACGTCCCCAGCATTTTCATGTTCTTCAAACATCAATTTAATGGGGTTATTTACCGTTCCAAAATGAGGCAAGTCGAGTTTTTGACCTTCTTTTATTGCCTTGACCAACTGTTTTACATAAGGAAAAAGAATCACCTCTTCTTTTTTCATATGAGATTCAAGTTCCTTTGAAACCTCCTCAATGAGAATGTTTATTTTAATTACTTCTTTATAATGGTGCCCATGTACATGTGCCACCTTGTTCGCATATGCCAATAGCAACGGAATGCTTTCCGAGACATATGAATGGTGTACATTAATAATATGGTCGATTAAAAAATCAAGATCCCATTCATCATAGTTATAGGCTCTCCCCTGTCCTTCAGCAATGGCCTCGATCTCTTTTTTTAAAGTACCGTAGTCAACATTATTTTTTGAGCAAGCTTTTTCTAGCGTAATACCTCCACCGCAGCAAAAATCAATACCATGTTTTTTAAATATATGCGCTGTCTTTATGTTCTGTACCACGATTTCTGCTACAGTATTCTCTTCTATAATCTTCATATTGTCTTTATTATTTTAGTAATTCAAGGATATGGTCAACCGTTTCTTTATTGTCAACACCAAGTCCTTCTTGTTGATGTACCAATTCACCTTTTGGATTAAATACACTAATGATATTCGAATGCGAAAAATCCATTGGTGATATTTGTTTGTATTTAACTGCCAATACATTGGCAAATTCCCGTACTCCGCTAATTGACCCTTGAAGAAATGTCCATTGCTCGCCGTCCATTTGATTTTCAATGGCAAATTTCTTTAGTCTGGCAGGAGTGTCAGTTTCAGGGTCTATGCTGATTAAAACATATTGTAAATCCTCTTTTTTATTTTCGGGAATTTGTTTTTCTATATTACGCATATCCGCCACAAGTCTTGGGCAAGCGGCCTTGCATGTTGTATAAATCATTACCATTACCAATGGTTTTCCCTTAAGATCTATAACTTCTATAGTTTTTCCTTCTTCAGTATTCCATTTCGTTGTCAGATTGAATATCGAAGTGTCAGAAATTTCAAAAGGATCCGCTAATAATGCTGAAGGCTTTGATATTGGTTGTAAATCCATTTTACAAACACTACAACTTCCTGGTTTATCGAAGGTTTTTTCACCCTCACATTTCATAGGGCACTGATAGATCTCGGCCAATTCTTGCTTTGCTTTACTTTCTTTACAAGAATTCAAAGGTGCCCCTACTAATAAGAGAATAAATATAAATTTAATGATTCTCATTTGTTTTTTGATTTTTGTCCTTTACACATCTAAAGCCTAAATTTTTCATGGTGTACCTCGCTTTTACACTACCTCTAATGGCATATCTCATAAAAGCTGCATAGTTCATTAAGTCAGTTGCCCCTATCGCTGCACTACCGCAAAAAAGGTTACTATCATTATCAACATCTTTACGAGACTCCCCGGAAACTAAAACTGAATTGAAATCCAATGTCCATTCCCAAACAAGTCCATGTAAGTCATAAACCCCCCAATAATTCTTAAAGGTTGATCCTATTTCATTGTTAAAGGTTTTTGGTTTTTCGTACCACGATAAAATAAATTCATTATAGGTTTTTAATTTTCGGGCATCAGGTAGTTTCTGATTGGCCATTGCCACATATTCCCATTCGTCTATTGTTGGTAATCGTTTTCCTTGACAATCGCAATAATCTTTTGCTGCAAACCAAGATATATTGGTTATAGGTGCATTTAAAGATTGATTTTCATGAAGCATTGTATCAGATTCCCATTGGGACAGGTAATTATCATCAGCAAAAAGTTTTTTCACCATTGACCGCTGCCATTTTGGGGTTTCTATCACAAATTGAAGAAACTGTTTGTTTGTGACCGGATAAACATCAATATCAAAATCATCAATGGTAACTTGCAATGAGTCCCTACCGTACAATGGTAAGTAGGTTCCTCCTTTGATTAAAACCATTTTAGACTGACCATTTGAAATGTTAATCCAACAAAACAATACGCAAATCGTCAGTCTTAAAACAGTATTCATTAGCCTTTACTATTAATGGGCGTTCCTAATTTGGGTAACAGTGGACGTTGATACATTTGTCTTGTTATTGCCCCAAGAATTATATATATATGTTAAAACATCTGCAACTTCGCTATCTGATAGAGTTTGCTTAGTCATGACGCTATTATACTTTACACCATTAACCGTAATTTCACCTGACTTGCCATTCAAAATAATATCAATAGCCCTATTAACATCGGCATTAAGATAATCGGATTTTGCCAGTGGAGGAAATGCATTCGCGATACCTTCTCCATTAGCTTGATGACATGCAAAACACGTGTTTGTATAAAGCTGCTTACCTGCTTCGATTTTTTGGGCAAGCGTTTTATCGGTTACAACGGTTTTACTTGTATCGCCATCAGGCATTGATTGTATAGTTCCACCTTCAGGATTATAGATTCCTTCTTGTTTAACACCAGAATACAATTTCTTATTCTCTTCACCATTAACCTTCAACATACCTAATGCACCTTTATTGAAAGCACGGAAAATTGCATGATCAACCAAAATAAAAGTTCCTGGAACGTCTACTTTGAAATCAACAATAGCAGCACCACCAGCAGGAATAGAAGTTGTTTGTACATCATTATTTATAATTGAACCTCCTTCAACATGTACATTATCAAAAATTTCTCCTATTACATGAAAAGATGAAGTTAAATTTGGGCCTCCATTACCAACATATAAACGAACTGTTTCGCCAACATTTGCAGTTATTGCATTATCTCCTGTCAAAGCCCCAACTTTACCATTGAAAACAACATAATCGGCATCTTCATCCACGGCTTTTTGCATATCAAAGGGCTGTGTTCCTGGCTCGCCATATTCACCTTTCGTATAGAAATCACCTTGCATTATATAATACTCCTTATCTACTTCAGGTAATCCTCCTTCTGGTTCAACCAAGATCAGACCGTACATTCCATTTGCAATATGCATACCTACAGGTGCTGTTGCGCAATGATATACATACAATCCAGGATTCAAGGTTTTAAATGAAAATGTTTTTTCGTGGCCTGGTGCAACAAAAGAAGAAGTTGCTCCACCACCTGGTCCCGTTACGGCATGTAAATCAATATTGTGTGGCAATTTATTGTCAGGGTGGTTAGACAACGTAAACTCTACTTCATCCCCTACCCTTGTTCGTATAAAGCTTCCTGGAACAGAGCCACCGAATGTCCAATATACATATTTAACCCCATCAGTCATTGTTCCTACTTCTTCAAGGATTTCCATATCCACAATTAATTTTTTTGCAGGACGGTCACCTACTGGTGCCGGAACAAAGGGAGGCGCTGTTAGCTCAGCTTTCATGGTTCCCTTAATGGCAATTTGCGCGGGGTCTTTTGAGACCACTACCATTGAACTACTTTCTCCACAACTTACTGCCATTAGAGAAACCAATAATACTAAACAAGCATTATTGAACATTGTATTAAATTTCTTCATTCCTTATTTATTATTTGGTTGTTGATAAACTTTATAAATTATTTTAATCCATTTTTATTTCCAAAGCCTCGTCCGTAGGCTTTCCATGTTTATAAAAATCAATGACGTACAAGATGATGCCTGTAGTAAAGATTGAAGCACATAAGATGAGAACCACAAAATGAACTTCGGTCTCTTTTTGAACTTCCATGAATTCCATACCGAGCCTTCGTTCTAGATATACTTGAACCACACCTGCTACCCCAAATGCAACAGTCATTCCTATCATACCGATATTAGAAAGCCAGAAGGCAGCCCGTCCTCGAGAACTCAGGTACAATTTTCTACCGGTCATATTGGGCAAACTATAACTGATAATTGCCAAAACTATCATACCATAAGCCCCCCAGAATGCTAAATGCGCATGCATGGCTGTAACAAGGGTACCGTGAGTGTATAAGTTAGTTTGAGGTAAAGTATGTGCAAACCCTAAAAGACCTGCACCAACGAATGATACAATGGCTGCACCTAATGTCCAATACAAGGCCAATTTATTAGGGTGTTTCTTCTCCCCTTTTCTATACATATTCACTGCGAACAACGCCATTGCCAAGAAAGCTAAAGGCTCCAAAGCTGAGAATATACCCCCTACAATCAACCAAATCTTATTTACACCTATATAGTAGTAATGGTGTCCAGTACCCAGTACGCCTGAAAGGAATGTCAATCCAACAATAACATATAGCCATTTCTCGATGACCTCTCTATCTACTCCGGTTAATTTTATCAACAAGAAAGATAAAATACCTCCCATGATCAATTCCCAAACACCTTCAACCCATAGATGAACAACCCACCAGCGGAAAAATGAATCGGTTACCTGACTATCAAAAGGCAACATTCCCGGTAAATACAATAAGGCTGCGAACAATAGTCCCATAGAGAGCACTAAAGCTGTTGTTGTTCGTCGTTTTCCTTTGAAAAGCGTAACCAGAATCAATCCTAAAAACAGTAACACATTAATTACTACCAAGAAATCCAATGGTCTTGGTATTTCCAAGAATTTTCTTCCTTCCCAATAATTAAAATGATATCCTACGACAGCAACGACACCTACTAATGCTAAACTGATCAATTGTACATAAGCAAGTTTTACATTGACCAATTCCCGTTGGGCCTCTTCGGGTATAATGTAATATGCGGCGCCCATAAAACCGGAAAGCAGCCAGACGACCAATAAATTAGTATGTACTGCACGCGCAGTGTTAAAGGGAATACCAAGTTCGTGTAAATTATCAAAGCCTATTCGGGCAAAGCCCATTACAAAGCCATAGACCAATTGCAATACCAATAAAAGCATTGACAATGCAAAGAACCAATAGGCAACTTTTTGTGATTTATATTTCATGATTTATTTTGGTTTAGTTGTTATTTTCTTCTTTAGCCAATGGCGATACAATTCTGTCAAATCCGTTTAAATCGATTTCCCCGATCCATTTAAAAAATTCAACCATGTCGGCTGCCTCTTCTGCGGTCATCTCATAGGCTACCATTTTTCTTCCGTTAGGTTGCCAGGATGCAGGTGACATTAAAATGCTTTTGATAACTTCTTCGCCTTGACCCTCATATTTCATGTTCAAACGGTCAACGACTTTAGTAAGTTCAGGTGCATAATAGGCACCCTCACCCAAAATAGTATGGCAACCCATGCAGTTGTTGGATTCCCAAATCTTTTTACCTCTAACGACGGCCTCGGTAATGTTCTCATGGTTACTTTGATCGTTTTCTACACTGAAAGAATAAATAGTAAGCCCAATAAAAATTAGAAAGGTTACTAATGTTCCTCCGAGAAAGAAAGCCCTTGCTTGTTTTTTGGATAACATTTTAAATTGATTTAATTGGTTGTTAAATAGTTATAAAAGACATTTTTATCTTTTTTATAAAATTACAAAACTATTGGTATTGCAATACCAAAATCATGATAAATGTCAGGTTTTGAATAAAAAGTTCAACTTAGTTTTATGGTATGTAAAAATATGGTTTTACCATATCACTACTATTTCCAATACTAACCTTGACCAGCAGTTTAAAAATTGCGGAACCATAGGCTATTATGCACTATTCACCGAAGATTTTGTAGAAAGTTATTTTGAGAACATGAGGCCTCCAGAACTTAATTACGGCTGAAAATGCGCATTGCTAAAAATAGTTCTCCAAGAATCGAAATAAAAAATTTCTTGAAACCAATTATCTCCGAGGCGAGACAAAGGGATATTTCGCCGGTCTCATTTTTTGAATTAAGGCCAAAAAACGTCCCGAGGCCTCCGGGGTTGTATTTAGATGATACTCTAGAAAACATCAATTACACTGATTATTACAGCTTTGTATTCCCCATTCAACAATCGGACTGATTTTGCAAGGACACCAATAAATGACCCAGGAAGAATCTTGTCTGCTTTTGTACAATACAAATTCTCAAAAACAATAGCGGGGACAAAAGTCCCCACTATTAAAAACATGTGTTATTTGGTAACCATATTACTTCTTGGCAAATGTATAACTAACACCTACCTGGATCATGGAGGTTGTCATATCATAAGACACTGACGACCCCGGAATAGCGCCAAGAGGATTACTTGCCGTAATTTGTGACGGATTTAATATCTGACCAGCTGTAGCATCACCACTACTACCATAATGATAAACTGCATCTATTGCAAAATTATCATTGGCTTCATAACTTAATCCTAATTGGAATGCATTCTTAATAATCGCTGTTGCAGGTATATTAAAAAATGTCAATTCATCTGAAATAGGGTTTGAACTATAGGTATAACCCAAACGTAAAGGTAATTTATCAACTCCCTTATACTGAATACCGGCAGAAACGATTGAGATATTATCCCAACCAAAACCCGCTACTGAAGCGGTCTGTGTCCAACCAGTTTCTGAAAAGCCATCGGTGTTTTCATAATCTACCAATCTATAATCCAAGGCCAAATCAATATCACCCAAAGAATACCCTAAACCAAGGGAATAAATGGCTGGGTAATCCATATTAAAATTATTGGTACCGGTAGAATTATCCAAATAGGTGTTCTCAAATTCAAAATCACCGAACGACTGGGTAGATTTATAGGAAGCACCTGCCTTAAATCCTGAACCAGAGTCATAGAATAAACCTACTTGCGCGCCAAAACCCAATGCTGTTGCTTTATCAGTCGAAGGATATCCTGCGGTCTGACTTGGATTTGCCGTTGGATTTGGCATTAATTCCAATGCAGCATAATTAAAAGTCGGCTCAACACCTATTGAAAATTCATCGGATAATTCATAAGCCCAGGTAAAACCAACTTGTAATAGCATATAATCTGATTCAATATGACCAAATCCCCGGGCTGCTTGTGGGTAATTTAGCGGATTTGAATTTACTGTAGGGTCAAAACTAGGGTTTGGAATACCTTGGGCATCAACCGGGGAATTATTTTCCACAGGAAATGTAACGCCAAAACCACTTATACCAAATGCCGAAACACCAAAGGTATGCCTGCTACTTTCCTTACCCCAGACCATTGCCAATGCAGGCATAGGAGATAGGCCCCTATCATCTGCTGTCGTACCACTAACAGCAGGAGCTCCAGGCCCAAGCATACCAGCTGGTAAGGAAGAAGATAATTCGGGTG
>Ga0316209_1003570_pt1 | contig 10408 bp, 8 predicted proteins | sample 6monopyrite_MG_FD_204945 | JGI IMG/M metagenome (GOLD analysis project Ga0316209, IMG submission 204945) | Microbial mat bacterial communities from mineral coupon in-situ incubated in ocean water Damariscotta River, Maine, United States -... | ecosystem: Environmental > Aquatic > Marine > Coastal...
TTCGCAGTGACTTGAACCCTGCGGATGGCCAGCGGCACCTCTCCCAAGTAGCCGATGGAGAGCATCGTGTTCCGTTGGATAGCTTCGGCGTTCACACGGAAGCGGTATTCTCGTTGCTCCGCACTCCCGTGTGTGACCTTGAGCAACGTCTTGAACTGCTGTTTGGGGGCAGGCCGTTCGAAGACAGCGATGGTACTCGGCTCGACACCTTCCTCGGGAGAGTTTTCGCCGTGCAATGAGACCCCAATTAGGTAGCTCCCCGGCCTAGCCGTGAGTTGAAGCAAACCATCAGCATGGCCGATCAGGTCCACCCGAATCTCGAACGGCGGTCGAACCATCCGAGGAAGAGGAAGCTCAATCCGCTTGTCCTCGTTGGGGATCAACACGAGAACTCCCTCGCCCGCATCAATGCTGAGTTGTTCCTCCAGCGCTGATCGACCTTGTGGGGGAACAAACGAGGGGATCACATCGGCGATCTCCTTGACCTCCTTGAAGTCGTAGGTGACATCAAGCCGACCGTCCTTGAGCTTCGAGACGGTAGCGTTGCCAAAGACTTTGAGATCGACAGGTTCAGATGGCAGCGACTCAGGTTGCTTGATCTCGTCAACAGGACGGCTATCGACGGCCAACACGCCTGTGCCCTTCCCATCGACCGTGAAGCGGAAGGAGGTGAACGTCGTCGTGTCGTCTCCGTAGACGCCCTCGACTGGTAGAGCGAGGAAGAGTGATGCGAGAGACAGTACGAGTGTGTTGAGTTTCATCGTGACTCCTATGGTCTGAAGTTTGCGGTCGGCTTGATCCGTAGGTGCCTTGTGGCATCAAGGGACTGAGCGAGACCCGAGCCAAAAGTGGCTCAAAAATCTGACGCAGCAGGAGTCAGGGCCGCAGCAGGCGCAAGAAAACAGGGAGCGCCGAACCACGACCGCTCCCACTACCCCGACCAAAGGACGCACAAGAACAGCGCATGGCCGACGCCCCCCTTTCGGGGAGCGTCGGCCAAGCACTGCTTCTTGTGCGTCAAGAGCCTTGCGGCTCAGGTTGGTCGTTTAGCGGGAAGCAGAACTGACGTTCGCAACGTCTTCGGATTGTCAAAGTGGCCGCTTCGGGCCACGAAATCTTTATCTCCTGAAAACAGTTGAATGCGTGACACCGAGATGATGCCACGCATTCAGTCTACCAACGGAACACCATTGCTGGAAACCATTTGGGCGGTCACACAGCCTTCGTTCTTTCAGCATCGAGCAGGACCACACCAAAGGTGCCATCCGGTCCTCGGCCATGCTTCGGCGACTCGACCACGATTCTGACAGCCTTTTCCAGCCACGCTCGGAGATCGTCCAGCTTGGGCTTGTCGCCGTAGATTTCGATGTAAACCGGCACGACATACTGGTGACATGGACGATCACTCACGAATTCCATGAGAAGATCGTGCTGGGTCCAGAGAGCTTCTTTCACGTCGTTAAACAGGATGGCTTCCGACTCGTCGCTCCACGCCGAGCCATTCCAGAACACGGTATTTTTGTACTCGTCGGCCCTCGCCAAGACGAACCTCGGGAACGTCTTCGATCCCTTCTTCACGAGCGTAATCATTGGGATTTCGGCGCTCATTGATCTTCCTCCTCGTGTTCGGGAACAAACTCGCCGCCGTTCAGTACGGACGATTGCTCAATCACCTTCGGCAAGTCCTCGACCAAGCGGTGAGGATTGCGGATGGCGAGGTTCACTGGCGGCTGACCAGCGATGCGAACCGTGATGAACAACACTGGCACTTCCTCGGTAGTCACAGGACAGTCGATCACACCGCTGTCGAGACTGAGGACTTCGCAATCTGTCACGTCCATTTTCATGTCGTTGCTCCTCTGGATTACAACTGTTGGAATGGACGCACTAGCAGGTGCCTAACTTGAAAGTCCCGGCTGGCCACCAATTCGGGGACACTTGCTCCATGAAATCACCGCAGACGACTCGACTGTCCTGAATTATCAGGGCGGTAGAGTGGATGGACTGCGGGTGATCGATTTCAGCGACAACGGAAACGATGGGAAATGGAGTCTTGTTCGAGACTGAATTGGTCTTCACTCGTTGTACGCTGATTTGGCCTCGTAAAATCCAATCTCAGCCATTGCTGCATGTTGTAGGTCACGAGTGTTGACCTGATAGATGAACTGGTTTCCTTCGGGGGCCAGCAATACTGGCTTCGGCAACCGATTGCGGGCCGGTAGATTTGGGACATTCGCCTGCCGTTCGTATCGCTGGTTGTAATCGTCAAAAGCCTCATACGCCCCTGTGAATCTTTCGCTCGTGCGGATATGCGTCAAATACTCCCCGTTCTTGTCTAAGAGCCGAATGAGCAGTGGGAAAACCCAACTTGCTTGCGTTTCGTACCACTTGTCGGTGTCAACATCGAACTGGATGACGAGGCTATCGTCCGTGGCAATACACCTCACGTTCTGGAGGCTTGGGTTATAGGTCTTGTCGATCCACCACGGTTGGCGTGAAGCACCATCGGAACTTACGGTCACTGCAAGCTCTCGACCGCCATAGGAATCGATCTCCGGTGACGGCGTATCGAGGATTCGGCGAAATCGTTCGACGGTGACAAATCTCTCACCGGAACGGTCCTCCTTTGGAATGACCCTCTCGATTCCTCGGAGATGAATCGCCGTGCCATCAGCCAAATACATGAACTCGTCAACTTGAAACTTGTCCTCGGACAAGTGCTTGTAGAGTGCTTTGTGTCGTCCGTCCTTGTATGTCTCCAACCGCAGAACCAGTTTCCCCTCGTTTCGTAGATTCTCCTGCCACCATCCTGTGCTTCCATTGACGCTGACACGGCTTTTCCCATGCAGGACATTTTTACCGTCGTCGTCAAGGTAGTAGTGAAAGTACCAGTCGCTTTCGAGGCCGTCTCCTCCGACGAGGATTTCTTCTCCATTAGGACCACTTGAATAGTCATCGCTAAGGAGTTCTTCCTGCGCTTCTGCAATGGCATCGGTAACACCCTCGCTTGTGCCGGAAGGTGCGCTCGACGGCAGGATGCTTAGAAGTCCGATAAACCCGACCAACACTGTGGCGACCACGCCACTTACCAGCAGTCGCCTCGGCGTCAAGACCCGTCCCTGTCCAGCGGCTTCGAGATCACTGATCTTCTGTTGGACTTCCCGAATCTCTGCCTCAGCATTCTCAATGGCAGCCACGAGGTCTGCTGGGCCGCTCTGTAGCCCGTGCTGTCGGTACGCCGCCTCGCCGAACTTGCGGTGGAGCGACTTTACCTTCAGGCCGATAGCCGCCCCCTTGCCTCGACGTAGCAGTCCATCGGCGAAACCTTTCATTCTTCCCGTGAGGTTTTCTGACTTGCTTTCGGGAATGCCCGGCCCGGCCAACTCCGACTGTTGCGAAATCGCCTCATCGATCTCGGCGAAGTGGTTCGGAAACTCTTTAGCGAACTTCCGCTCAGCGTAGATGTGCGCCCCAAGAGCGGAGAACGCCTGCGGAAGCTGGTGCTGCTGGAGTTGCGTTCGACGGGCGACGAGCTTCCCCAATTCGCCAGCCTGTTTCGCTTGCTCTCCGAAATCACCCAATTTACCCCGAGCAGTCGTGAGATACGGTAGAAGACGCTTGTACCATGTCTCCGAAGCGGCGACCGGCTCTGAGCCAGTAACAGGCTCGACGAGTTCAGAAGTGGCCTGCTCTTCGCTCATTACTATCGAGGGAAGTCGAGGCGGGGAAGGCGTCGGACGAGTGGTCGCCCTTTCGGGGGCGAACAGATTCTTAATCCGGCTTGCGGGCAAGAACTCGCCGCTATCGCCTTTCCGTACCAGATCGTCGCTCTGAAGCTTTCCCGCCAAAGCAAGTTCCCGAAGTTGCTGGGCCGAAAGGGGACCAACATGCTGGTTGTTCCTCTGGATGTGCCATGCTGTCGCCATAGTTGTGGACATCTCCCTGTAGATCAGCGGTTCGTGCAATAGGCTTCAATTTCAGCGATGCGGAAACCAGTTTGATGAGGATGATCGTAGGTGCCAACAATTCGGATCGTCTTCACCGGACGAGGTGAGAACCCGATATTCTGCCAGTCCCGATGCAGTCCGCTGGTCCGATCTGCCACGGTCTTGTAGTTCACGCCGTCTTCAGAGACCTCCATCTTGTATCGATAGCCTGTGTTATTGTCTGAAGACCACGTTTCGATCAAACGGATTCGCACAGACCGAAGCTGATAAACCTCTGGTAGCGTGACCACGATGGGGACATTGAGCCTTGCCTTTGCATAGCTTTCTTTGTCACTTGAGCGTCCGTCGAACATCAATTCCACATCTCTGTAGGGACCAGTCACAACCGCACCACGGCGAGACAAGGCGACGTTGCCCGTCACGACTCTACCACTTAGGGATGGCCTTTGAGCAATAGAATCTACGTCACCTGTTCGCTCACCATCCTCTCTGGTGGAACTCATTACCATTCCGTTCATCAACTGCCTGATCTGGTCTTCCGTGAGCGGAACATCGAAGACGTAAAGTTCGTCGATCAGCCCGACGAAGTTGCTATCGGACGACCCAAGCCCTCCGATCCTCAGTCTGCGTGTTTCTGTTTCGAGATTACGGTCAGCCTCCGCAACCTTCTTGCCGTCAAGAAAGAAGCGGATTGTCTTTCCATTGTGTGTGACGGCGAGGTGATGCCATTCCCGGTCGATCTTGATACCAGAGTCAAGGTCGCCGTTCATGTCCTGAAACCTCCAATTCCCTTTCCTCTCAATGATGCCGAATGCCTTGGCCCTCTCCCATTTCTCCGTCTGAGTCACGACGAAAGGAATCTGATCCACCGGCCCCCGCTCGTTCCGCACCCAGAACGCCATCGTGCGAGGGGCGTTGCCAAGCGGTAGTGTGGCGTCGAGTTCCGTGTAGCTATTCCCACCGAAGGAGACCGCCTGCCCCATTTTTCCGGCGGCGTATCGTTCCTCCTTCCTTCCCTTCCTTCTGAACGCCAGATTGGAAGGGATGGTTGCTACCGATGGGTCGCAGGGTAGATACAGCAGCGGGACAGGAAGCGTTACCGGCACGGTCGCTTCGGGAGCAGTATCTTCGGGCGGGGCATTGAGGCCGTCGAACGACAGAACAGCAGGCAAATCTTCATTGTTGGTGAGACGAGATGCGTCAGGCTCTTCGCCATCCTCATTGTCGGGTGGGATGCTGGCCACTGCGTCATTGGTGGCTGATGCCCTCGTTTGTTCCACCGATCCCGTGAGCGGCAGCCACCCCCGCTCATAAGCGAACCATCCGCCACCTCCGAGCATCGCCAGCAGGATGGCAACAATAGTAAGTCGAAGCCCGAATCGGCTCGGATGTCGAGACGACGCTGGCGTACTAGGAACGGGTAACGGCGGCGGCGATGGCCTCGACGCTACGGCGGGGAGTGGTGGTGATTCATTGCCGACAGTGGACGCAGGGGTGGACTCCGAACCACCCTCACGCCAAACGAGGTCGTCGTGATCGACGAGGCCCGCATCGACCAGTTGTAGAATCTGATCGGGAGAAAAGGGGCCGTAGCCCTGTCCACTACTCGAAAGAAACCACTTGTCGCCCGCCATCAGCACTCCCAATTTCGGGTCTGTTTTCGTATCCCTCCATTGACTGAGCGAGACCGACGACCATTTCGGCTCAGGAAAATCTTGCGCCAGTTTACCAACGCTCGACACGGATCGAAACCTACAGCAGCATCAGAGGTTGCGATCACTGACGCCGAGGCCGGTTCGTACAAACGGAGCAGGCAGCGAACTCATCTTTCACGGGAGAGCCGCAGACAGGGCACTCGTACTGCTCGTAGCCGCAGGCCCAGCACGGTGCGTCGAGGTCAAAAGCCTCAGCGTGGCAGTGATTGCAAAACCACCGGACCTTTGGTTCATCGCTACCAGTCAAACGAACCTGCTCGGCGTCACAGTTGAACGGTGGTGGACACGAACCATAAAACCACGGATCACCACCGCTCTCTCGAATCTGCCGGTACTCTTCGGTGTGGCCGAACAGGGCTTTATGGCCGAGCCACTGGAGTCCGTTGAAGAGGAGTGTCACCACGAGGGCGATGAATGCCAAGAAGCTGAGGCTGATGGCTCCACCGAGAACAGCGACGAGACCGTATGGGAAGAGGGCAAAGAAGAATGCCACCACCCAGAAGCGAGCGATGATTTCAGGAATGGTCGTGCGTTTGGACATCTGCTGACTCCCAGTTCGAGGTTGAAACTGGGAGCGTTAGCAGGTGCCTTAATTGTCCTGTTCTTTCAGTGCGTCCAACATAGGCTTGAAGTGTTCCCGTAGTTCCTCAGTGGCTTTGAAGAGCTTTGCGAATGGGAAGTTGGCATAGCACTGCAACAACTTGTCCGCCGAATACGTCTTGTGCTGCAAAGCAAGGGAAGCCACGTCGTCACTGTACTTCTGTCGGATGATGTCGGGAAGAACATCTCTCAAGCTTCCAAATGGCAAGCGAGGGAAGTCAGGTGTTTTCTTGGTAATTCGATCCATCAACGACTTCCAGCGATTGTCAATTTGACTCTGCGGTCTCTTGGCGTGGGTCATCCACATCGGCTTTCCAGTGCGTGTCACCGCCAGCACGGGACGACCATCGGCCATCAACGGCTTGATGGCATCTGCCACCTCCGGCCATAACAAATGTTCCCCATAGCAGCCTGTCTTGGGACGTGGCCCGCAGGCCCAGTGGTCAGAACCCTTTGATCTCCAGCCGATCTTTTCTGCGTGCGGGTGGGCATGGGAGAAAACAATCCGCTTCGTTGACCACTGACCGATTTCTGATTGGCCGAACGCACAATTTACACAGACTGCGATAATGCACTTCCAGAAGGGGTCGGTGTTCCGCATGATGGTCGCAAGCTCCTCGGGCGAGTATGTCATCTTCGAGATCGTCTGAAAAATCTCTGAAGACTCATCTTGTGGGAGTGAAATGATTCTGCGATCTACGTCCAGAAAGCCTCGTGGCATCGTCCACTTGAACTGGGGATTGGTGTCCAACCAACGCACAAATCGAAACAGTATTTTGATGACATCTTCGACCCAATCTCTACTCCCCCGGTTGCCCCGCTTCGTGGTGGGCCGGTTCTTCCAGACGGCCAAAACTGCCTCCCACTTGGGCAGGAGAAACTGACGCAATGGAAAGTCGTCGATTCGTTCCTTGATCTGTTTCAGGGTATCAAGATCGGTATAGACGGTATTGGTGAGCTTACCTCGTTCGTCTTTCTTGCCCGTCTCCCTCATGTAGAAACCGAAGCTGTCGAGTGCTTCGTAGAAGCTGGCGGTTTCCGCCATCGTCATTGGATCGCCGACAACAGCCTGATCGACGATGACTCCTCGTACAGATCGAAGCTGAGCTACCTGCTCCTGAACGGACTTGGCAACGATGGCTTCAATCTGCTCTTGGCTGACCTGCATTCCTTGTTGATGGATGTCGCCTGTCGTGACCGAAATCCCCCAAGCACGCAGTTGTGCGGCCACGCCTGCCACAGTGACCGAATCGAACATCGTGGCCAGAAAGCCGTCAGTCAACTGCTCGCCGTTCCCGATACGTCTGGCTACCTGAAGTGCCCAATGATTCCAGCGTTCGATTTGGGACCGCTCGCACTGCCGGTCGTAGAGAGTGCGGATGACATCCAGCCGACGTTTCATCTCGTCCGTGCCTTCAGTCTTGACGTTGCCGACATCAATACGGGCCTTTTTGCCGTCCGGTCGATTGCCGACATGTGGGCGGATGCGTCCACGTTTGTCAGCTTTGGGCAGTCCGTGATTACGGGTTTTCATTTGAGGCGATCCTTCTCGCAGCAACCAGATAGTTGCCCCAAGTTACCCCAAAAGTTGCCCCACTACTAGCCCCATTTCAGAAACCGCAAGTCACCTCAAAGCAGCAGGCAATCCATAAAATGCTTCTATCAAAGGAGTTGCGAATGTCGGCGCATGAAAAAAGCCGCCCGAAGGCGGCTTAAAAGTACACCCGGAGGGGCTCGAACCCCCAACCCTCGGTTCCGAAGACCGATGCTCTATCCAATTGAGCTACGGGTGCTTAACACTACGTTTTACAGTGCTAAATGTGTTTTCTTTTATTGACAGAAGTAGTGCTGTGCAACGTTTGATTTGGATTACTGCTACCCGAATTCTTAAAGTTAACAAAGCAGTAACAGCTTTTCCCAAAGTGTTATTACTCCCTGGGAGTGAACTGTTGCCCTCTATTATATGTGTGTGATGCTACTGTCGAATAGCGTTCAACACCAGCAATGTTATCTAACCCTTAGAAGATTGCGATCACATGATAGCGGATTCTACCAAAAATAAAGCGAAAAGCAACAAGCCTGAAAAACCTTATGCAGCTTTTTCCGTAAGTAGAGCTAGCTGCTAAAGCTGCTTGCCCTGTTATTAATGCGTGAAGCTGCTGTTCTTTTGGCGTTGAGGCACCCGTTTTATTGTAATTTACCCCCAAACCTTTGCGACCGAGATTTTATTGGCAGCTATTGGAACCTGCAACCGTGCCGTTTTTCCAACAAAAACGGTGGGCAGGATGTACTGATAAAGATTCCTCAAAAGTTGGAGATATTCGAGGCAAAAAACGATCGAATTAATGATCGCATTGCCAGCATCTCTCAGCCGCTTGCTTGACTGGGCAATCGAGGCAAGGCGTGCAGCAAAACCGGGTTTGGTGCGAAGTTATTGTTGAATATTGTGAGTGGTTTTCGTTTCTCGATTGGATTCGCTGGACCTTTCTACAACGAGCCACTCGATTTGGCGTACTTGCAAAATAAAACTTTGAGCCAGTGAAGGTCTCAGAGGTCACCAAGAAAAAGAAAAAAGCCACGAATAAAAACCGATGAAACAAGGAAAAATGCAGCAGCAGGCATGAAACATAACATTTTTCGTTTAACGGCAATTCCGAATGAGCAACCTTTCTTTCAGGTGGATTCACGCAACCCCCAATATGCACCTTTTAATCTGCAAAATAGGAGGTCTCTCTTGACCAAATTGACTGTTTTGAAATACATTCTCGGCAATCAGAAGAGAATGTGAGGTTCGGTTTTCGATTGAATTGAGTGTGGGAAGGGAGTCCCATGGGTAAAAATGTGAGAGATTCGGCATTGGCGATTGAAGGTGGCGAGCCTGTCTGCACGACGGCGTTATCTGCCTGGCCGGTTTTTGATGAAGAACAGATTGCGGCTGTTGTTGATGTTCTTCAGTCTGGTCGCGTCAATTATTGGACGGGAAAACAGGGGCGACTGTTTGAAGAAGAATATGCTGAATCGTTGGGCGTGGCACACGCGATAGCGGTTTCTAATGGGACGGTCGCGCTGGAACTGGCACTTCATGCAATCGATCTGCAGCCTGGGGAAGAGGTGATTATTCCCTCTCACACATTCGTGGCAACAGCCACCGCGGTGATGGTGCGAGGCGGTTGCCCGATATTTGCCGATATCGATCCTCTGACACAAAATGTGACAGCAGAAACCATCGCCCAGCAGATTACTCCTAACACAAAAGCAATTATTGTCGTTCACATGGGGGGCCGCCCTTGCGAGATGGAAGAAATTTTCAACTTAGCACAACATCATGGGCTAAAACTGATTGAAGATTGTGCGCAGGCACACGGGGCAACTTGCGATGGAAAACCGGTTGGAAGCTGGGGAGACATTTCTGCATTTTCATTTTGTCAGGATAAAATAATGACGACCGGCGGCGAAGGCGGTTTAGTTGTTACGAACAACGAAACTCTCTGGCAAAGAGCCTGGTGTTTTAAGGATCATGGAAAAAACTGGGACAAAATATATCATGGACCGAAAACCGGACTGTTTCAGTTGCTTCACGATTCGTTAGGAACCAATGGTCGCATGACCGAAATGCAAGCGGCGATTGGTCGAAAAGCATTGGCTTTGTTGCCCGGTTGGATCGAAAAACGACGTGACAATGCACAGATACTTCGCGATGCCCTTGAAGATCACCCTGCGATTGATGTTGCAGAAGTTCCTGAGCATCTTGAGCATAGTTATTACAAGTTTTACTGCCGAGTTCGATTAAAACAAATGCAGCCCGGTTGGACGCGCGATGCGATCATCAAGGCGATTCAGGCAGAAGGCATACCGTGTGGCAGCGGCAGTTGTGCAGAGATTTATCTGGAAAAAAGTATCCAGCACGCAGGATTTGCGCCGCCTTGCAGGCTTCCCGGTGCAAGATCATTCGGGCAGCGTAGTCTCATGTTCCAAGTGCATCCAACGTTAAAAACGAAAGAGGTGCAATTAACAGCCGAAGCGATCTTGAAAGTGATTGATATCGCCTGCGCACAAGAACATTCAGGTCTGAATTCAGTTTCAAAAGCAGCATAGAATCCAATAAGATATCTGATAAAATAATTGACTTTTCACTGTTATTTGTTA
>Ga0316209_1003571_pt1 | contig 10406 bp, 5 predicted proteins | sample 6monopyrite_MG_FD_204945 | JGI IMG/M metagenome (GOLD analysis project Ga0316209, IMG submission 204945) | Microbial mat bacterial communities from mineral coupon in-situ incubated in ocean water Damariscotta River, Maine, United States -... | ecosystem: Environmental > Aquatic > Marine > Coastal...
CAACGGGCATGCCCGTCGTCCGCTCGTTGCCGAAGCCATGGCTCATGGCGACGACGCCCTCGCGCAGCTTCTCGTCGAGCGCGAGCTCGGCACGGAGTTCGCCTGAAGCGTTTCGAACGATGACCCATTGGCCATCGTGGAGTCCGCGATCGAGGGCATCGCGCGGATTCATGTACAGGGGATTGGTCCGTCCGCCCTTGGTGTCGCGAAGGGCCTTCGTATTTTGAAGGCCCGAGTTCATCATGAAGTGAGTTCGACGCGTGATGAGCTTGAGACCCCGTGCCGCTTCATCGACGAGTTCCTGGAAGAGGCCTTCCGCGCGGTCGAGGGTTCCATGGAGCGCGCTCGGACAAGTGTCGAAGGGAGTCTCCGGCGCGACCCGATCAAGAAAGGAGCCGAAGGGCGCCTCGGGGAGGACTGCGATGCCCCCCTCGGCTTCGCGTAGGGCGGCGATCGAGTTTCCGGTCTCGCCGAGTCGTCCGTCCCAAAGCGCGGACATGATGTCGCCGCCGGGAATGTCGAGGAGGGAAGGGAGACCCATCTCCTGCGTAATCCGCGAGAAGATCCACGCGTCCGTCCTGCGCTCGGCGCGTGGTTCGACGACGGCGTCGGTCCATTGCAAGTACGGCCGTCGCTGAACGCCCTGGACGAAGTAGTTGAGGTCCTCGCGTTCGAACCAGTCCGCTGCGGGCAAGACCCAATCCGCGAGTTCGCCCGTCGCGTTCCGGTAGAAGTCGATCGACACGAGCAGGTCGAGGGAGGCGAGGGCCTCTCGCAATTCCTCCCCGCCACCAATCGAGAGCGCTGGATTGCCGGCGACGACGACCAAGGCCCGAATCGGATCGTCGTCGTCGCGAATCATGTTCGCCATCAAAGACCCAGGCGGGGTGCCCCGTGCCGGCCGATACTCGCCCCACTTCGTTTGCTGAAGCTGGGACGCCTCGGGTGGCATCACCATCGGGTTCACGCCCCGCGCCGGAAGAATGTTGCCCCCACGACGATCGAGATTGCCCGTCACGAGCGACAGCATCTGTGCCAGATAGTAGGCGAGGGAACCTTGCCTACCCATATTAACGCCCGTCGACAGATGAATGGCGGCAGCGCCCGCGGACGCGAAGTCGAGCGCCATTCGGCTGATCCTGGCCGCTTCGATCCCGACGACCGCCTCCACCCGCTCGGGCGGGAATGCCGCTACGAAGTTTCGCAGTCGGTCGATGTTCTGAAGACCCTCGAGCGCCTTGAGATCGAAGCCCGCTTCGGAGGAGCGGTCGATCTCGCATAACATAGCGGCTAGGAGGTAGGCGTCCGTATCCGGCCGAATCTGAAGCGTCTCACCGACATCCGAGAGATCATCCATCTCGAGGGGGTTCACGAACGTAATCACGGCGCCGCGCTTGCGTGCGCCGCGCGAAGCCCCGACCGGATCGGCGGTCGAAAGAAAGGACATCTTGCTGACGCGCGGGTTCGTTCCGATCAGCAGGATGTAATCCGAATGATCGAGATCGGCCATCGGATGGATCTCCGCCGACCCGTAGAGAATCTCGGAAACGGCGAACTTATTCGCGCAATCCTGTGTCCCCGCATTAAAGAGTCGCTCGATTCCGAGCGACGCCGCAAACATGCCCGCCGCCATCGACCCCATCGCATTGAAAGCCGACGGATTGCCCATATAGAGCGCAACCGATCGCGGACCGAACTCGTCGATCGTATTCTTGATCTGAGCAGCGATCTCAGGCAACGCTTCCGCCCATTCCGTTCGCTCGAAACCCGTCGCCGTTCTCCGCGTGGGGAAGTCGAGTCGATCCGGATCGTGATGGACGTCGCGAGCGATCAGGCCCTTGTGGCACGCGAATCCTGCCGTGATGGGGTGATCGCGGTCGGGTGCGAGGGACGCGAGTCGGCCCTCCGTGTCTACGGTCGCGGCGAGCCCACAGTTCACTTCACAGAGTCGGCAGAAGGTCTTGATCGTCTGGGTCATGCGGGGATTCTCGGTCGAATCGCAGAGGGCTGCCACCGTCGGGGGCTCGCCCGACGACTCAAGTGTGGTGTGCGTCGAGGGCGTTGCGCAGCTCCCACCACAAGCAGGCTAACGGGCGAAGCGTGCCAACGGTCGACGTTCCCTATTTGGTTAGAGAAGCGTGCCTAGCGGATCTCAGAAATCGCGATCCAAGTGGAGTTGAGTTCGCCACGATGCGGCGAATTCAACCACTCTATTAGGGTTCCGATCTCTCTGTATTCGCCGCCGGGCCACCCGCCCGGTGAAAGGCTCCTTCGCTGATGCTGTTTTCCCGCTCTTTCTCTGTAATGACGTCCTCAATTCGCTCGCCGGGCGCCGCCCTGATGCTTCTCGTGTTCGTCGCGGCCCTTCTTGTAGGCCCGCGTCCCGCGGCCGCGCAGTTTTTGTTCGAGAATCGATGGATCAACGCCGGAACCGGGGATGGCTACGACGTCGAGAATTGGGATCAGGTCGATACGACGGTGCGATTCATTCTCGATGACATCGATATCGACAATGGGGGCGAGGCCGTCTTTTCCTTTCATTCGCCGCTTCGAGACGACGTCGATCAGGACGACGACATTGCGAGTCTCCGGGTTGGGTCGCGAACGAGCGCGGAAGATCCCGAGAGCGTTTCTGGCGCGATGGTGATGAACGATCTTGATCTCATTGTCTTTGGTCAAACCGAGATCGGTCACGACCGGTTTCAAGGATCGACGAACGGACGCCTAACGATCAACGCTGGCCCGAACGCATCGGGTGATCTCTTCGTTGAGCGAGACCTCCTGATCGGCGGGGACGCGTCTCGACTTACAAGAATATCTCCCGGTGCCCATGGTGAAGTCTCTATAGACGGATCCTTGGGAATCGCAGCGCTCAGCCCTGTAGATAACCGGGTTGTCGTCGGACAGGGCCGGCTTGACGTCGGGGGTGATATTTCAGGTTTTCCCTTTGTCAGCGTGAACGGGCGAGATACGGACCCGGGCATTATGACGGTTGGTGGCCGACTCGAACGTGGCCGGGACGTACCTGATTCCCGGGTGAGCGTGGGCTCGATCTCGAATCAAGTCGGCGAACTCGAAGTGGGGAGCGGGATATTCGACTTCGATGCAGTCGAGGTTGGCACGAATTCGGGCAACGGGTCCCTCGAGATTTTGTCGGGCGGACTCGGCGGGCCCGACCCGTTAAGCGATGGGACATTGCTGCCCGAGATGACGATCGGCGGCGGCGGTTTTATCGGGAGTGAGAGTCGTGGGGCGGCGACGATCGTGGGGGATGTCAACACGAGGGTTCTCTCGGTTGGTAGACACAACGCCGTGGGCGACTTGAGCGTCGACGGTGACGTTCGCGTCGGTTCGCTTGTTGCTCGCCCCTCAGTCGATGAAGCGTTCTTCGTTGGGCTTAACAACGCTGCGGGAAATGCGACCGGGGATGTTCATGTGACCGGTGACGTCCATGCTCGGATCCGGGTCGGGGCGACCGATGACGAAGGATTCGTGCCGCTGGGCGATCTTCCGGTATCGGCACACGGTCGTCTTCGTGTGGACGGTGATGTCACGGCCTCAGGTGGACTGGATGTCGGTTTCGGTGACATCTACATGCCCGGTGACGTCCAAGGCGAAGTCACGATCGGCGGCGAACTCTTCGTGGCGAGCGCCAATCCCGTCCGTGTCGGCTATCGGCGCGCAGGGGCTGGCGGGGCGGGCATCCTTGAAACCCCACCCACGACACACGGCTCCGTGAATGTCGCGGGCGGGACCCACTTCGAGGGAGGTAATAGCCTTCTGGTTGGCGTTTCCAGCGATGCGGCCACAACCGGTCGATTCGAGACCGAGGGGATTACGGGCCGACTTCGCGGGATCTCGGCGGGGTCGCGTTTCCTCGCTGAAGGGACGCGGGGCGAAGTCGTTGTGCGCTCCGGAGGAATTCAGTCGAGTTCGTCTGTTGGCGGAATCATCGCCGGGGCGAGAGACATGTTTTTCACTCCGGATGGACTGGTTACTCGCGGCAGCGTGGGCATCGTTGATATCACGGGCGATCTCGCCGTCGCCGGCGGGTGGCGAATCGACGTTCAGCATGACGATTCAGCGGTCATCCTTCGCGAGGGCGAGAGCAGTCGGCTTAACTTGGTTGGCATCGGACGGGATTCATTCATGGCGGATACCGGCGGTGCGAGCCGACTGGAACTCCACGACTATGTCCTCGAGACGACCAGCCTTTTCGTCGGAAGTGACGCGTCTCTTGCTGTTCATTTGCGATCAGATGCGCTCAGGTCGACCCGGGTCGAAGTCGCCGGCGAGGCCGATTTTCGCGGATCGCTGATCGTCCACATCGAAGATATGTTGCCAGCGGGCATCTACGACCTTGTGACCGCACAGACAATCACAGGGAATACCGATCTGACTTCGCTCATCACTTTGATCGGCCTCGACCCGAGCGTCGCTCAGTTCAACGTCGTCCCTTCCACGACAGTGAGTGGCGATTCCGGCTTTGCGATTCGGCTGACGATTATTCCCGAGCCGTCGACGGCGCTACTTCTAGGGCTGGGTCTCGCCTCGCTCTCCCGGAAGAGAAGGCGACGTTAGGCGTCTGCACACGCCTTGCCAGGAAGCGCCGCGGCGCGGAGTCCGCATCCGGCGGGAGCCGCCGAGCGAGGTCGTGCCGATCGGAGAAACGTTGTTCTCGTCGCCGCCCAAGCCGCTCGACCTCAACCGCCAATCCCTGTCAGGTGCCGTATTTCACCCACCGGATCGACACTCCCGGAGTCCGCCTGAGGCGTTTCTAATGATGGCCCACTGGCCATCGTGGAGTCCCCGGTCGAGGGCAGCGCGCGGATTCATGTAATTTCGGAGGAGGGAAGGGAGGCCCATCTCTGAACGTCGAGGTCCAGATCGAGCGCAGTCTTGGTATTCGTGTCGTAGACGAAGTGGAGCGTTCCCGTCGCGCTGCTCCCGGTCCCCTCTACCGGAAAGGCGACGAAAGTCGGGTCCCAGGCCTGCGAAAGGGTCGCTTCGAAGGTGACGATTTCGCCGAACCCGACCCGCGGCGTCACGAGCAGAAAAATGAAAGCGAGTGGAAGTAGCCTTTGGTGCCGAGAATTCGTCATAGCGGTAGTTTCTCAAGGATCGCGAACGAAATGCGGAAAGATGCGGCACGCGCCAGGGCTCGAATCGTGATGGCACGCGGCGCGAATCGCCCCGCTTCGGATTCGGCGGTTCCCGCGGCCTGACCATGAAGTTCGACGGCAACGCATCCGCAACAGCAGAGAATTTCGGCATGTGATGCGGCCCACACGTGGGGGCGGGTCAATTTTTCGTGCCCGTCCCCCGATGTAGGGAGCTCCCGCACGCGACCTCTTTGGCGCGTCCAAACCGATGGGCCTCACATGCATCAGCGATTCGGTCGTTCCTCGATTCTCCAGGTTGTCGCTCTATTCGCGGCGACGATCTTGGGCGGCTGTGCCGCGACGCCCACCTATCAGACGACGGTCTATTCGATCACGTCGGACCCGCCGGGAGCACTCGTGTACCGCGGGAGTACGCCGAACGGACTCAACCCCTACGTCACGACGCCGTTTACTCACGTTGCGACTCAATCGACGTCGCTTGGCTGGTCCGAGAACTATTTCCAGGCGAGACTCGCCGGTCACAGCGACTCCGACATTCGCCGCCAGCCGACCTTCGCGCTGGGGACACCGACCCGCCTTCACTTCCAGCTCGAGCCCAACGGCCAGCAGGCACAGGCTGCACGACCGGCAGCACTGGCTCAGGAGTATGGAAGCATCGAGCTGAATGACACCCCGGCGGCCGCTCCGGTGGCCACACCGGTCGCCGCGCCCACGAAACGCCCAGCGCAGGTCGACGAAGATCAGCTCCGCCAACATCTTGCTGTGGTCTCGAAGCAGCGTGCGAATCAGAAGTGCAAGCTCGTGGATAGCGAGTGGGTCTATGCGGGAGCGGCGTGCAGTTCCGGCCTCGCTCATGGGAAGGGCAAGGCGCTCAGCGTCCGCGCCGCGGTTACGTTCAATGGCCGATTCGAGAACGGCGCGCTTGTCGAAGGAGTCGTTTCGGATGCGGATGGCGACGTCTACGAGGGGGCGATCGCCGACGGCAAGCCGCACGGCCACGGGATCTGTTATTTCGAGGGCGAGCCCGAGGAATGCCGACTCCATCACGGCAAACGAATCGACGCCGTCCACAAGCAACGCGTCGAATTCGAGCGCCAGCGAGTCGCGATGGCCGCCATGCAGAAACGGATGACGGAACTCGAGGCCGCCCAGGCATCGACGCCTGCCGCATACCCCGTGCCCGGTGGCGCCAACCCGACTCCGGCAACGCCTGCATCGAATCCCATGATGGCCTCGATGAAGAGCAAGGCTGCGTCGACGGCGGTCGACCTGCTGATCGACGCGCTGTTCTAGGCGCAGCGAATCCAACGCCGATCGATCGACGCCGAGACTCCCGGCCGGTGCAGGTTCTTCGGATCGTTACAGCGAGGACCCGAGTCTCTCCGTCACACTGGATACGCGGCCGTCGACCGACCTAATTCTGGAAGCAGTAGACCCGGGCCGCAATGGAACAGGCGAGCTGGGTCTGATCCGTCCAGAAGGATCCCGCGGAGCCGGCGGTCCCGCGAAGGGCGGTTGTTCCGGTATTCGTCCATCCATCGCAGTTCGTGGCATCCGCTGATGCACCCGCAGACGTGCCATCGAAGAGCGTACCCGTATAGATGAACGATCCGCTGACGGACGTCGTGCTGTTCGCTAGCACATGGATCCGGTCGACGAGCGTTCCGTCCGTCAAATCTGCCCAGTCGAGCGCAACCGTCGCGCCATTCGGAAGGACGTATGGACCGGCCGACTGATTGAAGCGTGTACTCGGAGAATCAGTCCCATCACTGAGCCAGGCGAGATAGGTCCCGGAAAGTCCATTCGCGACAGCCTCGGCTTGGCACATAGCATCGGCGCCCGCCAATCCTCCAATGTTTCCGCCGATCACCGAAGAAGAGACGAATACCGTGCGGATCGTCCCCGTAGTCGAGGCAACGAAGGGAGCACTCACACTCAATCCATTCGGGTGATCGATCTGGATCGTGTACGAGCCTGGTGCGACGGCAGGCAGCGTGACGTCGAGCGAACTCGTCGAGATCGACGTGGGAATAAGCGTCTGGCCAGCAAACTGAACAACCGTTCCCGCATAATAACCGGATCCGAGGATCACAACATCATGGGGTGTGTTGGCCTCCAGGAATCCCGGAGAGGACGAGATTGTGGGTGCGACATGCTGGATCGTAATGAGCGGTGACGAAGCGGTATCGACGATGCCTGCGTAGTTCAGAGTCGCGATCACGGCTTCTGACGACGTCGAGCTTTCTGTGACGACAGAAATCTGGAATCCGGACTGCGTGATATTCGTGGGCGTCGGCGAATCACTGCCGAAGTCGACGGAGGTCACGAATTCGAGGTCGTTTCCGGTAATTAATAGGGTCGACATCGCATACGATGGAATCGGGTTGGGCGAAACGCTCCAGATGGTCGGATTGACAGGCCGAATCGTGACAGGCGCCGAAGTATGGCTCTGGCCATTCGCAAGCGTTGCTACGACGCTGAACTCGGGGGCGGCGGTTTCAGCTTGGACCGCGATCTCGAAGCTCGTTGGCGTGATATTCGTTGCGGTCGGGGTCTCCGCGCCAAACGTGACGCTGGCCAGGGTGTCGAGGCCCGTCCCGGTCATGACCAGAGTCGAATTCTGATAGGCGCGAATCTGCGATGGGCTGCGTGAGTTGATGCTAGGCGAGAGTAGGTTGATGTCTCGCCCGGTCGCCGCCTCGACTTCATCACTTACGCCGTCATTGTCATTATCGGGATCCATGAAATTCGCGATCCCGTCGCCATCCGTATCTCCGAAACCCTCGTCGGGATGAAGATTCGAGGGGCCCGGACCATCGAACTCGAAGTGCTCGAGCATCTCCCTGAAGTAGACGCTCGGAAGGCCGCCCAAGGAATCCGCCTCATCCGCGACGAGCGCATAGGGAACCGACATAAACTGCTGTCGCGGAGTGAGCGTCTCTCCATCGACGACGATCTCGAGGAAGGCCGCGCCGCCCGTAAGGGTTGCGTTCGTAATCGGCGTCGACGCTCCGAGGTCGACCGAATAGACCCCGTCGACCACGATCACGCCGAGATGGCTCTCCGTCCAAAGTGAGGTTCCTGCAGCAAGCGAGTCGAAGAGCTCGAAATCGAGATCGACGCTTCCGTTGACGGGCGTACCGCCCGAGTCGAGGAGGAGCCCCTGGAAGGGGATCTGCGTGGGGACCTGAGCCATCGCCGGCGCCCCCCAGAAGATCCATACGGCAGCCGCCATTCCGACCCAAAAGAGAAGGCTTCGCGAGCGCGTCCCTGATGTCGGTCGCGAGACCTCTGTTCGCATCGGGTTCAGCATGGGATCTTCCTTTCGGTCGAATTCATTCTCGAGATTGCGAGGGCGAAGAGCGCGGCGAGAAGAAGCCACCGCAATGGAACAGCGAGCGCCGGGACTTGAGGCGCAACCGGTGTCGACGCCGGATCATTCGGGTCCGACCCGGCCAGCACTTCAGCCCCGTCGTCAAACCCGTCCGAGTCGGTGTCCGCACTCGTCGGCGAGCTACCGGTATTGGTTTCTGAAACGAAGAATCCCGTCGATGTTTCGTACTCGTCGTTCAAGCCATCGCCATCATCGTCGTCATCCAGAAAGAACTGCGCCAGGTCGCCGTCGAGATCGAGCGTCGGGAAAGAGCCCGCAACGATCGCGAGATACCCGGGCAGCAGGGACGTGAGCGTCGACACGCTCCCGACTGGGGTGGCGCTTGTTACACCCGCGATCGTCGCGTCCATCGCAAGGAAAGTGGATGGGCCAACACTGCTCTGCAGTGCGTTGGCGCCGACGTTCGAAGACGTCGAGATCGTGCCAGCTCGATGTTGATAGTTCGCGCTGGTCAGATCGGCTGCCTCGCTCTTGCTAGGCGAGATCAGTGCGGCTGAAAAGAACGCTGCCGAAAACAACGCAGCGGAGAGGAGGGCCGCGGTCGGTCGGGCGTTTGTGTGGGACGAGTTCCTCTCGAAAGCGGTCCCTGCGGGTTTATACGCTCTCGTTCGCATAGCCCCATTCTCTCATCAATTAGAGACGAAGTACAGCGAGGGGCCCAACTAAGGACGCGCAACTAGCGTCAGATCCTGGAGGTCCCTCGAATAGCCTGTCGATCCGAAACAGATAGGCCTGCCCATGCGTTTCGCATCGGAATCGCCATCGAAAGGAGCTCTGGATGAACCGTTGCCTCGAGGTTGTCGAGAAACGCTCCCGGGTCGTCGTTGGCTGCGTTGGGCCGAGCTCGATTCCGGCGCAGTCGACGCGGTCGACGCGGTCGAAGGAGGCCGAAAGCGCTCAGCGCTGTCCGCGGCGAGTCGGTTGAGTGTTAGTTGGCGCGGGAGGTGCGTAGCGCGAAAGGGAAGGGGGCCCGTGTGGAATTCTTCGTCGCGCGGCTACGAGGACAAGGCAGGGTGAAGTTGATGGCCTTGCGCAGGGGGCGCGCGATTCGCGGCGCGACCGGACGTACTTTTCGACGGCCGAGTTGAGCGCGCCCGATGAGTGGTCGCGTCGAGGAGCGAAAATGGAGCCGACGATCCGACTTGAACGGACGACCTGCTCATTACGAGATCCCGGGGAGGGTGAGGAAGATCAATAGCTTGCGCTCTCGGCGCGGCAGATCGCGGCAGATCGCGGCACTGGGCGGCGCAGGGCGGCATGTAGAACGGCACTTATCTGCCAGACGCCACCCCGGCGGCACCAATTCCTGGAAACTTTCCCCCTGCGTCGCTGGGCCTACTCGGGGCTGGTGCTGTGGACGGGGGTACCCGTTTCGAAGTTAACGACCTGGCCGGACTCGACATCGTATCGACATCCTTCCAACCGACCTTTCAATAGGAGCTCGATGGTATTTTGAATCACGCCCAGTGGAAGAAGGAACCACTCTCGGGGTTCGACCTTCTCGCCGAACCGGTCGCGAAGTTTTACGTCCAACCTGGCGTCGGAAAAAAAAGCATGAAGGAGCCGTTCGAGTGCACGGGGGGAAAGGTTCGAAAGGCTGTAATCAGCGACCAGCTCAACATCCGCGAGGAGATACGTTGGGTCCTTCCGAGCTGCGCTTAGGCGTTGGCCAACATCGCCCGTTGTCATCCCAATCTTATGGATCAGTTCGCGGTTCTCGCTGATGAACGAATCTTCGGAGAGGCTCCGCACCACGTAGATGTGACCCGTTTCAACGTCGCCCTCTTGGGAGACAGATGAGAACAGGGGGAATGCTTCTGAATCCGGTGGCAAGATTCGCCGGCTGGCTGAGTCTCGGTTTAGGGCGCGTTGAAGTGAGCGAAATAGAA
>Ga0316209_1003572_pt1 | contig 10406 bp, 5 predicted proteins | sample 6monopyrite_MG_FD_204945 | JGI IMG/M metagenome (GOLD analysis project Ga0316209, IMG submission 204945) | Microbial mat bacterial communities from mineral coupon in-situ incubated in ocean water Damariscotta River, Maine, United States -... | ecosystem: Environmental > Aquatic > Marine > Coastal...
CTCGCTAAAATAATTTCGGATAACAATCATTCTGAGGAAGCCATTGAAATTCTCGAACCTTTATTACAAGCCAACCAAGATCATATCCAGCTTAATCTGACGCTTTCGGATATTTACTGGGATGATGGTAATGCAGACTTGGCCATGCAACGATTAGAGCGAGTAAAGGCTTTACAACCTAACCATTTAACCGTACTCATTAAAATGGCGAGCATTTTAAATTCATCAGGTGACACTGATGGGGCTATTAAATTATATCAGGAAACCTTGAGACAAAATCCGTATTTTGTACCTGGCTTGAATGGTTTGGCCGTATCGCAAAAGGGAGAGTTAAGCCGACAACAAGTCAGTAGAATGGAGCAATTGTTAGCGGAAAATATCAATATAAAAGCCGGTAGACTCTCTGCTATTCACGCCGGATTAGCGCATTATTATGACGCGAACAGTCGCGACAATGGCACAATAGAAAAAGCCGCATTTCACTTATCTCAAGCGAATAAAAAGCAATGGGATTATCGTAGCCAGAGAGATTGGAATTATAGTCGGAAAAACTATGAGACTAATATTGATTTACTTATGGCGACTTTTGATAAGTCCTATTTTGAAAATATAAAACAAAGATTTTCAAAGAGGTTATTGAAACTAGCCAATTCAAAAATTACACCCGTTTTTATTGTGGCGATGCCACGCTCCGGTACAACATTAACAGAGCAAATATTAGCGAGGCATTCCAAGGTATTAGGGGTTGGTGAAAGACCTTATGCCAGTCAAAGCTTTCAAGCATTCAATAACAGTGCTGAATTTAATGATGCACGAGGTTATTTATCGAAATTGAGCGTTGAAAATATCGAATTGATAGCATCGCAATATCTCGAAAAACTAGAAAGGCTGATTGATAAATCCGGAAAAAAAGGAGTGACTCATGTCGTTGATAAAATGCCTGACAACTATTCATTGTTAGGTTGGCTTTTAACCCTATTTCCTCAGGCTAAAATTATTCATGCAGGGAGAGATCCCAGAGATGTTGCATTGTCTTGTTGGATGACTCAATTTGCGTCAATTCCATGGGCTTGTAAAACGGATGATTTGGTTCATCGGATTAAGCAATATCAAAAAATAATGGAACACTGGCAAGGTATTATTGGAAATAGAGTCTTTGAATCTCAATATGAAGATTTGGTTGCTAATCAAGAGCTATGCTCCAAACAGTTAGTCGCATTTCTTGGTTTAGACTGGGAAGAGCGCTGTTTAAGTTTTCATAAATCAGACCGGTTGGTTAGAACTGCGAGTATTACTCAAGTTCGTCAACCGATTTATACTAAATCAGTAAGAAAATGGCGGCGTTACGCTGATTACATTCCTGAATTATCTTTATTATAATCAGCTAGATAAACGAAAAAACTGCAGCCTAACTGTAGACTCAGTGGAGTTTACGCAACTGAGATCGGGTTGAAATTAATTTAAAGTTTTTTAATCCTTGAAAAGCACTTAAGATGTTTTTCATATCCCTTAAAGCGTACAAAAGTATTTCCTCGCCTCACTTTCCTCCATAGTTTCTCCTAGCTTATAAGATAAAGTGGCAGTAGTTAGCTTGGTAACTAACTACGTTTTCAATTTTTTAAATTTAGGAGTTAATAATGAAAAACACATTGATATTTGTCTTAGTGGCGGCATCGAGCTTTTTAACATCAAATGCCATCGCAGGTCATAATAACTGGAAGCTTAAACTCGATAATAGCGTTAATAATATTCTGGCGGATACGATAAGAATACTTTGGTATTGCGATGGCAACAGAAAAGATAAAGATACTGTTGCTTACCTTAAAAAGAAAACTAGGGAACTATCTTATAGCAAATGTAGGAATGGTAATGAACTAACTGTTAAATTTAAAATAGGAAGTAAACTATACTTACCCATTAGTGTTGACTCGTCATTTACAAATGGTTTTTTTGGACAAAATGAGTTCAAGTTTTATCAGCAAAAGCATTGCTTTAACGTTAGCAATAATTTGGTATCTGGGCAACCTGTTATCAAGGTCATTAACTGTTAGTGAATTTTATTGGTGACCATCGCATATAAACGAATCTTTATATGCAATGTCATTACTTGGCTTGAATGAAATAAAAAGAGGTTGTCAGTGAAATATCTTAAGAGTGTGATTGTACTTATTGCTGGTTTTGGTCTTGGTGTTTTGTATGACCAAAATACACAACTTTTTGATAATAATAAAAATAGAAAGATACAATACTTAACTGAATTATCTAACGATACTTTAGAATATGGTGCTAAAGGCAACTTTAATCGTGATATTACTGAAAGCCATATTGCTGAAGAAGATAATATTGAAAGTGATACGTTGTTAACCAAAAACTCTGAAATACCAAAAAACAAAAAACCAAGCACTATAAGTGATATGCCTGAGTTTAGTCAAATAGAAAAATTGCCGATTACTCCTGAGAATACGGCATATATTGCAAGTTTTATATCTAAAAAAAATGAACAGCTTGATGCTGCTAAACGACAACTTGTGGAACGCTTAATGAGTAAGGCAAAGGACATTGAGCGTGATGATCTTGAAACCCTTGCTGAAGTACTCTCTATGGCATCTTCATTTAACGATGGAGTTGACTCAAAAGTACCAGAAGAAATAGTCACTCAATCTATAGAAGCGCTTAATTATAGATATGATGTACCTTTGAATACCCGTATAAAATTATTGTCTGCGTTGAGAGGTTCGATATCACCTGAAAACTATGAGGCATTGTTAACATTACCCGTAAATCACAGTAACAATAGTTTTTCTACAGAAACAGCAATTATAGCGAACCTAATTTTGACAAGTGACAGTGAATATCCTCCTTTGAAAAAAAAGGCACTTAAACAAATCATAAACTCAGAAAATTTCCCTTTGATACTGGCAAATAAGATCAAAGGCCAGCTAGATAGTGGTAGTTAGAATTTATTTTTAATCCTCAATATTAATAAAAATCATAAAAACATGTTAAAAGTACTAATTATTGAAGACGAAAAACAAATCGCTGAGTATCTTCAAAAATATATAGAGAGAGCGGGCTATCAAACGTCTATTTTAAATAATGGCGCGCAAGTGCTCTCGACCATAAAGCGTCATCGGCCTAGCTTAGTAATCTTGGATGTATTTCTGCCGCAAAAGGATGGGATTAGCTGTTGCAAAGCCATTAGAAAATTCTCTGATGTCCCTATTATTTTGTTGTCAGCTCAAGTGAGAGATGTTGATCGTATAATGGGCTTTGAAGCGGGGGCAGACGATTATGTCTGTAAACCTTTTTGCGCTAAAGAGTTAGTCTTGCGAGTACAAGCGGTTCTCAAACGTTTTAATCATCATCGCAGTAAATCAATCACAACCTTAACCCCGCCAAGCTCAGAGGTTTCAGCATAAATTTCCCCATCATGTGCCTCAATTAAGCTTTTGCAAATTGCCAGGCCTAAACCTGAGCCGCCTGTTTCACGGTTTCTTGAACTTTCAACGCGATATAAACGTTCAAAGATATTTTTCAAGTCCTTTTCATTAATGCTCGGGGCGCTATCTTGAATTATAATTCTTAGTTTATTGGGAGTACTTTCAAGGGTTAAAACAACACTTCCGGGCTTGTCTGTATATTTTATTGAGTTAGCCAGCAAATTCGAAAGTACTTGTTTTAGCTTGACACGATCAAAGTTTACTTGAAGGTCGCCTGTTATTTTATTATTGATTGCGAAAGATAAACCATGTTTTTCAACCATTTCAGTGAAATCATTTTGCCAGTTATTAATAGCTTCATTAATATCAAAATTTTGCTTGTTGAGTTGCAATACACCTGTATCTGCTTGTGCTAGTTGATGAATATCTCCAATTAAATGACCGATATCATTTAGCTTACTATCTAGAGATTCATAAGTTGCCTGAACATCGTCTTCAACATCATCTTTTAGCGCTTCCACTTGTAGTTTTAATACCGTTAGCGGTGTTCCTAGTTCATGGGAGACATCAGCCAGCAATTGGTTTTTCTTTTCTATTAAATCATCCATCATTTCGGAATGTTTAATAGCGGTTTGTTTTTCTAATTCATCCTGTCCTTTCTTTAACACAACCTTGATCCGCCATCGAATAATCAAATACAAAACTATTGATAACACTACAGCAATCGTCAGTCTGAACCACCATTTTTGATAAAAACTGGGCGTTATAACAATGTTTACAGAAGCAATCTTGGGGCTCCATTGGTTTGAACGGTTCATTGCAGTGACTTCAAACAGGTATTTTCCCGGCGATAATGAGGTATAGGAAACTGATCTATTGGAAGCATTAGTAAAATTCCATTGTTCATTGTAGCCTTTTAAGCGGTATTTATAATTAAGCGTATCGGGCTCGCTAAAATCTATCGCAGCAAAATTAAAAGAGAACCGTTTGGCTGATGCTGGAACAATTAAGTTTTTGTTAATGAGAGCGGTTGGCTTTGAATCAACCAAAGTTTGATTGATTACTGCAGTTGGTTGATATTGCCAGTTGGATAATTTTTCGGGTTCAATAAACGTTAAACTTATGGCACCCCCCATGACAACTATACCACTATGGGTTTTAGTGAAAACTTGAGTATAATGATTTAAATCTCTGGTATCTCTCTTAGTTATTTTTCTATATATCCAAGTCTTAGGATCGAAAAGAAAATCTATTGATGACCATATTCTACCATGTTTATCTTCAAATAGATTTTCAGCATCTTTTATTTTGATATCCAACTTTTCTTTTGTTGAAGAAAATGTCGCGCCGCTTTCATTTAGAATTTCCAATAAAAAAATATCCGATTCGGTTCCAACCCAAATGTTTTCTTGTTTATCTTGTAAAACGCTGGCGATCGCGTGATCTTTTAATGTTGGTGTGTTTTTGCTATCAAAATGCCGCCATTTCTTAGCGTTATTTTCGAGTAAATAAAGCCCCTTTTTATTACCCGTCCAAAGATTATTGTTTCTGTCAAAGTACAAGAAAAATAGTGGTCCTTGAAAGTTATATTTAACCCGAGTAAATTCTCTAGTGTCGGGATCAAAGCGTAACATTCCTTCACTCATGCCTACCCATATCTGACCATCGTTCGGATCTCCCTGCATGGAAAGTATGGCGCCATGTCTTTGTTTTTTTAACGGTGCTCGAAAAGTTTGCCAAGTGTGATTGATTAAATTGTATTTCACCATAAACGCAGGATATGTGCCTATCCAAATGCTATTTTTTTCTTTTTGAAGAAATGTAAAAGCACTTAGCTTGCGTTGAGCGTTTTCATAATCGGTGGTCAGTGAGAATGTGTTAATCACTCCAAGTTTACTATCGATCCTATCAATATTTTGTTTTTTTGAACCAGACACTAAAAGTTCATTATTGTCTAACTCAATGATTGCTCTGGGGCTTTCAACGTTTATTTTTCTATTATCCAGTGCGCTTTTATTGGCAACGCGAAACGCCGTGTTGCTAGGATTATAAAATTGAATGCCTTTGGCTTGTGCTCCAAGCCAAATTAAGCCTGATTGATCTTCAAACAGGCTAAGTGGCTGATTAGGTGTCAGTGATTTTTCCATCGACTTATCAGCAATTATCTGGTTGTTTAAATTTATATCATTAATGCCGTAGCTCAGAATTCCTTGTTCTCGAGTCCAAAACCAAATACTGTCATTTACCTGAATGATAGCCATGCTATCAATGCTATCTTTACGCGATGGCGCATCCAGTTGATATAGCGTGTTTTGCGTAAGATTCACTTGCCAATTTCCTGAGTTAACAGTTGAAAGCCAAATTGAGTTGTTTTTCGCGACATAAATGTCTCTTATTTTACGATTTAACAACGAAGTAGATTCAGATGTTACTGCATCAAAACGAACGAAATTGGCTGTGTCCGCGCGTTTAATATAAAGACCGTTAGCCGTTGCGACCAATAAGTTATTTTGTTGATCTTCGTTGATATCTAGTACATCGTCGTGATCAGAATTTATGAAATAGCGGGTTACTTTGTTCTTTTTGGGATCAATAAGGTTAAGCCCTTTCATGGTGCTTACCCAAATACCCGCTTGATTAATATGTAGTGCTCTGCTTCTGTTGTCAGAAATAGAATTTAAAATATTCTCATTATGGACAAAATGCTGACTGTTTCCAGTGCCAATATTATATTTGAATACTCCTTTCCATTGTGTTGCTATCCAAATGACGTTTTGCTGATCATAGGCGATGTCTTGTATTTGGAAATTTTCATCATTAACCGCATAGCTAAATCGCTTAAATTCGTAGCCATCATATCGCAACAAGCCTTGCTCGGCACCCAGCCATAAATAGCCTTGTTTATCTTGAACAAATGCCCTTACATTCATGGTTTCATCAAAGACTGAACTTCCAACCAGCTCAAAGGTGGGAGAAGTAATTCTATCAAAAGGACTGGCTGAAATTATTTTTATATGAATAAACAAAATTAATACAAATAGGAGGGGGTAAAACCTTCGAGAGCTCGACATTTTGGGAATTTACCTTTTGAATGACGTAAATTAGAAAAATATTTATACCCAATCTTCAAGTAGATTGAGTATATAAACTTAAATCTTGATGCTTTTATTGATTATAAGGCAAAACTAGCGAGATAAACAAAATTGTAAAATAAAGGCGGCTTCTCGTTTATATGCTCCAGTTCATTCTCACAAGTAAACTGTTGTTCGACTGCTCATGATCGATAATTAGATTCTCCATACTTCCTCCTAACTCTGTTGTTACTGTTGATACTAGCTAGTTCTCTTGTAATTTTTAAACAAGTAGTTTTTAACGAGTTTTAGGATATAACAATGAAAAATATCTATTTTGTTGCCGGTTTGCCCCGTAGTGGTTCCACTTTACTAATGAATATTTTAGGGCAAAACCCCGATTTTTATGTCACGCCGACTTCGGGAATTTTAGACTCATTAGTGCAGGTAAAAAATAATTGGGATAAAAATGATGCCAATAGAGCCCGTGAGCGTAATGAAAATGAATTGATCAAGAAAAACGTACTAACTGGTATGTTACAAGGCTATTTTTCTCATGTTGAACAACCGATCTGTATTGATAAAAACCGTTACTGGCTTGAATATGCCGAAATGACAGCCGCGTTATTAGGCGGAAAAAGCAACGTAAAAATACTAGTCACCTTGCGTGATTTACGGGACGTTTTAGCGTCTTTTGAAATTTTGTACCGCAAAACCTCTGCCCTGTCTCAAGTGCCGCTTGATCAAAATAACCCACTTAAATGTAAAACAGCCCTCGGTCGATTCGAAATGTTTGTTGATGACGCACAGCCCGTAGGTCGCGCATTTAATGCCATACGAGATGCCATTACTCGCGGATGGGGGCCTAATATGCACGTGGTGGATTATGACAAATTAACCCGCGAGCCTGCTCAGGTGATGAAGGGAATTTATCAATTTTTTGAGCAACCTCAGTTTCAACATGATTTTAATGATGTAAAACAAATCACTTGGGAAGATGATGCCGCTTACGGCTTTAAAGACTTACATGTTATTCGCAATCAAGTTGAACCCCAAAAATCCCGTTGGCCTGATGTGTTTGATGTGACAGTAACCGATAGTGCAGCATGGAAAAATATTGATCGGTTTGCAAGATTTTGGGAAAAATAAGTTTTTGGTCTGCACACAGTGGTATCAGCACCGTTACATCAGCATCAATCAAATATCGAATCGAAATAAAGTTGTAGAGAGTAGAAAATTATGAGCGAAAAAAAAACTAGATTTAACCCAAAGCGAAGTATTGTTAACCAAGCGATAATAGTTGCTCTTTCGACTTCGTATTTGATAACGCCGTCAACAGTTTTGGCTGCACAAATCAGCCCCAACCCAAATGATGCGGGAAACACCATATCCGTGTCTGCTCCAGATGATACCAATGATACGAGTTTTGATAATAGCGGTACTATTGATTTCCTGGTGGAAGCGGTTCTGACTAATAACAATACACTCACCAACAATGCCTCGGGGACTTTGTCACTCAATGATAGTCAAAATGCTTTAAATTTTAATGCCTTAGTCAACAACAGCATCATAGACAATGCAGGCACAATCGATATTGCAGGCTATAGAAACCGTGTTGCAAATTATGGCACGTTGAATAATCAGTCGGGTGGGCAAGTGAATGTGGCAGGCACTCATTATAACCACTTAATTAATAGAAGTGGTGCTGAAATTAATAATGCCTTGGGCGCAACCATAAGCCAAGAAAATGCTATTGATAGTGCCTTTGTGTATTTTAATAATCAAGGAACTGTGAATAATGATGGTCAGATCAGTCTCACTAGTTATTTAAAAAATAGCGGCGTTATTACTAATAATGTCAGCGGTCAAATCGACTTTATACAGGCAAAGACAGTTGTAGACGGTGGGCTGATTGTTAACAACGGCAGTTTAAACGTTGAACTTGAAGAATCGGGATTGAGATTCGACCAAATTATTCAAAATTCAGCCAGTTTATCACTAAAATCTTTAGAAGTTGCTAACACCATTACCAACCTAAATAGCGGCAATTTAACCACCTTGGGCAGTGGCAATAATAAGGTTTTATTCAGTGGTGGCAATGCTGGAAAGTTATACAACAGCGGCAGTTGGACCCATGCGACAGGAATGGAGATAGATAACCAAACACTCATTCAAAATGAAGTAGATGGTGTGGCTAACATTTTTGGCAGTATCGACAATAGTGGCGCTTTTAATAACAGTGGAAGTTTGTCAGTGCAAAGTGGCGCGAGCATTGCTGTTGATGAAGCCGGAATTTTTACCAATGATGGTATTATTAAAAACTATGCTGGCGGGGTTTTATCACAAACTTCAATTTCCCAAGGGACTAATAATCAAAGTTTCATCAATAATGAAACCATCGACAATAGCGGTACGCTTGATGTAACTGGCATAGGTAACCGTTTTTTAAATTACGGCACTCTCAATAATCAGTCGGGTGGACAAATTAATCTATCTAGCGATGTCGCCGATGTATCTTATACTCGTATAATCAATAAAAGTGGCGGCGTGTTGAACAACCAAGCTGGCGCAAGCATAAGTCAAACGGGCTCAGGTTTTGGTTTATATTTAGACAATCAAGGGACATTAAACAATGATGGTCTGATCAACATTAATCAATATTTTAGCAATAGCGACATTGTTAATAATAATCTCAGTGGCCAAATCAATTTAACTAAGGCCTTTCAGGTAACTGGTTCAGGTATTATTTTTAACCAAGGCACTTTGAATGTAGAGCTTAATTTGGATGAAACGTTTAGTCAACGTGTACAAAACTCAGGCAGTTTGTCACTGAAAGCGTTAGACCTAGTCAACACGATTACTAATTTAAGTGGCGGCAGTTTAACTACTTTAGGAAGTGGTAACAGTGCCGTTGTTCTTTTTGCATCACAGAATTCTGGCAAAATATACAACAGCGGCAGTTGGACACATGCGGCAGGAATGGAGCTGGAAAACCAAGTACTTATTCAAAATGAAGTTGGTGGCGTTTTAAATCTTGCTGGTAGCATTAACAATCAAGCGGCGTTTACTAATGCGGGTAATGTTGCCATTGCTAACGGCGGAACGATTTACGGCAGCGGTACATTTACCCAGTCTGCTGGAACCACTCAGGTTAATGGTAGTTTAGCCGCTGACGGTGGTTTGAATTTTAATGGCGGTTTATTGTCTGGTGATGGTCAAATTACTTTGGCGAGTAATGAGCTGCAAATAGCATCCAATGCAACGGTTAACCCAGGTGTTACTGTTGGTACTTTGACGGTTAATGGCAGCGTAAGCTTTGATGGCCAATTATTGTTAGAAATCAATGCAAGTACCGTCGGAAGTTATGATGTATTAACCGCAACGAGTGATATTGATTTTGGCGTCAATGCGAATGCCGTGATTGATTTTAACTTTACCGTTAATAGCGAGTTTACCGTCCAGCTAGTTAATGCGGGCAGTCTGACAAATTTTGCCAATATCAGTTATAGCGCGCAAGATTTAGCGGCTGGTTATACCATTATTCTTGAGCAATCAGGCAACAATATTGAATTGAATGTTCTTACTGATACTGATGGTGATGGCATTCCCAATGAAACAGACACCGATGATGATGGTGATGGCGTGTTAGATGTGAATGACGCTTTTCCATTAGATGCATCTGAGTCAGTTGATACAGATGCCGATGGCATTGGAAATAATGCAGACACGGATGATGATGGTGATGGTGTTGCGGATGATGTTGATGCTTTCCCTCTAGATAGTTCAGAAACTACTGATACCGATGGTGACGGAACAGGTAACAATGCAGACACAGATGATGATGGTGATGGTGTTGCGGATGATGATGATGCTTTCCCGTTAGATAGCTCAGAGT
>Ga0316209_1003573_pt1 | contig 10406 bp, 9 predicted proteins | sample 6monopyrite_MG_FD_204945 | JGI IMG/M metagenome (GOLD analysis project Ga0316209, IMG submission 204945) | Microbial mat bacterial communities from mineral coupon in-situ incubated in ocean water Damariscotta River, Maine, United States -... | ecosystem: Environmental > Aquatic > Marine > Coastal...
GATCTTTTAACTTCCAATTTTGTGATCAATCATATTAAGGTTGATCAAATGCAACGCAGTAAGGATGGAACAATAAAAAATGCCGTTCGTTTACATGATGATCTAGTGGTAGAGTCGGTGCTTATTCCTACCAAAACCAGGACAACAGCCTGTGTGTCTAGCCAGGTTGGCTGTAGTTTGGATTGCAAGTTTTGCGCTACGGCAAGATTAAAGCGAATGCGCAACCTTAATCCCGATGAAATATATGACCAGGTAGTTGCGATTGATAATGAAAGTCGATTGTATTTTAATAGACCATTGAGCAATATCGTTTTTATGGGTATGGGGGAGCCTTTGATGAACTATAACAATGTATTGAAGGCCATAGATAAAATTACTTCCCCAGACGGATTGGGAATGTCCCCCAAAAGAATTACTGTGTCTACTTCTGGTGTTCCTAAGATGATACGAAAAATGGCCGATGATGGGGTTAAATTTAAATTAGCAGTGTCTTTACATTCTGCCATTGACGCAATTAGAACATCGATCATGCCTTTTAACGCTACGTTCACTTTAGCGGATTTAAGGGAGGCTTTGCAATATTGGTATGCCAAGACCAAAAGTAGAATTACATACGAATACGTTGTATGGAATGGGATTAACGATACCCAAAAAGATGCCGATGCTCTAGTTGAATTCTGTCGTTTTGCCCCATCAAAAGTTAATCTTATTGAATATAATCCAATAGATGATGGGGACTTTCAACAAGCTAATGACGAAGCAATAGCTATGTATGTTGATACACTTGAACAAAGAGGAATTATAGTTACTGTGCGCCGTTCCAGAGGAAAGGATATTGATGCTGCTTGTGGTCAATTGGCGAATAAGTCTTAGTAATTCTGAATTCTAAATTCTGAATTCTGAATTTGCCCCATTATTTTCCCTAAATTTATCGACCAAACCTAGTAAGACAATAAACCAAATTACTTGAAAATAGTATCTCAAATAAAAGATCCTGTTAATCAGGAAATGGAACTTTTTGAAATTAAGTTCCGGGAATCCATGTCTTCCAAGGTAGCCCTACTCAATCGTATTACCTATTACATTGTAAACCGAAAAGGGAAGCAAATGCGCCCCATGTTCGTTTTTTTGACAGCCAAATTGTTAAATAATGGCGAAGTAAACGAACGCACTTATCGTGGAGCTTCAATCATAGAATTGATTCATACAGCTAGTTTGGTACATGATGATGTGGTCGACGAGAGTAATAAACGGCGTGGATTTTTCTCAATAAATGCGCTTTGGAAAAACAAAATCGCTGTATTGGTAGGGGACTATCTATTTTCAAAAGGACTTTTATTATCACTGGACAATGGTGATTTTGATCTATTGAGGATTATTTCGGTGGCCGTCCGTGAAATGAGCGAGGGGGAACTTTTGCAAATTGAGAAAGCACGTAGATTGGATATTGATGAAGAAGTATATTATGATATTATTCGTCAAAAAACCGCAACTTTGATCGCTGCCTGTTGCAGTATGGGCGCCTGTTCCGTAAAACCTGAATCTGAAGAAGTAGAAATCTTTCGAAAATTTGGTGAGTACTGTGGCATGGCTTTTCAGATAAAAGACGACCTTTTTGACTACGGAGAGCAAAAAATAGGTAAGCCCACGGGAATAGACATCAAAGAGCAGAAGATGACTTTACCTCTAATCCATGTACTCAATACGTGTTCAAAGTCAGAAAAGAAATGGATGATCAACTCCGTGAAAAATCATAATCGGGATAAAAAAAGAGTCAAAGAGGTGATTGACTTCGTAAAAAACCAAGGCGGCCTCACATATGCTGAAACTAAAATGCATGGATTTAAAAAACAAGCATTGGATTTATTGGGTACATACCCCAAATCTTCCTATAGGGATTCCCTTGAACTCATGGTGAATTATGTGGTTGACAGAAAAAAATAAATAGCAACATACAGTATAACAGTGTATTATATATTTTTTTAAGTATTTTTCATTTCCCAGGCAACTATCTTCGGTCCTAATGCGTCTATCTTTATAGAAGCCAATTAAAACATTTTGAAAATCATTTCAATTTACAACAACGAGAAGCAACTCATAAAAAAAGCGGCTGCAGGGAATCACGAGGCGCAGAAGCGGATTTACGAAAAGCACGCACCTAAAATGTTAGGTATTTGTAGACAGTATGTAAAGGATCTACAGTTTGCTGAAGATGTTATGATCGGTGGTTTTCTAAAGGTTTTCAAAAATTTGGATTCATTTAAATTCAATGGAAGTTTTGAAGGGTGGATTCGGAGAATTATGATTCATGAAAGTATCTCCTATGTCAGAAAAAAACAGTTTGTGGTCTATGATGATGAGTTATATGAACTAAATGAAGGTGAAACCAATACCATTTCTTCAGAAATGGATGTTGAGCATATACAAAGGCTGATTGATGCCTTGCCTGAAGGATATAAAATGGTATTCATTTTGTACGTAGTTGAAGGTTATAAACATCTTGAAATAGCAGAATTATTGCAGATATCAGAGAGTACATCGAAATCGCAGTTATTCAAAGCCCGTAAGATGTTACAGGAAAAATTAAAAAAACAAAATATCATAGGTTATGGTACCCGATAAATTTGAAAAGCACATAAAGAGCCAATTGAGCAAAAGAAAAATTAGCCCCTCGGACAATGCTTGGGACAAGATTTCCGGTAAGTTGCAAAAAACTGAATCCCCTAAATCAAAAAGATTCATTTGGTATAGTGTGGCGGCTGCTTTTATTGGAGTTTTACTAATCTCATCCCTTTATTTCAATGCATCAGAGGAATCTATTGAACCAGGGATTCAAATAGTGGAAACGCCCTATGAACCCGTTGTCATTCCGAAAACTGAAGATACTGTGATAAAACAAAATGCAGTAGAGGAAAAGATTGTCATTTCGGACAAAGCAAGTATCAAAGATGCTAAAAAACGTAGGGTGCAAGTTGAAACAGATTTAAATTACAATTCTCAAATTGCCTCGACAGGCAGTGTCAGTGACAAAGTCATAAAAGCTGATGTAATACCAAATGGAACAGAACAACTGATCAATGCCAAAATAGCCAAAATCGTGGCACAGGTTAACCTGTTGGAAAACAATAATCTTCCAGTTTCAAATATTGAGGTAGATTCCTTACTACGACAGGCACAACAGGAAATTTTAACTGATAAAATCTTTAACGAAGAGGGTAAAGTAGATGCTATGGCATTATTGAATGAGGTTGAGGGTGAGCTCGATAAATCGTTTAGAGAACAGATTTTCGAATCCTTAAAAACAGGTTTCCTAAAAGTAAGAACTGCGGTCGCTGATCGTAACAACTAATAATTAAAAAATCCTTGTTTCTTCTCCCCTTTTGGGGGAGATAGAGAGGGGGCTATTCATCAATCAAACATCAATCTTCTTATTCCTCCCCTCTTTTAGGGGGGGGGGTTAGAAGGTCTTTAAATAAATTAGTATGAGAACTATTGTCATTTATCTAGTAGTGTTGTTCGTTTCATTTGCTGTTCAAAATGTATCCGCTCAGGAAAACAAAGATTATCAACAAAAAGTTGAACAGCTGAATAAGCGAAAAGAACGAATTAATGACCAGGAGAAAGAAGCCCTTAAAATTGAAGTCGAGGAAATAAACAAGCGGTACGAGAAGAACCAGATAAGCTATGAGGAGTCAAAGGATCTAAAGGAGTCCGCAGCCAAAAAAAGAGCGTTGAATATTGAGAACCGAATCGCTATTATCGAAAATGAAATTCTTCTTCTAGAGCGTAATAACGGAGAAGTTATGAATGTCGAAGCCATGGATAGTACAGGGATTTCTGCTTTGGAAATTAATATAGATCTTAAAAGGGCAGACGGTTCATCTATACTTTGGGAAAGAAGAAGAAGATTGAATAAAGAATTAAAATATGACCGAAGAACTTATTCCGATTTTGTAATGGCCATTGGTTTCAATAATGCCTTAATTGATGGTCAATCAATAAATGATTCACCATATAAGATTGGAGGCAGCAGGTTTTTTGAAATGGGCTGGTCATGGAGAACAAGGGTTTTTGAGAACACTAACTTTGTGCGGTTGAACTATGGCTTTTCTTTTCAATTCAATGGCCTAAAACCCAAGGACAACCAATATTTCACAGTAGAAAATGGACAAGTTGGATTACAAGAATTTGAGTACGATTTAAGAAAGTCCAAGTTAAGAATGGATAATCTGGTATTTCCTGTTCATTTGGAATTTGGACCGTCTAAACTGCATAAAACCGACAAGACCATGCGATACTCGTTAACGAATCAATTCCGATTGGGAATAGGAGCGTATGGTGGTTTCAATATGGGGACCCGTCAAAAGCTGAAATATGACCGTAACGGTGAAAAGGTAGAGGATAAACTTAAAAGAGGTTATAACACCAATGATTTGGTTTACGGTCTTAGTGCCTATATAGGTTTTGATGGCGTGCTTTTATATGCCAAATATGACCTCAATCCAATATTCAAAGACGCATTAATTGAACAAAATAACATCTCACTGGGCCTTAGGTTTGATCTTTAAACATAAGTAAACCCTTGAGGTTTTTGCCTCAGGGGGTTTACTGATTTTGTCATTCCTGCGAACCTGCCTGTCAGCAGACAGGAGCAGGAATCCATTGAATAGCGATTGAAATCTTAATTATTTAAGGCATTTACCATTTCTTGGGTAAATTCTTCCTTATAATACACTCTTTTACAATGCGAGCATTCAATCATCTTATGCTTCGAAATTTTAAAAAGTTTGATCCAAAACAAATGAAAGTAGTTTGATTGTATGAATGCTGTCAATGTATCTTTTTGATTACAGAAAGTACAGCTCGGACCTTGCAACTTTCGAGTTTCTTCCTTGCCAGACCGTATTCCGAAAAATAAGATCATAAGTAATTTTTCACATATCTAAGATAAACTAAAATTGCCTATTTTTATTCGCTATTTGTTTCCTGTAAATGATTTCAAAATCGACCATAGATCAAGTGTATGAAACCGCCCGTTTAGAGGAGGTTATCGGCGATTTTGTGCAATTGAAGAAATCAGGAGCTAATTTCAAGGGTCTGAGTCCGTTTTCCGATGAGCGAACCCCAAGTTTTATGGTGTCTCCCGTAAAACAGATTTGGAAGGATTTCAGTAGCGGAAAGGGGGGTAATGTAGTGGCTTTTCTCATGGAGCATGAACATTTCACCTACCCGGAAGCCATAAAATACTTGGCAAAGAAATATAATATCGAGGTTGAAGAAACTGAGCGTACTGATGAGCAAAAGCAGGAGGCTAACGAGCGTGAAAGTATGTATTTGGTTTCAGAATACGCTCAAAGCCATTTTTCCCAGATGTTGTGGGAATCTGAATTGGGTAAAGCCATTGGGTTGACCTATTTCAAGGAGCGAGGATTTACAGATGAGACTATCAAAAAGTTCAGCTTGGGCTACTGTTTGGATCAATGGGATGGTTTTACAACTGCTGCATTGGATAAAGGGTACAAACTGAATTATCTTGAAAAAACAGGCCTAACCATTGTAAAAGAAGATACCAATAATCCCAACAACCCCAAAAAGTTCGATAGGTTCAAAGGTAGGGTAATGTTCCCGATCCATTCAATGAGTGGACGCGTTTTGGGTTTCGGTGGCCGTATTTTGACCAATGATAAAAGGGCTGCAAAATATTTAAATTCCCCCGAAAGCGATATTTACCATAAGAGTAAGGTGCTTTATGGCATTTATTTTGCGAAACAGGCTATTGCCAAAGAGGACAATTGCTATTTGGTAGAAGGGTATACCGATGTTATTCAAATGTATCAAAGGGGAATACACAATGTGGTTGCCTCTAGTGGTACGGCATTGACACCAGAACAAATTCGTCTGATCAATAGGTTGACTAAAAACATCACGGTGTTATTTGATGGTGATGCTGCCGGTCTCCGTGCCTCTCTTAGGGGTATCGATTTAATTCTGGAACAAGGAATGAACGTTAAGGTTTGCACCTTTCCAGAAGGGGAAGATCCTGATAGCTTTGCGAAGAACAATGAGCTTGAGGAAATTACTCAATATTTACAGCAAAACTCGAAAGATTTTATTCAATTCAAAGCTTCGTTGTTGGTTCAAGAAGCTGCTAACGACCCTATAAAAAGAGCAGATACGGTTCGGGATATAGTACATAGTATTTCTAAGATTCCAGATCGAATAAAAAAGGAAATCTATATACAGGAATGTGCGCAGATTATGAACATTTCAGAAGCTGTTTTGTTCAATACCTTGGCCCAAATTGGGAAAAAGGATATTGCTGATGCTTCTAAAAGAGCTTATCAAGAGCAAAAGGCATTTGATGTTGTAAAAAATGAACCCTTACCTGAAAAGGTTGATGTGCAATATGTACTGGAACAAAAATTAATTGAAATACTACTTATATATGGTGACTTTAAGGAGGAGTTTGAAGATGTCTACCTAGAAGAAAATGAGAGTGGTGATTTGGTAACTAGGAAAAGCTTAACCCAGATTAAAGTATATGAAAGAGTGTATTTAAATCTACAAGAAGATGAAATAGAGTTTACCAATGAAATATTTAAAGACATTTATTTTAAATTGATTAAAGAACTTAATGAAAACGAAGATTTTTCTGTTAGTGCATTTATTGCTGATTTAAGTCAAGATTTGGTAACTGAAATATCTTCTATCTTAATGAATGAGGATAAATATTCTACGCATGATTGGGAGAGAAAAGACATATATCCAAAAAGCAAGAAGGATAGTGTCGTTCAATTAGTTACTGAAACAGTATTATCATTAAGATGTTATTTAATTAAAAAATTAGTTAATTCCTTGAGAGATAAAACTATTATTACTGAAGACAATAGTGAAATTCTTCAAGAAGTAAATGATTATAATAAATTAGAAGGGTTGTTGAGTAAAAATTTAGGTAGAGTATTGTCTTTTTAAATAATTAATGAACGTCATATATAGTTTAAACAAAAAACCCTGACCATTTGGTCAGGGTTTTTTTAAACACTTAAACTTTTTGGTTTAATACAATTCTAAAGCTTTGGCCTGTTGTAATAAATCAACCATGTTGTCAACGTTTAACTTTTTCATTAAACGCGCCTTATAAGTGCTAACCGTTTTCTCATTAAGGTTAAGACCTAAGGCAACATCTTTGTTACGTTTTCCGCTGGCCAATAATTTTAGAACCTCAACTTCTCTGGTAGATAATTTTCTAAAAAATCTACGAGGTTTCTGGGTACTTTCATCAAAAGCCAATCGTTGTGCAAGTTCATTTGTGATGAACATGTTTCCTTCACTAACCTTCTTCACCGCAGAAATGATATAGTCAATTTCCGATGCTTTTGAAAGATAACCAAACGCACCAGCCCTTATGGTACTGAGCGCATAGACATCTTCAGATTGTCCACTGTACATTAACACCTTCACATCAGGATATTCCTTTTTCATCCTTCTTAAAGTGGCGATACCATTGATTTCGGGAATGTCCATTTCTAACATTACCACATTAGGGGAAGTCGCTTCCAAACTTTTAAAAAGCTCGGCAGTAGTTGAAACATCATCTACAACTTCAAATCCACTCGCATTGTTCAATACTTCTTTAACTCCCATTCTAATAATAGGATGGTTGTCCGCAATTAACACTTTAATCATTTTGTTAAATTTTCTAGATAAGTTATCCTTAAAGGAGTCTTGAAAAGACTGACATACAATGTAAGGTTAATTTATCTAATTTGGTTGACAAAGGTCACTTAATTTCTAAAAAGTAAACATTAAATTCGTTTTATATGCCTGATTACTAGTTGAGTGGTTATTTCAACGTTTCAGGTATTTCACAAATAGGTATTGGCATCATCTTATGTTGGTTGGCCAAATTTAATTTTTTAAAGATAATAAAAACTTGTTTATTTCTGCCAAAAAAATCTTCAACAGATTTTCCTTGGTCATTCATTGACATTGCCCATTCCAGTTCAGGGTAAGATGCCCCAATTTGGTCTTCATCGGTCCGGTCATCTCCCCAAAGCCCATCGGTTGGGGGTGCAAGCACGATTTCTTCGTTGATTCCAAGAGCTTTCGCTATATCATATACTTCAGATTTCAAAAGGTCCGCTATAGGACTCAAATCTACACCGCCATCGCCATATTTAGTGTAAAATCCTACCCCAAAATCTTCAACTTTATTCCCAGTACCAGCTACTAAATATCCATTGAGCGCTGCAAAATAATATAAGGTGGTCATTCTTAGTCTTGCCCTTGTATTGGCAAGTGACATAAACCGTTCTTCTTCGTTGTCAACTGCAGGTAATGCTGTAATAAAACTATCAAAAACAAGGGTTAAATCAACAGCTTGTCTGTTTACTTGGTCAAAATCTTTCATCAACCATTCAATATGATTTTCTGCTCTTGATTCCTGATTTTTAGATTGATGTATGGGCAATTCCACACAAAGCAGGTCTAGTCCTGTTTTAGCACATAAGGTAGAGGTTACCGCAGAATCTATTCCACCCGAGATTCCGATAACAAATCCTTTGATACCAGCGTTATCTGCATAATCCTTTAACCAAGTAACAATATGGCTAATTACTTTTTCGGTTTTCATGGGAGATTTTATTTGGTTAAAACTATTAACTTTGGCGTTAAAAATAATGCCTTGTGGCTAAAGATTAAAATTTAAGTGAAATAACTTTATATGAAATGAGCATAAACAAAATTAATTTTTTGCTTACCGACCGGAATAATTAAATTTTTGATTCCCCGGTACTTTACCAGTAACGATGTATTTGGTAATTTTGGGACAAATATAATCATATGAACCTATTACGTTTTATGGAACAGTTCCCTGACGAGGATTCGTGCCGCTCGCATTTGCGGGAAGTCAGGGAAAAGCAGGGCGTGGTCTGCAAGAAGTGCAAGGGGAAGAAGCAGTATTGGCTCAAGGCCAAGGGACAATGGCAATGTTCGGACTGTAATTTCAGGACGACCCTGCGCAGTGGCACGATGATGGAGAACAGCAAACTGCCGGTAAGGACATGGTACATTGCCATGGCCTTTATGACCTATAGCAAAAAGGGCATTTCAGCCGTGGAACTGCAACGGCAGTTGGGACACCCGCGCTACGATACGGTCTGGTCGCTCATGCACAGGATACGCGGGGCGATGGGCAAGCGGGACGGCCTTTACGGACTGAAGGGGGAGATTGAATTCGACGAGGGCTATTTCGAGGTCGCGACCAAGGAAAGCGACAAAAAGAACCTGAAAAGGGGGCGCGGCAGCCAAAAACAGTCGAACGTGGCCGTGATGGCCGAGTCCACTCCCCTGGAAGACCCCGATACGGGGGAGAAGAGCAGCCACTGCCGATATTTCAAGATGAAAGTGCTTACATCGCACAGGTCGGGGGAGATCGACGAAACGGTAGAAGGCAACTTTGATGAAATGAGCATAGTTTTCACCGACAAGAGCACAAGCTATGTGAACATATCCGACTACGTGGAGATGCACATCATGGAGAAGTCAGGCAAGGAGACCACCGCCACGACCCTAAAATGGGTACATATCGCAATCGCCAATGCCAAAAGGACATTGTTGGGCATATACCATAAGATAAAAGGGAAGTACCTACAGAACTATCTAGACGAGTTCTGTTACAAACTTAACCGAAGGTATTTCGGGGAAAGGCTTTTCGATAGGCTGGCAATCGCAATCACAACACCATACTGGTACATAAACGGATAAGCAATTTGAAAAATAATAAAATTGTATCAAGGCAGCTAAAAGAGCTCAATAAAAGAAGGGAGCAACAAATTTCATATCTAAAAAGATTGATTAATCATCTAACAAAAATAACTGATAACCCTGATTCATTACCCGAAAATATGGAAGACATGTATTTTGGAAAACCATTTAGTTATTATGAATATTTAAGTTAATGGTAAGTAAGTTTCGGCCTAAGAGAATTTTAACAAAACAATAGGCAGGGGGAGCGGCCATATTTTAGGTTGGTTCACAATACAGTTTGTTGACATGCAAAATATTTCAAGAAGTTCAAGATGCTTAAAAGGGTTAGAAGTAATTCTAAAATTTAGCGACCAATTCATATATGAGATTCGTACTCTTTACAGAACGTACCTTTTGTAAAGAGTTTATTATGCGTCGGGATTATTAGGATCTTCCTTAAAAGTTCAAATAAACGATAGTTTATAAAGTGGTATCACAAATTGTGACACCTTCGAAATATGAACATGAAAATAACAAGTGTCCGATAAAACGATACTGTGGCCTAATCTAATTTAGCGAAGGTCAAAATAGTATTTACAAAAGTCAATTATGTTGTACCTATGTTGTACCTTAAATAAAAAAACCTCAAAAGTACAAAA
>Ga0316209_1003574_pt1 | contig 10402 bp, 10 predicted proteins | sample 6monopyrite_MG_FD_204945 | JGI IMG/M metagenome (GOLD analysis project Ga0316209, IMG submission 204945) | Microbial mat bacterial communities from mineral coupon in-situ incubated in ocean water Damariscotta River, Maine, United States -... | ecosystem: Environmental > Aquatic > Marine >...
GGAGTTAATATTTCTAAAGATCGTGTTGTGGAGATTTCAATTCTAAAAGTGTTTCCAAATGGCACCGAAGAAAGTAAAACATGGTTGGTAAACCCAGAAATGGTTATACCTAATGAGGTAATTGCCATTCATGGGATTACTAACGAAAAAGTAGCCAACGAACCTATTTTTAAAGAAATTGCAAAAGAGGTTCATAATATGATTAAAGATTCCGATTTAGGAGGTTTTAACTCCAATAGATTTGATATTCCCTTATTAGCCGAGGAAATGCTGAGGGCAGATTTAGATTTTGATATGAAAAATCGTGTGGCAGTAGATGTGCAAACTATTTTTCATAAAATGGAGCAGCGTACACTAAGTGCAGCTTATAAGTTTTATTGTAATGAAAGTTTAGATGATGCACATAGTGCCGAAGCTGATACCAAAGCGACTTATGAAGTTTTGAAAGCACAAATACACAAATACGATTTACTTGAAAATGACACCAAATTTTTAGCGGAGTTCAGTTCTAGAAAAAAGTTAGCCGATTTTGCTGGATTTATTAATTACAATAAAAAAGGAGAAGAATGTTTTTCTTTTGGAAAACATAAAGGCAAATTAGTAACCGAAGTTTTAGAGAAAGAACCTGGGTATTTTGGGTGGTTGTTAGATGCCGATTTTCCATTATATACAAAAAAAGTATTGACTGCTATTAAATTACGTAGTTTTAATAATAAATTGTTTTAAAAATAATTGGTTTGTCATTCCTGCGAAGGCAGGAATCCACAATTAAAAAATTAGTTAACAAATAAATAGATTCCTGCCTTCGCAGGAATGACAGAATATGAAACTTATTTGCATAGGTAGAAATTACACCAAACATATTGAAGAGTTGGAAAATGAAAAACCAAAAGATCCAGTAGTTTTTTTAAAGCCTGATACCGCTATACTTCTTAAAAAGCAACCCTTTTTTATTCCCGATTTTTCTAACGACGTACATCACGAAGTTGAAATATTGGTTAAAATCAATAAAGTAGGCAAGCATATTAATCGAAAATTCACACACAAATATTACGATGAAATTGGTTTAGGTATAGACTTTACAGCACGCGATTTGCAAAGTGAATTAAAAACAAAAGGCTTACCTTGGGAAAAGGCCAAAGCCTTTGATGGTGCAGCAGTAATAGGTAAGTGGCTTGCTAAAAGTGCATTTAAAGATATAAATAATATTAACTTCAGTTTATACAAAAATGACACTATTGTACAAGATGGAAACACAAACCTAATGCTTTGGAAAATAGATGAGTTGGTCGAATATGTGTCAAAATATTTTACTTTAAAGATTGGAGATATTATCTTTACAGGCACGCCAGCAGGTGTTGGCAAGGTAGTTGCAAACGATAAATTAAAAGGATTTATAGAAAAAGAAGAACTATTTTCAATAACAGTTAAATAAATGGAACAATATTATAAATTGGATAAGCTTCGTGAACTTTCTGGTGATGATCAGGAATTTATTGAAACTTTGGCAATGACTTTTTTAGAAGAAGTCCCAGAAGACGCAAAGCTTCTAGAAACAGCTGTTGTAAGTAAAGACTATTTGGCTGCTTACAAATCTGCCCACAAAATGAAACCTACTATAGATTTATTTGAACTTGGTGTTCTAGATGACCTTATTGAGGTTCAGGACTGGGGAAAATTTGAGCAACGCGATAAGGATATTTCTAATAAATTAGACATTGTACTTAAAGCAGTTGAAAGAGCAGTAGAGGAGATTAGGTCAGACTTCAACTTATAATGCAAGCAGAGATAATTACTATTGGTGATGAGATTCTCATTGGTCAAGTAGTTGATACCAATTCGGCATATATTTCAAAAGAGCTGAATAAAATTGGTGTGTCTGTGTACCAAATCACTTCAGTTCAAGACGATAAAATACATATTTTAAAATCTTTAAAAGAAGCTGAAGAAAATGCCGATATCATTATAATTACAGGAGGTTTGGGTCCAACAAAAGACGATATTACCAAAACCACAATTGCTGAATATTTTAATGATACTTTAGTACAAAATCAAGCTGTTTTAGATAACATAAAAGATCTTTGGAAAAAATATATCAAACAACCATTATCACAAGTTAACATCAATCAAGCCTTAGTGCCTTCAAAAGCAACAATTTTAATGAACCATTTTGGAAGTGCTCCTGGAATGTGGTTGGAAAAAGATGCTAAAGTGTTTGTCTCGCTCCCTGGAGTCCCTTTTGAAATGAAAGCTTTAATAAATCATGAAGTATTACCTCGACTTCAAAAGCAATTTGAACTTCCTTTTATTCTACACAAAACATTGCTTACCTATGGTCTAGGCGAAAGCAAACTCGCTGAAAAAATTGAAACTTGGGAAGATAACCTTCCAGATTTTATTAAACTTGCATATCTACCCAATTTAGGAATGGTAAGACTCCGTTTATCTGCAAAAGGAACTAACGAGCAGCTTATAATTTCAGAAATGAACAAGCAAATCAAATTGTTGCTTCCTCAAATAGAAAAAGAATTTGCAGGTTTTGAAGAGAATGGTAGTCTCGAAGTGTTAATAGGAAAAAAACTAACAAGCTTAGGTAAAACTCTAGCTATAGCCGAGAGTTGTACAGGAGGAAAAATTGCAGAAAGAATCACAGCAAATTCAGGCGCATCAATCTATTTTAAAGGAAGTGTGGTAAGTTATGCTACCCAAGCTAAAATTGATATATTAAATATCAGTGAAGATTTAATCGATAAATATTCTGTAGTAAGCACTCAAGTAGCTGAAGCTATGGCAAAAAGTGTGCAAAAATTATTTAAAACCCATTATGCCATTGCTACTACGGGAAATGCAGGCCCAACTAAAGGCGATTCTAATGTTGAGGTTGGTACTGTATGTATTGCAATTGCTACGCCTAATGGCGTTTTTTCAAAAACGTTTAACCTAGGAAATCATCGAACAAAAGTGATAAATAAAGCTACAAATAAAGCTTTTGAAATGCTTCAAAAAGAAATTTTCAAAAATTGATAAAATAAAATTTGTCAAACATTAAAGAATTCGTAAATTTGCACCTCGTTTTAAAATAACAATTTTTAAAGTTATATATCATGTCAAGAGTTTGTGAGCTTACTGGAAAAAAAGCGATGGTTGGGAACAACGTTTCGCATGCAATGAATAAAACTAAGCGTAAGTTTAATGCTAACTTGCTTAAAAAGCGTTTTTATATTCCTGAAGAAGATAAGTGGGTAACTTTAAAAGTTTCTGCAGCAGCATTAAAAACAATTAACAGAGTTGGTATATCTGCAGCTATCAAAGATGCAAAATCTAAAGGATTTTTAAAATAATAGCCTAATAGTTAAAGATTAGTACAATGGCAAAAAAAGGAAATAGAGTTCAAGTAATATTAGAGTGCACAGAGCATAAGGCTTCTGGACAAGCAGGAACTTCTAGATATATTACAACAAAAAACAAAAAGAACACACCTGATAGGATGGAGATTAAGAAATTTAATCCAATCTTAAAGCGTATGACAGTTCATAAAGAAATTAAATAATATAATAGTAGTTAGTTGCCAGTATGCAGTAAGCAGTCAAAAGCTGTTAACTGAAAACTGAAGACTGAAAACTGAAGACTAAAAAATCATGGCAAAGAAATCAGTAGCATCATTACAAACAGGATCTAAGCGTTTAACAAAAGCTATTAAAATGGTAAAGTCTCCAAAATCTGGAGCTTATATGTTTGTTGAATCAATTATGGCACCAGAACAAGTAAACGACTTTTTGAATAAAAAATAAATTCTATTTTTTATTATCAAGATATTTAAAGCTGCTTTCTATTAGAGAGCAGCTTTTATTTTATATTTACATGAGTTTTTTATGACATTTCTTCATACTTTTTAAAAAGGCAAGAATTTTGTTAGTTTAAAAGACGATTAAGCGTTAATTAAAGCACTTAAAATAAAGTAATATACATGAGTTTTTTTAAAAATATATTTTCTTCTGAAAAGAAAGAAACACTAGATAAAGGTTTAGAAAAATCTAAAACTTCTTTTTTCAATAAACTTAATAAAGCAGTAGCAGGAAAGTCTAAAGTAGATGATGATGTTCTTGATAATTTAGAAGAAATACTAGTAACGAGTGATGTTGGTGTAAATACCACTTTAAAAGTTATTGATAGGATAGAAGCGAGAGTAGCCAAAGATAAATATTTAGGAACCTCAGAATTAAACCAGATATTACGAGAAGAAATCGCTGGATTACTATCAGAAACCAACTCTGGTGAAGCCACAGAGTTTACAATTCCTGAGACCCAAAAACCACATGTCATTATGGTGGTTGGTGTAAATGGTGTAGGAAAAACAACAACCATTGGTAAATTAGCTTATCAATTTAAAAAGCAAGGTTTAAATGTGGTGTTAGGTGCAGCCGATACCTTTAGAGCAGCAGCCATCGACCAATTACAAGTTTGGGCAGATCGTGTGGATATCCCAATTGTAAAGCAATTCATGGGAAGTGATCCTGCATCTGTAGCTTTTGATGCGTTACAGTCTGGAATCTCACAAAAAGCCGATGTGGTTATTATAGATACAGCAGGACGTTTGCATAACAAAGTCAACTTAATGAACGAGCTCACCAAAGTTAAGCGCGTGATGCAAAAAGTAGTTGACGATGCACCTCACGATGTGTTATTGGTATTGGATGGTTCAACAGGGCAAAATGCTTTTGAACAAGCAAAACAGTTTACAGCAGCAACCGAAGTAACATCGCTGGCAGTGACTAAACTGGATGGTACAGCCAAAGGTGGTGTAGTTATTGGTATAAGTGACGAGTTTCAAATTCCAGTAAAGTATATTGGAGTTGGTGAAGGCATTGAAGATTTACAAGTATTTAACAAATACGAGTTTGTAGATTCGTTTTTTAAGTAACATTTCTACAACAGCAGAAATCTTATTGTCTTAAATAAATAGCTTAACAATAAACGCTCTAGAAAGAGGCATTATTATCCCTTTTTCTTAAATAAGCTAGTCATTAAAATAATTAGTACTTTTATTCAAAACACTAATTATGCGTAACATTTTATTTTTTCTTCTAATCGCCCTTTTAGTTTCATGTAAAAACGATACACCTTCAAACATTATTGCCAAAAGGGAAGTCGCTCCAGTTGTTAGGGATTCAACCGATTTTAGAGAGTTTCGAGTATTGGATTCAAGATACATTAGTAAGGATGAATTATGGAAGCCATTCAACAAAGATTTAAAAGATTTTTCCGAAGAAGCTTATAATACCCTAAAGCCGCTTGTTTTAGAAAAAGATATTCCAACACTTCAAAAGCATATCATAAATGGTGATTTATCTTATGAAAAACTAACCAAGTTTTATTTATACCGCATACGAAAGTTTGATAGGGAAAATGACTTATCGTTAAATTCTGTGATAGCTTTAAATCCAAAAGTGATTAAGAAGGCTAGACAAAAAGATAAAGAATTTAAAAAAGGCAAAAAGGTTAGACATCCAATTTTTGGGATGCCAATTTTATTAAAGGACAACATCAATGCATTTGGAATGCCAACCACTGCAGGTGCAGTAGCTTTACAAGATAATATTGCTGATGATGCCTTTATCACAGCACGCTTAAAAAATAATGGCGCACTCATTTTAGGAAAAGCCAATTTAAGTGAATGGGCTTATTTCTTTTGTGGTGATTGCCCAAGTGGTTATAGTGCCATTGGTGGACAAACCTTAAATCCTTATGGCAGAAGAATAATGGATACAGGAGGTTCAAGCTCTGGCAGTGGAGTGTCTGTTGCTGCAAATTTTAGTGTTGGAGCTGTTGGTAGCGAAACGTCTGGTTCTATTTTGTCGCCTTCCAGTTCTAACTCCATAGTAGGATTAAAGCCTACTATTGGTTTGTTGAGCAGAAGTGGTATTGTGCCAATTTCTTCCACGTTGGATACACCTGGACCAATGACTAAAAACGTGATTGATAATGCCATACTTTTGGATGCTATGAGTGGTTTTGACGATGCTGATTCCAAATCAATTAAAAGTCAAGTTGTAAGCTATTCAAATGCTTTACCAGAAAGCAGTATTGAAGGAAAACGATTTGGAGCTTTTAAACGATTTATGGAAGATTCTTTATATGTTGCAGCCATTAATGTATTACGTAATAAAGGTGCTGAGGTGGTTGAAGTTGATGAGGTAGAAGTAGAACGTTCAGGATTTATTAGCTTATTGAATCTTGATATGAAAAAAGATTTGCCAGAATATCTAGCTAATCATGCGTCAAACGTTGTTGAAATCACTTCGGTTCAAGACGTGATAGATTATAATAATTTAGATTCTTTAAATCGTGCACCTTATGGTCAAAGATTATTCAAAGGTATTGTTGATGACTCTGGAAGTTTGCAATATTTGGACTCTATTAAAACGGACTTAATAACAAAGAGCAGACTATATTTTAATACACCTTTTGAAAAACAAAACCTTGATGGGTTTTTATCAATAAATAATTTCCATGCTGGTTGGGCAGCCACTGCTGAGTATCCTGCATTAACAGTGCCAATGGGTTATCAAGATAATGGTCGCCCAAGAGGGTTAACTTTTATTTCTAAACCGTTAAACGAAAGAGATTTGTTAAAATGGGCTTATGTGTACGAACAAGCATCCAAAAAGCGTGAGATTCCTGAAAATTATAATTAATTAATCACAGCATCGATTTTTTCCCATAAATCATTGTCAAAAGTTGATAAGGCAAAGTTTTCATCATCTGCTGCATTTCCCATTCTAATAATGACCAATTTTTTACTTGGTACAATATAAATTTTCTGATCATTTTTACCTAAAGCTGCGTACATATCGTCGGGAGCATTAGGAACTAGTTTGCCAGAAAATTCTAATTGAGATTGAGGTAAATGAAATGACGCTTTTCCATTTAACCACCACAAATAACCATAAGCTTTATTGATGTTTTGAGATGTGTTTGTGGCCTCATTTAAAAAACTTTCAGAAACAATAATTTCATTGTTCCACTTGCCTTTTGAATAAACCATGAGCCCAAAACGAGCCATACTTCTTGTATTACTCCAATAAACACTCAAATCTCCAAGTGGTATCCAAGTTCCTGACATACCAATTTGGTCTCTTAATTTAGAATTAAAATAGGAAGTCCATGTTGTATTACTAGCTTCAGAAACGACATCTTGCATTTTCACATAGACATTATGATAAGCCCAACGATATCCTGCATCATCTACATATTGCAGGTTCTCAGGAGAAACATTATCTCCTAAACTATCGTCCAAACCTGAGTTCATGGATAATAAGTTTTTGCAAGTAATAAGGTTTTCCTTTTCTATTGGAGTACTCGTCCAAGCAGAGCCTAAATAGTCCGAAACTTTGCTATTTATATTTAATATTCCTTCGTCTTGTGCAATTCCAGAAACCGTTGAGGTTAATGTTTTTCCAGCACTAGCCCAATACCAAGAAGCCGAAGCAGAGTGTTCGTTTAAATAACTTTCAACCACAATTTTACCATTGTATAGGATGATAAAGCTTTTGGTGTTTTTTTTATCAAGAAAATTAATTAGTGGCTCTATTTTATCTTCATTCCAACCCAAATCACTAGCTGCTTTTGTTTCCCAAATTTCGCTACCATTGGGTGGGAAATATATTTGTGAATCATCTGGTGGAAAATTGGTTGAGATATCATCATTGTTTGATGAACATGAAAAAAGAAAAACGATTGTAAAAAAGTAGATTGAGGTTTTCATAATCAAGCTTTTATTTATGACTGTCAAATATAGAAAAGGTTTAATTAATTTAATTTCTGATTTTTAAAACCCTTAATAAGAAATTAGAAATCAATTTTCATTATGTATCTTTGCAGCCTGAAAATTAAGGCATGAGAACAAAATCACTAAAAAAAAACAAAATTAATGTAGTCACTTTGGGATGCTCCAAAAATGTGTACGATAGTGAGATATTGATGGGACAACTTAAAGCGAATAATAAAGAAGTTGTGCATGAAGAAGAAGGAAACATTGTAGTGATTAATACTTGTGGTTTTATTAATAATGCCAAAGAAGAAAGCGTCAATACAATTTTGGAATACCTTCAAAAAAAAGAAGAAGGAGAGGTTGATAAAGTATTTGTCACAGGCTGTTTGAGCGAACGTTACAAACCAGATTTGGAAAAAGAAATTCCTGATGTTGACCAATACTTTGGAACTACTGAGTTGCCAAATTTATTAAAAGCTCTTGGTGCCGATTATAAACATGAGTTAATTGGTGAACGCTTAACAACCACTCCAAAAAATTATGCCTATTTAAAAATTGCCGAAGGCTGCGACAGACCTTGCAGTTTTTGTGCCATACCATTAATGAGAGGGAAGCATAAATCCACGCCTATTGAAGATATTGTAATTGAAGCTGAAAAACTAGCGGCAAATGGTGTGAAAGAACTTATTTTAATAGCACAAGATTTAACCTATTATGGTCTTGACCTTTATAAAAAACGCAATTTAGCCGAACTTCTTGAAGCTTTGGTAAAAGTTGAAGGCATCGAGTGGATTCGACTGCATTATGCGTTTCCAACAGGATTTCCTATGGATGTTTTAGATGTAATGAACCGTGAGCCTAAAATTTGCAATTATTTAGATATTCCGCTTCAACATATTTCCGATAGCATTTTAAAAAGTATGCGTCGAGGTACAACTCAAGATAAAACAACCAAGCTACTTAAAGAGTTTAGGGCTAAAGTACCAAATATGACCATTAGAACGACACTCATTGTTGGTTATCCTGGGGAAACCGAAGAAGATTACCAAAAACTTAAAGATTGGGTGATAGATATGCGTTTTGAACGATTGGGTTGTTTTACGTATTCCCACGAAGAAAACACACATGCTTATAATTTAGAAGATGATGTGCCACAAGCAATTAAGCAAGAACGCGCCAATGAAATTATGGAAATTCAATCACAGATTTCTTGGGAACTAAACCAAGAAAAAATAGGGAAGGAGTTTAAGGTGGTTATTGATAGAAAAGAAGGCGATTACTTTGTAGGACGTACAGAGTTTGATTCTCCTGATGTGGACAACGAAGTACTTATTGACGCTACAAAAACATACCTAAAAACAGGTGAATTTGCTAATGTAAAAATTACCGATGCTGCAGACTTCGACCTTTATGCAGAAGTTATTTAACTACTTATTTAGATTTAATTTTACTAAGCTGTCTTGATATCTTTTTAATTGCAGATTCAATAGATTTTTCTGGTTCTATAATATTGTATTCTCCCCAAAATTCTGGATCAGAAAACCCTGAAGCTTCATCGCTTAAAATAACAGTTGGTTTTAATCTATTATCCTTATTAAGCGATGTCGTAAAGTTGTTAGTCCAATCTGTCACAGCCATTTCAATATTTAATGTATAAATACTACTAAATAGTTTTTTTCGCCATTTTACCCTAAATGCTAATTGCACATTACTATAGCTATAATACCATTTTCCATCTGGAGTGCTTTTATAATCTACACGATAAGAAGCTTCTTCTGGTTCTACCCTAACCATTCTGGGCTTTTTACGAAGAAATAGTTTCACGGCTTCATCTTTGTTTTCAACATTTAAGCTATAGTTGGCACTTACTAGCGCAAATGTCTCGGCATCAATATATAGTTTACCTCTGTACAAAGGCGTAACTATATTTGCTTGTTGCTCGAAGTTGACCACATATACCTGACGATCGTTTATTTGTGTTGAATTACCAAAACTAAAATTGTAGTACTCAAAAAATTCGTTATAAAAAAGATAGTCTTGATACTTGACAATATCTGAATACAAGGTACTAAATGGGCCTCCTTGCAGCTTTACTGCTAAAGTATCTAGCCTAGAATAATTAGTATTTTTTCTGGACTTCACTAACTCTATTGCATCACTTTTGGAAGTTGCGTAAGGTTCTTTGTAAATCTTAACAACAGCCTCAGCCAAGGAAGCATTTTTATTGCGTTTTTTTATGGTTTCTCTGTAAAAGGCTGTCATTAATGTCTTGTCATTTATATACTTTTCCCTGCGATTTTCTAAGGAAGCTTTTACTAAAGCACGAGCATCTTTAGGGACGTTAATGTTAACTTGGGAAAGTTGTGTGGTTATAACATTTAGCGCAATGGTGTTGTTTTTTCCTTTAAGTCTTTCCTGGGAAATCTCTTTAGTTTCATATCCAAGAAAAGAGATCTTAATGCTATTACTTGATAAGGATTTAGGGACTTTTAAAGTAAATTCACCTTCTTTATTTGTTATTGTACTAATATTTGTGTTTACAACAGAAATATCTGCAAATACCAACGGTTTTCTTGTATCATTACCAATAACGTATCCTTTGTATTCATTAAAAGATTGTGAGGTATCTTG
>Ga0316209_1003575_pt1 | contig 10400 bp, 12 predicted proteins | sample 6monopyrite_MG_FD_204945 | JGI IMG/M metagenome (GOLD analysis project Ga0316209, IMG submission 204945) | Microbial mat bacterial communities from mineral coupon in-situ incubated in ocean water Damariscotta River, Maine, United States -... | ecosystem: Environmental > Aquatic > Marine >...
TTGACCCATCTGCCGATTGAATATTGGCCCAGGACCGGAAGGGGCTGCGGTTTCTGCTTGATTGATAGGGCGGCGGCGACCAAGGTTTCACTAATTGAATTGCTTCCAGTAAGTCCGCTTACGCGACTAAGCGGTCGTCAGATATAGAAACTCCAAGACTGGATCAATCCTTAAACCCATCAAACACATGAAGCTGCTGATCTACATTGCGCGCATCATGGTTATGTGGCTCTAAGGTAGTTGCTTCTCGATCCTCACGATGCCAGTCCTTACATTCTTTCTCACGTTTCTCCCGGACTGATTTGGGCAATGCCCGAACTTTCACCATGTGCGCCTCATACCACTTCAGCCCTACAGGAAATAAAAACGCTGCCAAGAAAAATCCAATAAGATAATCGCCAAACAAACTGTTAATGAAAGGCAGAAAATAGCAAGCCGTCGCAACCAACGATGCGATGACCAAACATGCAGTAATCTGTTTAATAACACTTAACATCAGACTATCTCCATTGAAACTTTTAGATCTAGCCGGTGAGCCATACCGATCAAATCATCCAGGCTAAACTTATCTACCCGCCCGTTCTTAAGATCAACTAATCGACTAGTATCAATACATAGCCGATCCATGACACCTTTGGTCGAAATAGCTCTGCTTGAACAGTATTCATTGATATCGATCATCAACGCCGATCTAAGCGCGAAGTTCTTTGCCAGAACGGGGTCTGCCTCCAAAGCATCCCAAACACTTTTGTATCGACTTTGAGCAGCAACCATCGCTATAACCTCAAATCAAATCCGTCATGCCTTCCAGTTTTGAAACTGTTCCAGCCAATCCTTATATACTTAGCAAGCTTGCGCCTGTTGTTGTGTTTGTTTAAATCCCCAGTCACCAGCCTTGATATCAAATGCGGTAGCCAAAGCTTCCGGGATTTTGGTATTTCCCTTTCCATCTTTTAACTGAACAAGCCCGTAGGCCTCCAGTTTCTTCAGTGTACGGGAAAGATTGCTTTTTGCACGACCCGTCATTTCAGCCAATTCATTAAGTGACTCAGGATGGTGATGGGCGATGGTTAAAATTAAATTCTGATTTTCGTCGGAAAGAACCTGAGACACACTCGCCATTGATGGAAACCAGACTTTTGGCTCATCTTTTTTGGGCTTATATTCACCACGGGCAATAGCAATGGTGCGCGCCCTTTGCTGTTCCAGCGACATAATGCCTATCCGCATCACTTTTCGCTTAGCCGATGTACTCATGACTTTTTCTCCAGATATTCATCTACTGCTGCCCAGAAATCTGCAACTAGCTGTCCAGGGTCAGTAAATTCGTATGGAACACCTTTATCCAAATGATGCTGGTGTTTGTGGTCATACTCTACGACCTTTCGACAGCCATACCCCTTCCTCGGGGGATCGACAGCATGGGCGTTATCAAAGCCCATCACCCTTTTGTTGTAGCGATCATGGAGTGTCAGGCTGTAACTAATTCCGTGCGGTTTCCACTTCGTTGGCTCAACCCTACTTGCTTTGAATTTAACGAAGTAGTTTTCGTTGACCGCAATAATCTGGCCGTCCAGATCCAACAGGTAATCCAGGGTGCTTTCGCTCATAGCTTTCCCATTACTGTTATCATCGGATGATAACTCTATTTTCTTTAATTAGCCAATAAAACCTAGTCATAACCCATACCCAGTTCCTGGGCCTGCTGGGCCAACTCATCCAGTGAATCTGCCCGTTCGATTTGGGAACTGCGCTGATATTCCACCAAATCTTTGAACAACACACGACGGCGGGTGCCTACCTTGTGATAGGTTATTTTCCCCTCCTCCAGGAGCTTCACAAAGAAGGGCCGGGAAACATTAAGAAAATCAGCCGCCTGCTGAGTAGTCAGCTCGGCATGGTGAGGCACCAGTGTCAGTGCGTCGCCCTGTGCCATATGCCCCAGGATGCCTTCCAGCATTCGCATCGCAGTCATTGGCACAGTAATTTCCTGTTTCCCATCGATTAGCTTAATCCTGACCGACGCTCCCTGCCGCAGGCCAGCCGCCAGTAACTGACTGCTTTTACGAGCAATTTCCGCCTCTTCATCCGTTGGAGTGTGGATTTCATGGTATTTATGAACCACAGACATACGCATTACCCTTCTAATTAGCTGATACAGACCAATTCCGTCTACTTCAATAGTAGGCCTCTTCCGAGATATTCGCATTATTCGAAATAATCGAAACACACAAAGGGCATCGTCCATTGATCGCAAAATTGCACTGCTTGCACCTGTAAAAGGGCTTGGAAATGGCTGTTTTGGGTAACGGAAGGGGGCCTTTAATGGAAAGGCCCTATCCGAAAGGGCTTTCTCCGAAAAGGGCAAAGGGCTAGCCCATACCGGCGGCAGCATCCTCTACCCCACTCTCTTCCCTCAATCGTCCCTCGGCCAGCTGGAGAATCTGGTGAAACTGGGCTTCGGGCAGAAAGGCCTGGGCGGTCTCCATGAACGTCTTTGCTAACAGGTCGCTTGGCGGCCGACCACTGTGGGCAATATTGCGCTGCTTGATGGCTTCTTTGATATCGCCTAGCTTGTTTCTGATCTCGGTACGATAGGCGAGCAGATCCTCGTCACGGCGTTTCCAGCCATTGATCTTCTTGCGGTCGGCGCTACGGCGCTCCTTTTTGGCGGACTCGCCTTCATTGGTGATGCGTTCCTTCAACTGACGGCGTTCTTCGTCCATGCGAACCAGCTCATCTTTAAGCAGGTTTCGGTGCTCGATGAGATCCAGGTCTGTGTTGTAGAGCAACGAGTTGCGGTTTTTCAATTCGGCTTCATTAACCAATTCGGAACGTACGATATTCAGGCGTTTGTCTGCCTCAATGTAGAGTTGAACTTGGTCATCAGCTTCATCCCGCATGACAGTAACGACAATCGGTGACTTGAAAAGCACCTCAGCAGGGAGTAGTGCCCGTACTTTTGAATCCGGCCTGATAATGAATGACTCGTTAAAGCGGCGGGTCATTTTTAACCGACCATTTTGAACCAGTGATTGCATTGTTAATCCTTAGTTTAAACAGTGTTACTCAATAATTAAGTGTCTAGATAAGGCTAGCGAGAGTGCCACATTGGGGTCAACAATAAATCCGAAGCATCGGAAAAAGATTTATCGTAGATATCTTAAAAGCTTGAGTGATAAAACAATGAACCATGAACGCTCAATGCCTACCACATGTTTATCGCACTTTGCTGGACAGCGGACTTGGACGCTGGATTCTGCCCCTGATGCAGTTGCTATATCGTTATGAGGGAATGGAACGTGCACTTGAGCCAGAGCAGTTGCCACTCCCCTATCTTGAGCAGGCGCTAGCGCACATCGACAGAAAACCATTTGGCCAAAGAGAACAGCTCTTCTTCGATGCGCTCGCATCATTGCCCATACTCTTCTTTCGCGCATCGAGCATGTCATCTAACTGGCACCCCGGCCATGAACCTTTCTTAACGTTTGAAAAGCGTGTCGGAAAAGCTGTTATTTGGCAGGCCTGGACGCCTCAATTAACAAAGCAGGATATCGTGAAGTGGATGCACACCACTCAGATTGAGTCACACCATGTTTGGCATTCGGCGTAACTGTTCTCCTCCCTATTCTGACTGTTTTCCTGTTCTAAGCCCACAGGCGTTGATCGCCTGTCGCAAGAAGCAGATCAACACCATTCAACAATTGGCCGGAGTACCTAGAGCGCACTGGCGATCACTCTATCTTGAGGCATTGCTCTCATTCGCTGGCTATGTACAACAGTTACCGGCATCGGAGTCCCATCACCACCCAAGCGCAGGTGGCCTCCTTGATCATTGCCTGGAGGTTGTGATTCACGCTTTGCGCAATCGTCGAGGCCATCTACTACCCCAAGGTGGTGATGCTGAAGAGATCACTGCTAAGAAAGATGTCTGGACCTACGCGGTATTCAGCGCGGCATTACTGCATGATATTGGCAAGCCACTCATGGATCAAACAACCACACTCTATGACAAACAAGGTCGTGAACTGGGTATATGGAATGCCCTCACCACACCAATCGTTGACGCACACTGGTATCGAGTTCGTTATCGCAAAGACCGCCTGTACCGGCTGCATGAGCGTGCTGCATTACTGCTGACGAATCTCATTCTACCTGCACCTGCATTGGACTGGCTGTCAACTGATCGAACGGTACTCGCAGCCTGGCTTGCCTCAATCAGTGGCGTCTATGAGGATGCGGGAATTATTGGCGAGATCGTCCAGCAAGCTGATGGTTTATCTGTTGCCGATAACTTAGGCGCTTCCATATCCAGCCAACCTTTGCCAGGTGCCCGCACACCATTACATAAAAGATTACTGACCGGCCTGCGTTATCTATTTAAAGAAAACCAAATCCCACTCAATCGCAACGGGGCAGCGGCTTGGTTTGATGGTAATCACCTTTGGCTGGTGAGTAAACGTGGTATCGATACCTTGCGCGAACACCTGGCACAGGAAGGTCATAGCGGCATACCTACCCGCAATGATCGTATCTTTGATGAGCTACAACAAAACAACGCACTTATTCCAAATCAGGATCGTTCCATCTGGAAAGTGAATATCTCTGGTGAGGGTTGGTCACACACACTCACCTGCTTATGTTTTGCTGCTGAGAAGTTATGGCCTGATCCATCATCAAGGCCGGATGTATTTGAAGGTACAGTTATTCCAACCACTGACAATGATGAAACCACAACGGAGAACTCTGTAATTGTCAGCGCAGAAGGCACACATACACAGATATCACCTCCCGTTCATAGCACGCCCGAAAAGCAAGAACCGGCATTTGATCCTGTCGCATTCTTCCAGAATAGTGACAATACCGAAACAACCCAGGATCTCAATAACACAGGCGAAATAGAAAACCAGACTGAAGAAGCAGATGATAATGAAGATGCTGGCCAAGCCTTTCGAGCTTGGCTTCAAGATGGTTTATTAAAAGACAAGTTCGAAACCAACTCGGTCAATGCGCGTATCCATACCGTTGCAGAAGGTCTATTGCTGGTGAGTCCGGGCATTTTCAAAGACTACGATAAAACCAACTGGCAACATGTGCAGAAGCGATTCCAAAAACTCAAGCTACATCGCAAAACCACACAAGGCACGAACATCTATACCTATCAAGTTACTGGCAAACGCAATAAGAGTCGTATCAAAGGTTTCCTGATTGAAGAGCCGGGCAACACATTTCCAGGTGTAAAGCTCCCATCGCCCAATCCACATCTTGAGTTATTGGGTGACTAACGATGTCTGAGGCCTTTGATAATCGATTGCGCCCCGTGGTCGAGTTTTTACCCGCTGCTGTATTTATCGTTGGCGCAGCTCATCTGGCATTACAACCTTCCCGCTTCTTTCCCATGCTACCCGGTGTTGCTAGCGTTACGGCTATTGCGTTTGCAGCGTTGGGAGGATTGCGATTGGTGCAAGCTTGGAGTGCTTGTCGCTACCAATCTCACCTGCGACGATTGCCACGATACTCACTGGATGCAGACCACCTACCTCTATCACACCACAAACTATTTCTGGGGCGCGGTTTCAAATGGGATCAGCGCCATACTCAACGACTGGTTGAAGCAAGAAACCCAAATGCCCAGCGCTATCTAGCCTATGGTCGTATCTATCAACTTGCACGTCGTTTGGAGATCAATCTCGAACACTCATTACTTCTCTCATGGCTGCCTAAACTTACGAAGAAGGATCATTGGTGGAATCCCGTGCGACCACTACCACCAGTCGGTGGATTTCCGCCCCTGCATGGCGTCGGCACCGAAGATGAGTCCGACACATGGATGGATATTGGCGAACGTGTTGGCCACAAACTGGTATTAGGCACCACGCGGGTTGGTAAAACCCGCCTGTTGGAGATTCTGGTCAGTCAGGACATTCGCCGAGGTGATGTGGTTATCGTGTTTGATCCCAAGGGCGATGTCGATCTTTTGCGACGAATGCACGCTGAAGCAAAACGTGCCGGTCGGCTGGATCAGTTTCATATCTTTCATCTAGGCTTTCCCGATATATCAGAACGCTACAACCCGGTAGGTGACTTTGCACGAATCACTGAGGTCGCCTCACGCATCTCCACCCAGTTACCTGCAGAAGGTAACAGTGCCGCCTTTCGGGAATTCGCCTGGCGCTTTACCAATATCGTTGCCAGGGCGTTGGTGGGGTTAGGTCGTCGGCCTGATTACAACACCATTGCCCGCTATGTGACCAACATTGAACCGCTGCTTACCGATTACTATCACCTGTGGCTCGACAAAGAAGCGCCGGAAGGCTGGCGGCAAACAGTGCAAAAACTGGAAGGTAACCTCAACGAGAAGAACCTGCCAATGGCGTTACGTGGACGTGACTTTCATGCCATTGCCCTAACCCGTTACGCCAAAGATCATCAGCTGTTTGATCCTGTTGCTGATGGTCTGCGCAGTGCCTTTGAATACGACAAGACTTACTTTGATAAGCTGACCGCCAGCCTATTACCATTATTAGAAAAGCTCACCACAGGTCGTATCGGAAAGCTGCTTTCACCTGACTATGCCGATAGCACCGATCAACGCCCTATTCTCGATTGGATGCGAGTAATTCGAGAGCAAGGCATCATCTATGTTGGCCTGGATGCGCTTACCGATGCTGAAGTCGCTGGCGCGGTAGGTAACTCTATGTTTGCCGATCTCACTTCTATTGCAGGACAACTCTATAAACAGGGCGACTCCCATGGCTTGCCTGAACTTTCCGAACACCGAACAGTACAGAAAACCATTCATGCCGATGAATTTAATGAGCTAATCGGTAATGAGTTTATCCCGCTACTGAACAAAGCCGGTGGTGCAGGCTTTCAGGTCACCGCCTATACCCAAACCGCCAGCGATATTGAAGCGGGCATTGGCGACTTAGCCAAAGCGGGACAGATCACCGGCAATCTCAATACTCTTATCATGTTGCGGGTAAAAAACGAGATCACTGCGACAGTGCTTACTGATCAACTCCCCAAGGCCAGGGTATACACCAAACTTGCTGCCTCGCAGGTGACAGACAATAACGACCCCGGCACCGATATCGACTTCACTACCCGAAATGAAGACCGCCTGACCGAAACCGAGATGGATATGCTCACACCGGCTGATCTTATCCAACTTCCCAAAGGTCAGGCCTTCGCACTGCTGGAAGGTGGACAACTCTACAAACTCCGCCTCCCCCTACCCGGCAAAGATCCGCTGCTACCCAAAGGCATGGATGAAATTCGACGTGAGCGGCTGGCTTATTATGGGATGGATGATGCCTGAGCAGAGACGATTCACCGGGATGTTATGGCATCTGAAGTGGTTCGTGATAATCGCTCTGCTGGTATTAATCATCGATCTATTTTGTGTGTTTGTACTCTGGTCACCCGAGGGCGTATCCCGGCTGGAACAGACACTCCACCAGGAACTGGCAATCCTTGGGCTATCTCAATCCGACGTGGATTTTCTGACAGGGGTCGCTACTTCACTTTACGACACCGTATTTGTAAGTACCGGTATTGACGGGATGATACGTCATGCGGCCACCCTCCCCGCTTCTACTTCTACCACTTCGACTGAGATAGAATTTGTGGAAACGCTACGCCCGGCTATCGAAACCGCCATGATAGGCCTACAACTCTTTGCCCTACGGCTGGGCGTTATTCTGCTGGCACTTCCCTTAATTGCGATTGTTTTTCTCGCCGCTGTCAGCGATGGTTTCCTGAGCTGGTACCTGCGCCGTACTGGCGGTGAACGGGAATCGGGCTTTATCTACCACAGGGCCAAGCGGGGGTTGGCCTGGTCTATTGTGGGACTATGGGTTGTGTATCTGCTCCCACCAGTTCCGATGGACCCCAAATACATCCTGCCACTCTTCCTGCTGATAGCAGGGATAGCAACCCGACTTCAGGTGTCGTTCTTCAAGAAGTTTCTTTGAAAAGTGCACACTAGAGTGTTGTGACACATCACTTAGGTAACCGATATAGATCACGGGAAGGCTTCTTTTATAATCACGATATTTATCGCTGTCTTATCCTTTATCTGCCACTAAAACTCCGCCCCTAGGCAATTGAACAACCAATTCGAGAGCTGCTTGAATAACGTTAATCAGGAAGTTAAATTTAGCGGCCCTAACGGAAATTGTGTTTTAGCTAGAAACCGTTAGTAAGCAAGAATAATCCACAACACTGGCCATTTATCTTTTAAAGGAGCAAAAATGACTGAACATCAACCAATACGGATTGAAAGAAAACCGGCAGTATTAAATCGAACAGGCTTGAGCCATGCGACTCTTTATCGCCGAATCAATGAAGGCTTATTTCCCCCTGGCATTTCCCTTGGCAAACATGCCGTCGGGTGGCTGGCTCATGAGGTGGATACGATGTTAATGGCATTTGCTGCGGGGAAATCGACAGAAGAGCTTCAAGCTACAGTTAAGTCTCTCATTGAAAAGCGCCAAACGCTCTCCTCTTAATTGTATGTTTACCACTAATAGCATGAATTTCTGACACTGCCATTTTCAATTCATATAACCACACCTCATAACTCCCCCTTTCTACTCTCTGCCGAAATAACAAAACGGCTACACGTGTCGTTTTTACCCGAAATACCTTTGAAAAGTTCACCCTAGAGGGAAGTTAGTCAGGGAGTTAAACCACCCTTAGCTCAATAAAATACATGCATGTTAACCATCGCATTCGATCATGCAAATGAGTAAATCCACGTTACTCCCACGCTTCATCAGGCTGAAAGACGCGCCTTTCTACCTGGGAATGGATCGAAACCGGTTCAATGCCGAGATTCGTCCGTATCTAACTGAAATCCCTATAGGTACACAGGGTATTGCCTTCGACAGACTTGACTTAGACAAAGCGGCGGACGAATATAAGCGGTGCAACGGACGCCCCGCATCTGTAAAAGGAGATGAATTATGGGGCGAAAAAGATCGCCAGGACTCCGCCTACGTAGCGGTATCTGGCATATCGAAAAGCGGGTCAATGGAGTCCAACTTTGCGAAAGCTGTAAAACGAGCAGCCTCGCAGAAGCGGAAGCCTACCTCGCAAAAAGGGTAGAGGAAGTTCGCAAAGCCACCCAATTCGGTGTGAGACCGAGGAGAAAGTGGCGTCAAGCGGCTACCTACTATCTCGAAACAAACATGCACAAAGCCAGTATCGCCGATGATGCTACCCACCTGGATCAGTTGGATTCATATATCGGCAATTTATGGCTGGATCAAGTGCATGATGCCACGTTAAAGCCGTTTGTTGATGCTCGCAAGAAAGCTGGCAGAAAAAGCAAAACCGTAAACCTAGCCCTTGCGGTAGTAAGACGGATTTTGAATTTAGCTACCCGCTCATGGCGAGACGAATACGGCCTGACATGGCTAGAAACAGCGCCGCTGATCACAATGCTGCCATTGAATGACGCGGCGCAGCCATATCCACTGGATTGGGATGAAGAACGCAGACTATTCCAGATGCTTCCCTCCCATTTAGCTGATATGGCGTTATACAAGGTAAATACTGGCGCACGAGAACAGGAAGTGTGCCACCTCCGTTGGGAGTGGGAAATCCCGATACCAGAATTAAGCACCAGCATATTTTTGCTGCCTGCCTGGGTAAACAACGGAGAGGATATCGTAGGGCTTGTTAAAAACCGCAAAGACCGGTTGCACGCACTTAATGATGTCGCACTATCAGTAATCGATAAAAAGAGAACTGAAAGACCGACCTATCATTTAGAGCGCTGCAAATCGAAATCTGGAGGGAAATGCAATTGTGCTTACGGTGTCGTTTTTACCTATCGCGGATACCAAGTCGGGAAGATGCATAACAACGGCTGGAAAACCGCTTGGAGAAAAGCTGGATTGCCGACGGGGCCAGATTGGAAAAAAGGGGTTCACAACCTCAAACATACATTCGGCCGCAGGTTACGTGCTGCTGGCGTACCTCGTGAAACTCGAACAGCGTTGCTCGGGCACTGGGATGGAAACATAACCACCCACTACTCTGCCGCTGAAATCGGCGAACTCATTGAGGGTGCTAATGCGCCACTGAAGGCAAAAACAGGTAAGAGTCCTGCCTTAACACTTATTAAGTTACGTGCGGCAGGAGAAACTGTGTCCGGCAAAAGTTCGGCAGTGAAATTTGAGCGTAAAAAAACGGCTACCGAGTAACTCGATAACCGTTTGATTTTACTTACAAATATGGCGCGCCCGGCACGATTCGAACGTGCGACCGCCTGGTTCGTAGCCAGGTACTCTATCCAGCTGAGCTACGGGCGCATATTTGAGGCCAGGATTATCCCGACAATGCCCCATTCTGTCAAGCAAACTATTTGAATATGGAGTGATTGATTCGGT
>Ga0316209_1003576_pt1 | contig 10399 bp, 7 predicted proteins | sample 6monopyrite_MG_FD_204945 | JGI IMG/M metagenome (GOLD analysis project Ga0316209, IMG submission 204945) | Microbial mat bacterial communities from mineral coupon in-situ incubated in ocean water Damariscotta River, Maine, United States -... | ecosystem: Environmental > Aquatic > Marine > Coastal...
GACATTGCTATTATTCGCTTTGGTGATAAATATAAACAATGGAATGCTGCTTTTGATGCTGGCTATTGCGCTGCGCTTAACAAACCATATATAACTTTGCATAGTGAAGAGATTGTTCACCCACTGAAAGAAGTTGATGCCGCAGCACATGCGTGGGCAACAACGCCTGCGCAAGTAGTGCAAGCATTAAAATACCTATCAAGCACTTAATTGTATCAAACACCGAATCCCATCACACTTAACCGATAACTTTCTTTGCAGCTTTTCTCAAATCATGCTGCAAAGAAGTACACTCACCGGCTTATTTTTTGCGTTAGGCATTGGCATAAACTCACCAATAATGTTGCTTGGTGCAAGCCTTGGTATAATATCCGCACTGCTAACGGTTCAGTTTTTACACTTTAATACTAACGAAGTTAACGATGGCTCGTACGGTTTTAATGCAGCACTTGTTGGCATGGCAATTTTCTATTTTTTGCCACCAACGCTATTTTCACTTGCCTTGACCATATTTTCAGGCGCATTTTCCACTGTGGTGATGCGCTTTTGGCTGTTAAGGGTTGATCTGCCCGTTTTTACTGCCCCCTTCATCATCACAACCTGGTTACTACTATTACTCATTGAAGCATTAGCAGTCAATATTGAAATACCGCCATTTACCGACAAAACTCAGGGGGATTTCTATCTGATAATGCGCGGTATCGCTCAAGTGATGTTTCAGAACCACTGGCTCTGTGGCGCTATTTTTATCATGGGTTTACTGCTACATTCGATTAAAGTTGCTACTTGGGCAGTTATTGGCTCGACAGCTGGCTTACTCATAGCAAGAGCGTTAAATTTTCCAGCAGACTCAGTGATAATGGGAGTCTATGGTTTTAACGCCAGTTTGACCGCTGTAGCTTTATCTAATTGTTATAGTAAAAAACTCTGGCCGATCCTGCTTGGCATTGTACTTTCAGTATTATTAACACGAGTTTTCGAGTACTTATCAATTCCCGTATTAACCGCGCCATTCGTGCTTGCTAGTTGGTCTGTTATTACCTTGATTAAAGCAAGTGATAAAAACGCTACAGAGTTACAAAAATCTAGCGTTGGTTAATCTAACTTAGCAATTGTGAGTTACTTTTAATGCTTGTTATTTAAGTAATTAAGCGCATCAAGGCGAGTTTCAAAAACATGCTCGGCTGGAATTTTGTCAAACAATTTAAGCTTATTAAAATCATCACGTACCCGCTGGCAAACACTCGATAGTAAAATTTCACGCCCTTGTTCTTGGTAACTAACAATAATTTCTTCGATGGCGATAGTACTAGTGATGCCAACAAAGAGTGCATCGGTTAAATCTATTAATAAGGTTTTATCTTGATCAGATTTTGACGCACTTTGTTTTAACCCTCGTGCTACCCCAAAGCCAATAGGACCTGAAATGTTAAGTAATATCACCTTGTCGTCCATGGCTGTTAATAGCTGTTTTTCTGTATCAGACAAATGCTGTGCGCCCTTTGCCGTGCACAAATTAATATTATCTAACTGAATTTCTGATAAACGGCGAATAGTCACTAAATTGGCGATAAATACGCCAACTAATACCGCAGTAACTAAGTCAAAAGCGACCGACATAAACAGTGTTGATAACATTAAACTCGCGCTAAAAAGTGGTACTTGATGCAGGCGCTTTAGAAAGTTCCAATCGATAATACTAATGCCTACATGGGTTAATATTGCCCCTAATACAGCCACAGGAATATAAGCGGTATACTCCCCTGCCCATAGCACAATCGCCAAGATAAAAAGCGCATGCAATATGCCCGACAGTGGTGTGGTGCCACCAGCTCTAAGGTTAGTAACCGTACGCATCGTTGCGCCGCCGCCGGGTAATGCACCAAATAATCCGGCGATAATATTACCAATGCCCTGCCCCACCAACTCTTGATCAGAGTCATGCAGATCATTACTAATACTGTCTACTGTGAGTGAGGTCATAAGTGAATCAAGGGTGCTTAATGTGGCAATTAGCAAGGCAGACTTGATCATTTCTGCCCCTAATGAGTTTTCCCATATAGGAAAGTTAAAAGAAGGTAATTCACTGGCAATAGCGCCAACAACGGGTAACTCAGCACCAGAAAAAATAAAGAAAAATGTTGCCCCTAGCACGGCAATAATACTAGCGGGAACCACTCTAGCATATTTTTGAGGCCACAAAAAAAGCACAGCTAAACAAGCAACGCCAAGTAACGCATTAGAACTGGTGAGTGTTACTGGCGAGTTAATTAATTCAACAAAAGGCTCACCAAATAACGGCTCTATTTGTGAAAGAATGATCAACACGCCGATGCCCGAAGTAAAACCTGAGATAACTGGGTATGAAACGAGAATAAAATACTTACCTAGCTTAAAAAAGCCAAAAATCATTTGAAACAGCCCTGCCAAACTCACCACAGTAAATGCAGCGGCTATACCATTTTCAGGCGATTGCGCGACAAAACTGGTTAATATTGCCACCATAGCAACGGTTAAACCGGTGTTGGGCCCCGATATTTGCTGATTAGTACCACCAAATAAAGACGCGAACAATCCCGTTATAATGGCACAATAAATACCTGCGCTGGCACCCGCACCCGATGTTACCCCAAAAGCTAAGGCAAATGGTAAGGCAACAATAGTTGATGTTAGTGCGCCAAAAATGTCACCCTTAATTGAGTGACGATTAAAATGTGATAAAGAAAGCATAGCTACCTAATTTCCAACGTATTTACTCATTATAGAGCCCGATAACAAACAGTATAACAAAAAAACAAAATACTTGACACTGTTGACAGGTTTTATCTTTTGAGTATAGGATGATGAAGCTGATTATAAAAAAAGCACATAGAACATGAATAAAGAACGACAAAAGTAAAAGTATTCTAACGGCTCAAAATTTATTCTAAATAGACCTAGCTATACTTCACTATGTGAAAACTGATTACTTTTATTTTTCTCTGTTTTTTTAGTTGGCCTGATCCTGCTATATGTAGTGTTAATAGCAGGTTCGTCATTGGTTTCACGATATGAAATCAGCAAGTTTTATTAACTATTAACTTTGGCTTTTATTTATGCTTTATTAAATTAGCTACGCAGAAATTGGGTTTAACACAGCCTCTTTCTTAACACTAGCAACGCAGGATTATCACTTATCGCATTACGCTTTAAAGGTAAGTCAGCAAAAACAGGTCACATTACAATATAAAAATATACGACCATATTCTTCAATCAAAGAGAATTCAACCAACAAGAGAACTGTAGTTATGGAACAGGTTAGTAAAAGTTACGAAAACCAAGCGAGTGAGGTCGGTCTGTTAGAACGTCTATTCAAACTGTCTGAACATAGAACAAATGTAAAAACTGAAATAATGGCAGGGCTTACCACCTTTGTCACCATGTCGTACATTATGTTTTTAAACCCAATTATTATGTCTAAAACCGGTATGCCTTTTGATGGTTTGTTTTTAGCTACCTGTTTAGGCGCAGCTATAGCAACTATTTTAATGGGCTTATACGCCAATTGGCCAGTAGGCCTTGCGCCAGGAATGGGGCTAAACGCTTTTTTCACCTTTTCCGTCGTTGGCGCCATGGGCTATAGTTGGCAAGTAGCCTTAGGTGCGGTTTTTCTCTCTGGTGTTATCTTTGTCTTCATGAGTGTCACCAAACTACGGGAGTGGATGCTCGATAGTATTCCTTTAAGCTTACGACTTGCCATGACCGCAGGTGTAGGGCTTTTCTTAGGCTTTATCGGTTTACGTTTTACCGGCATTATTGTTCCTAACCCTGATAACGTTGTTGCTTTAGCTGATTTGACCCATTTCGGTTTCGGAAAATTTGGCCCTGAAGCGCCTGCGCTTGGATTTTTAAGTTTCTTACTGATTGCCGTACTTAGTTACCGTAAAGTGTTCGGTGCTGTATTAATTGGTATTGCTGCTACTACTTTTATTGCTTTTGCCATGACTTGGGTACTACCAACTGATTTCTTCGTTATTGCAGAAGAAGCTAAAGGCTGGGCACCTGCGTCTGGTTTTGTTGCCTATAAAGGTTTATTAGCAGTACCTGAGTTTTCTGCTCTTGAGCCAATCCTATGGAAAGCCGATATTGTAGGCGCTTTTGAAGTTGCATTAATTCCGGTTATTGTAACTTTCCTTTTCGTCAACATTTTTGATACCGCAGGTACCTTGATGGGCGTTGCTGAGCGCGCTAATCTTCAAGACAAAAATGGTAAAATTCACGGTTTAAGCAAATCATTAAAAGCAGATTCTGTTTCTTCTGTTATTGGTACTGCTTTTGGTTGTCCTCCTGTGACTTCTTATGTTGAGTCGGCTGCTGGGGTTGCTGCTGGTGGCCGTACTGGTTTAACCGCTGTTACTATTGGTTTATTGTTTGCTGTAGGCATGTTCTTCTTACCACTAGCCCAAATGCTACCGGGCTTTGCTGTTGATGGCGCGCTTATCTACGTTGCTATGTTAATGATGAGCTCTCTTAAAGCACTAGACTGGGATGACTTAACTGAATACGCGCCAGCGGTGTGTACTACGGTAATGATGGCATTTACCTTCTCAATTGCCAACGGTATTGCTTTCGGCTTTATTACTTACACCATTTTAAAAGTTGGAGCGGGTAAATCAGAGCAGATTTCTGCAGGCGTTTGGGCGCTTACCGCTTTATTTATTGCTAAGTTTATTTTCTTAACTTAACAGCTTTGTTATAACATTATTTAAAATAAAAAAAGCACCAACAAATATGGTGCTTTTTTAAATCACGTAAACTAAGGATTATAAATTAGACGTTACCAGATGCCTCATTTTCATCTTTCTCAGCTTGAATACGCATGTAAATTTCTTCACGATGCACTGAGATTTCTTTCGGCGCATTAACACCTATTCGTACCTGATTTCCTTTAACGCCTAAGACAGTTACAGTAACTTCGTCACCGATCATTAATGTCTCACCAACGCGTCGTGTTAATATTAACATTTACATCTTCCTTTTCTTTAAATTGAGATCCACTAAATAAATATATATAAGCTAGTAATATATGAAATTAGTCTATTTTTTCCTTAATACACTATAAGTAATAGTAAATATTATGAAAAAGTCCACTTTTTGTTAAGTTTTAAGCTCCTATGCTAAACACTCAACAAATATCTGCTTATTCTACCAAGCTTATCTTAACTTTGAACAGAGCTAAAAGTTGTTTTTTTATGCTATTTTTTGCAGTTTATTGCAGGTTTTCATAATGATTAACAACTAAATAACATAAAAAACACAAAGAGAACGAAATTCGAATTTTTAAATAAAAAAGAGGTAAAAAAAAACCAATCAAATAATTTAATTGGTTTTTCAAAATATAATTTTAATATAGTAAATTTAACTCAGTTTTTCCGTTAACCAAGGTTGAACAGAGGCTAAAGCATTTGTAATGTTTTCAGGTTGACTACCACCTGCTTGAGCCATATCAGGTCGTCCGCCACCTTTACCACCGACTTGCTGAGCAACCATATTCACTAACTCTCCCGCTTTAACACGACCAATTAAATCTTTAGTCACACCAGCGATTAAACCAACTTTACCGTCATTAGCTGTAGCAAGCATAATAATACCTGATTGCATTTTATTTTTAAGTTCATCAACCATACCGCGAAGTGCTTTACTTTCCACACCATTTAAATCGGCAATCAAAACTTTAACGCCATTAATATCAATAGCATTGCTAATTAAATCTGATCCTGCCTGTGCGGCAAGTTCTTGCTTAAGTGTGCTGATTTCTTTTTCTAACGCTTTAGAACGGGTAATTAATTGCTCAACCTTGCTACCTACACTTGCAACATCAGTTTTCACTAATCCGGCTATTTTATTCAGGCAAGCACTTTGTTCATTAATATATGCCAATGCACCCGTTGCAGTTACGGCTTCAATACGACGCACACCAGCAGCAATACCCGATTCAGAGGTTATTTTCAGTAAGCCAATATCACCAGTGCGCTCAACATGCACACCACCACAAAGTTCGGTAGAAAAATCACCTAATGTCACAACCCGTACTTCATCGTCATATTTTTCACCAAAGAGTGCCATAGCGCCTTTTTCTTTAGCATCTTCTATGAACATTAACTCTGTTTCTTTAACATGATTGCAGCGAATTTCGTCATTGACCATTTGTTCAACATCATGTACTTCTTGCGCAGTTAATCCTTCAAAATGCGAGAAATCAAAACGTAATTTATCAGCATCACACAACGAGCCTTTCTGCGTTACATGCTCACCTAATACTTTACGCAAAGCGGCATGTAAAATATGAGTTGCAGTATGGTTTTTAACAATGGCTGCTCGTCGTTCGCTATTAATTTCGGCTTTCACGCGGCGGTTCAAACCAACATCGGTACGGGCAATACCCTTATGTGCAAAAGCATTGCCTAGCTTGATAGTATCTTCTACTTCAAAAACACCGCCGTCTAGGTGCAATAAACCTGAATCACCGACTTGACCACCCGACTCAGCATAAAATGGCGTATGATCAAGAATCACTATACCTTGTTCACCTTGCTGTAATTGTTCAACCGCTTCTTGATCTTGGCAATTAAATAATTCAACCACAGTGGCTGAGCTTGTGCTGTTGTCATAACCTTTAAAAATAGTTTGGTGATCAGATTTCAGTTGTTGATTATAATCAGTACCAAATTGACTAGCCTGTTGAGCACGTTCTCGTTGCATGCCCATCGCAATATCAAAGCCGTTATGATCAATATTAAGTTGACGTTCTCGAGCAATGTCTGCGGTTAAATCGGCAGGGAAACCATAAGTATCATAGAGTTTAAAAACATCGTCGCCTTTAATGGTATCGCCATCTAAATTATCGAGAATATCTTCAAGCAAAAGCATACCGCGGTCTAAAGTACGACCAAACTGCTCTTCTTCAATGCGTAACAGCTTTTCTATAATCTCTTGCTGTTGCACTAACTCTGGGTATGCTTCGCCCATTTGTTCTATAAGTGATTTCACTAACTTGTGGAAGAAATGCCCTTTCGCTTCCAGTTTATGACCATGGCGAATAGCACGACGGATAATACGGCGTAATACATAGCCTCGACCTTCATTTGATGGTACAACCCCATCAACAATAAGAAAGCAGCAAGAGCGAATGTGATCGCTGATAACTCGTAAAGATTTATTATCTAAATCAGTACAATTCAATAAGCTTGCCGTGTCTTTGATCAGTGCCTGAAAAAGGTCAATTTCGTAGTTACTGTGCACATTTTGCATGATCGCAGAAATACGTTCTAACCCCATACCGGTATCAATGGAAGGATTTGGTAACGGCTCCATATCGCCATTGGCTTGGCGATTGAACTGCATGAAAACTATATTCCAAATTTCAATAAAACGATCGCCATCTTCTTCTGGAGAGCCTGGAGGACCGCCCCAAATATCAGCGCCGTGATCATAGAATATTTCAGAGCATGGACCACAAGGACCGGTGTCGCCCATTGACCAGAAATTATCAGACTCAAACTTTTTATCAGGAGATTTATCACCAATGCGAATGATTTTTTCAACTGGAATACCAATTTCATTTTTCCAATAAGCAAAAGCCTCTTCGTCATTGTCATAAACAGTGACTAATAATTTTTCTTTTGGTAAGCCCAGTACCTCGGTTAAAAACTCCCAAGCATAACTAATAGCATCTTCTTTGAAATAGTCGCCAAAACTAAAGTTTCCTAACATTTCAAAAAAGGTGTGGTGGCGGGCAGTGTAACCAACATTTTCTAAATCGTTATGTTTACCACCAGCACGAACACAGCGCTGCGCTGAGGTTGCTCGCGTATAACTACGTTTTTCAGCCCCTAAAAATACGTCTTTAAAAGGCACCATGCCGGCATTAGTGAAAAGTAAAGTGGCATCATTGCCCGGGACTAATGAGCTACTTTTAACTATTTGATGTTGTTTGGTGGCAAAAAAATCTAAAAATGCCTGACGTACTTCAGCAGTGCTTTTAATCATGGGAACCTTTATCAGTCTATGTGTTCAACTATCATTCAATACCGCAAAAATTTCATCGGTTGAAAATCCGCGATATTGTAAAAATCGTATTCTTTTGGCCTTTTCTTTTTGACGATCTTTTCCGTCTTTTTCATTGAATTCACCAAAGCGCTTATTATACGCAAGCTCGGCTTGAAGATACCAATCAATTTCGCAATTTTCCTGCAATTGTTGAATAATAGTTGAACAAACACCTTTTTGTTTAAGTTCGTTGGCAATATATCGCCAGCCATAACCACGTATTGAGCGATATCGACAGGTGCTTAGAGCAAAGCGAGTATCTGATAAATAATCTTTTGCTAATAAGCGATCTATAGCGAGCTCGATTTCATCAGCTTGAAATTCTCGACTATGAAGTTTTTGTCTTAACTCAAATTCAGAATGCTCTCTACGCGCTAACAAGCCAACACCACAATGCAATGCGGTTTGTTTTTGGTATTTTTTCTTTTGTTGAAGCGGCGCTTCACCTTCATCTTCAATCATATTGGTCTTTGCTCAAAATCGTTTTTACAGCAATATCAATTGCTGTTCTTGATTGTCTGTGTTCTGTTTATCTTCTTCAGCAAAGCCTAAAGTTAAGCCAACAAGCCGAATACCCCGCCCTTTACCACGTTCAAGCGCCTTGGTTAATAAGATATGAAAAACATCCTGCTCAGCGGCTAAGTTTTGCTGCTCAACTGTGGTTTGGTTAAAGTCATTAAATTTCAATTTAATGCCTTGGCGAACAATTTTACGCCCTTTCACTTTATCTAAACGTGCTAATAATTTGGGATAGAGCTTTTCAATAACGCTTAAACATTGGCTTTGGGTAAAAATGTCTTGTGCAAGTGTGGTTTCTATTGCTAAAGACTTTCTTTTTCGACTAACTTCAAGTTCGCGATTGTCAATACCATGGGCTTTTTGATACAAGCTAGTAGCAAACTTGCCAACAATAGTTGTCAGTTTAGCAACAGATGATGCTCTGATATCTGCGCAGGTAGAAAAGCCAAAGGATTGTAGCTTTTGAAAGGTTTTTGGGCCAATACCGGGAATTTTTTTCAAGGATAGTTGTTCAACAAAAGCAGACACTTTTTCAGGTGAGACTACACACTGACCGTTAGGTTTATTCTCATCACTGGCTATTTTGGCAATAAATTTATTGGGCGCAATACCTGCGGACGCAGTTAAATTTAACTCTCGATATATGTCAGCACGAATTTGCTCAGCAATTAAGGTTGCACTCCCATGATGCTGGGTTGAATCGGTAACATCGAGATATGCTTCATCAAGTGACAAGGGTTCAATAAGTTTGGTATAACGAGAAAAAATCTCACGAATATGATCAGAGACTTCTTTATAAACTGACATTCGACCATTAACTATGGTTAGCTCTGGGCAAAGCTGCTTCGCTTTAATAGCTGGCATAGCAGAACGTACACCAAACTTTCGCGCTTGATAGTTACAGGTACAAAGTACACTGCGAGGACCATCACCACCAACCGCGAGCGGAATATTCCGATATTGAGGAAAATCCCGCATTTCAACGGCGGCGTAAAAACAGTCCATATCGATATGAATAATTTTTTTGGTCGCGATCTTTTTCATAACCACAGTGTACTGTTTTTTTGTACAGTGTCAATATATAGGTTCGCTTTAAGTTTATTCTTTATGTGCGTTTAATATTGAGTGTTATGTGTAGCGGCGTACTCTTCAACTTGTTGCCAAACACGCATTAAATTACCTGAAAGCAGTTTTTTAATGTCTTGTTCACTGTAACCGCGTTTTAATAAACCCGCAATTAAATTGGGGTAAGTGGCAACATCTTTAAGAGCTTCAGGCAAGATACCGCTAACGCCATCAAAGTCTGAGCCAATACCAACGTGGTCAATACCGACTAAGTTAATAACATGTTCAAAATGATCGAGCACTAAATCTAAGCTGCCGACATCCCACGGTTTATCAACTAAATAAGTTTCTTCAAAAGCATCAATTTTAGCTTTATCGGCTTCCAGCTCTTTATCTAAATTATTCGTTTTAATAAACTCTGCTTCAACTATTTTGTATGCGTCGCTTTGCTCTCTAAACTTTTGCGAAGTAAAAATACCACTGAAAGTCATTTGAATTACACCACCTTTTTTGGCAAGTAACTTGATCATGTCATCGGTCATATTACGTTCAAAATCAGGGGTAAAAAAACGTGCTGATGAATGAGAAGCAATAACAGGGGTTTTGCTTATTTCCATGACTTGATAAAAAGCCTGATCAGATACATGAGAGATATCAACCATCATACCGACATTATTCATTTCAACTATTAGCTCTTTTCCAAAGGGGGTTAGACCTTGGGCAGGAC